>Ga0209300_1000240_pt1 | contig 32527 bp, 29 predicted proteins | sample Shrwel_input2_RT_FD_187535 | JGI IMG/M metagenome (GOLD analysis project Ga0209300, IMG submission 187535) | Subsurface microbial communities from deep shales in Ohio, USA - Utica-3 well 1 S input2 RT (SPAdes) (version 2) ... | reverse complement strand
CCAGGGCCGGGCGTTCACTCTGCAGCGCCCAGTAGCCCAGGTTGCAGTATTGCTGCACCTGGCCGGGCTGGCTGTTCAGGCTGGCGTTAAAGAGGCTGTGGGCCTTTTCAAGCTGGCCGTCGTCCATTTCCACGCGGCCTAGCAGGCCCAGGGCGGCAGCGTTGTCCGCTTCCAGGCTCAGGGCCTTCTCCAGGTATTCCCGGCATTCCTGACGGGCTTGCAGCCGCTGGCTGAAGGTCAGCCCCTGGCTGTTGGATTCGCTGTAGGCCAGGTTGGCCTGCAGTACCAGACGGGCGACCTGCGCCTGTAAGGAGCGTGGGAGTTGAACTTCCTGATGTTGTGCTTGCATGGAACACCTCGTTACCAGCCAAAATCGAATGCGGCAAAGGTCTGCAGTTTTTTGACGTTTTGCCGGCGTTTGGGAGAGTGGTTGCGAAAGGTGTGCCAGGTTTTTAATCCGCTTTAACTTTTTGTTTGATCATAAAAAACAGCCGGGCTATTATGCCCGGCTGTTTTGGGAGTTTATTGCTGTTGCTATTAGCCCTGCAGCAACTGTAGTACCTGCTGCGGCCGTGCGTTGGCCTGGGAAAGCACTGACAGGCCTGCCTGTTGCAATACCTGAGTCCGCGCCAGTTCCGCAGATTCTGCAGCGAAATCGGCGTCTCGAATTCGGCTGTTGGAAGCTGACAGGTTTTCCGAAGTGGTTGCCAGGTTCGCGATGGTGGATTCGAAGCGGTTTTGCACTGCGCCAAGTTCTGCCCGGAAGCTGTTGATCTTGTCGATGGCGTAGTCAATGGTGATCATTGCTTGATCGGCCCCGTCAGGGGTCGAAATATCCGTGTCATTCAGCGAGAACGTGTTTGCAGCTGCTGTTGCGCTCGCGGTCTCTTGCCAGTCTGGGTTGCCGTCGCCGGTAATATCTGTACTGATAGCGACATCGAAATCTTCACCGTGCTGGGACGAGAAGATGATTTCGCTGTTTGTTCTATCCAGGTTAGCTTTAACGCCGGTTTCGTTAGAGCGGGCATTCACTTGCCCGACTATATCAGATAGTGAACCTACGCCATCTGCGGTAAAACTAACTCCATTTATTTCAAAATCAAAGCTGCCAGAGTTTCCGGCGTCGAAGAATGCGTCAATACTACCACCCAAGGCTTCCAGGTTTTGGGTAAGGATTTCATTGTTGCTATCGTCGGTGACGTTGAAGCTGACCGGCACATCCTCACCGCTGTCGTTTGTAACAGTCAGGCGTCCGGTGGTGTTATCTCCCGAAATGGTGATCCCTGCAAGCGCTGGGTTGGATGAGCCGCTTACCAGCCCGTTTATAGTGCTACCAAGGGTGTCCACGTCAGAGGCAGACTCACCAGTAAGATCCAGAGAAACGCCGTTAATGGTAACGGTGCCGCCAAGGGTAGTTGCAGAGTCCAGAGAGATGGGGCCTGTGCGTGAATCTACCGGAACGTCGTCTTCCAGAAGGCCAGAGGTCTTTTGCAATACGCCTCCGAGTTGACTTCCGCGGGAATCCAAGCCGCTGATGCCAATAGTTTCACCGGAGTTTGCGCCCACTTGGAAGGTTTGGGTACCGAACGTGCCATCCAGTACCTTCAGGCCGTTAAATGAGGTTTGGGCGGCCACCCGGTTAATTTCTTCAACGCGCTGTTGAACCTCCTGGTTGAGAGCTTGTCGGTCGGAAATGCTGTTGGTGGCGTTGGCCGCCTGAACAGCAAGTTCGCGGATGCGTTGAAGATTGCTGGTAATTTCATCCATCGCGCCCTCTGCTGTTTGTGCGAGGGAGATTCCGTCGTTAGCATTCCGTTGAGCCTGATTGAGCCCTGAAATTTGCGATTGAAAGCGCTCGGAGATTGCCAGCCCTGCGGCATCATCTTTTGCGGAGTTGATGCGCAGGCCAGAAGACAACCGCTGTAAAGCCACGTTGGCCTCGCCCTGGGACGCATTGAGGTTTCGCTGAGCATTCAGCGAAGCAATGTTGGTGTTGATGACCTGAGGCATGTCTATTCTCCCTGCTCAGAAGTGCCGTAAGCGTGGTGCCCTTTCTTTTCTGGTACAGCGGGCAACCTTTGCCGGCGGAAATTCGTTAATTTGCCGTTTGATGAATCACCAAGCGAAGGGCGTGCCAGTTTTAATGTGTCGCTTTAGGTTTTTGTTTTTATAGAGAAAAGTTCGGGTCATGAGCTGGTCGCTTCTTCCAGGTGTCATTTTTTGGTCGTATAGAGAGGGAAAAAAGTTGCCGCTTTGTTCGAGGTCAGTCGGACTTTTGGCGATGCACTCGGTAATTTGTTTACCCTACGGTTTTTACCGGTTGTGAGCTGGTGATATGCTTCACAGGTCTTACAAGAACCCAAGGAATGCTCTCATGCTGCAAAACTCCACCATTCTGGTGACCGGTGGGACAGGCTCTTTCGGCCAGAAGTTCGTCCCCATGACCCTGGAGAAATACAACCCGAAGAAGGTGATTGTGTTTTCCCGGGATGAGATGAAGCAGTGGGAGATGGCCCGGCAGTACCAGGGTGACCGCCGGCTGCGCTTTTTTATTGGCGATGTGCGTGATCGGGAGCGCCTTTATCGCGCCCTGGATGGTGTGGATTACGTGGTGCATGCCGCCGCCACGAAGATTGTGCCCACGGCGGAATACAATCCTTTTGAAAGCGTGAAAACCAACATCAATGGCGCCATGAATCTGATCGACGCGGCCATTGATAAGGGCGTAAAGAAGGTGGTGGCGCTGTCCACGGATAAGGCCAGCAGTCCGGTCAATCTTTATGGCGCCACCAAGTTGGCGGCCGATAAGCTGTTCGTGGCCGGCAATTCCTATTCCGGCGGCTACCCCACCAAGTTTTCGGTGGTGCGGTATGGCAACGTGATGGGCTCGCGCGGTTCGGTGATTCCCTTTTTCATGTCCATCAAGGATCGCGGCGTGTTGCCGATAACCGATCCAAGAATGACGCGGTTCATGATTTCCCTGGAAGAGGGAGTGGATCTGGTCTGGCGCGCGTTCGATGACATGGTGGGTGGCGAGATTTACGTGCGGAAAATTCCTTCGATCAAAATGACCGACCTGGCGCGGGTGGTGGCGCCAGAGGCCAAACAGGAAATCGTGGGGATTCGCCCGGGCGAAAAGCTCCATGAGCAAATGATTGGTGCCGAGGATTCGCACTTCACCTACGAATACCCGGACTACTACAAGATTCTGCCCAACCTGAACGATTGGGGAACCTGCGGCCTTCGCATAAAAGATGGCAAGAAAGTGCCGGAGGGGTTCATCTATTCAAGCGACAACAACACGCGGTGGATGACCGAGAAGGAACTGAAAGCCTGGATTGACAGCAATTACAGCAGGATTGGCAACATTTGATGATCCCATATGGCAAGCAGGACATTGATCAGGCGGATATTGATGCCGTTCTGGAAGTTCTGACGTCTGATTACCTGACCCAGGGCCCGAAAGTGCCCGAGTTTGAGGGGAAGCTTGCTGAGTATGTTGGGGCCCGGCATGCCGTGGCAGTAAACAGCGCAACTTCGGCGCTGCATATGGCGTGTAAGGCGTTGGGGCTTGGCCCCGGTGACTGGCTCTGGACAACCCCCATCACCTTTGTGGCTTCTGCCAACTGTGGCCTTTACTGCGGAGCCCAGGTGGATTTTGTTGATATTGATCCGAACACCTGGAATCTGTGTCCCAAGGCCCTCGAAAAAAAGCTGATTGAAGCCGAACAGGCTGGAAATCTGCCTGCTGTGGTTGTTGCTGTCCATCTTTGCGGTGAGCCTTGCGATATGCAAGCGATTAGCGCGTTGAGCCAGCGTTATGGCTTTCGTGTTGTCGAGGATGCCTCTCATGCCTTGGGGGGTAAGTATCAGGGAGAGCCTGTTGGCTCTTGCCAATACAGCGATGTTACTGTTTTCAGCTTTCACCCGGTAAAGACCATCACCACTGGCGAAGGCGGCATGGCGGTGACCAACAGAGAGAGCCTGGCCCGCAAGATGTCGCTGTTTCGCAGCCATGGAATCACCCGCGACCAGCAGCAGATGACCCACGACTCGGAAGGGCCATGGTATTACCAGCAAGTAGACCTGGGTTTTAACTACCGGATGACCGATGTGCAGGCGGCATTGGGGATCAGCCAGTCAGCAAAGCTGGAGAGGCTGGTTGCCCGCCGGCATGAGTTGGCGCGTCGTTATGACCGGTTGCTGGCGTCCTTCCCGTTGCGGCTGCCGTACCGGAACCCGGCCAATTATTCGGGGTTACACCTGTATGTAGTGCGGCTGAAATCTGAGGAAGTGAGCCGCACCCATCGAAGTGTTTTCGAGAGCCTGCGAAGCCAGGGTATCGGGGTGAATCTCCATTATATTCCGGTGCATACCCAGCCCTATTACCAGGCTATGGGCTTCGAGCCCGCTGACTTTCCCGAGGCCATGAATTATTACCGGCAGGCAATCACCCTGCCGCTGTTCGGAACCATGCAGGACTCGGAGCAGGACCTGGTGGTTGATGCGCTTGCAAAGGCATTGAGGGGTGAGTCGTGAGTGCGAATGTAGCCATTATCCCCGCGCGTGGTGGAAGTAAGCGCATACCCCACAAGAACATCCGGCCGTTTTGCGGCAAGCCGATGCTGGCGTGGCCCGTCGAAACGGCCCTGGCCAGCGGGTGCTTTGACCGGGTGATCGTCAGCACGGATGACAGCGAGATAGCGACTGTTGCGAGGGCGAGTGGCGCTGAAGTGCCTTTTATTCGCCCCGCCGAGCTGGCGGATGACTGGATGGGGACCGCGCCTGTGGTCCGGCACGCCATCGAGTGGCTGCGGGAAGCGGGTGATGAGCCCGATTATGTCTGTTGCCTGTATGCCACAGCACCGCTGCTTCAACCTGAGAGCCTGGTAAGTGGATTGGAGCGCCTGAAGCGAGAGGCGGACAAGCAGTTTGCTTTCTCGGTGACGAGTTTCCCGTTCCCCGTTCAGAGAGCCCTGCGCCTGATGCCAGAGGGGCAAGGCGTTGAACCGCTATTCCCGACCATGATTGGTCACCGCTCACAGGATCTTGAAGAAGCCTTTCACGATGCCGGGCAGTTTTACTGGGGGCGAACGGAGGCCTGGCTTAACGGGACGGGTGTTTTCGATCATCACAGTATTCCGGTGGTGTTGCCTCGCTATCGTGTTCAGGACATTGATACCGAAGAAGACTGGCTGACTGCGGAGCTGATTTTCCGTGCCCTGGAGGCCCGGCCTTGACTGCTCCCGTCGCGTTGTTCCGGGCCGATGCCTCCCGGGTAATGGGAACCGGGCACGTGATGCGCTGCCTGACCCTTGCGGATGCGTTGGCCAGGAAGGGGTGGCAGTGCGACTTTGTGTGTCGCCAGCAAGACGGGGATATGGCGGGCTGGATCCGGGCCAGGGGCTACCGGCTCTGGTTACTGCCAGCGGCTGAGTCCCGCGCGCCTGCAATTACTTCTGATGACCGTCCACCCCATGCCGCCTGGCTTGGGGTATCCTGGCAGCAGGATGCCGAGGAAACCCTCGCCATTCTTGCTGAAGTCTCTCCGCAGTGGCTGGTGGTTGACCATTATGGTCTTGATGCCCGGTGGGAGCGTTTGGTGGCTGGAGAAGTGGATCACCTGATGGTTATCGATGATCTCGCGGACCGGGATCACCATTGTGATTTATTGCTCGACCAGAACCCTGGCCGGATCAAGGCCGACTATGCCGACCGTGTTCCCCAGGGCTGCGTCTGTCTCACGGGAACGCGCTATGCGTTGTTGCGGGATGAATTCAGCCAGTGGCGTGAGCACCACCCGCCGGAAAGCCGAACCGGCCGTATTCGCCGAGTTCTGGTGACGCTGGGAGGCGCAGATCCGGACAATGTAACAGGGCAGGTGTTGTCGGCGCTTGGCCAGTGTCAGCTGGCGTCCGATCTCCATGTGGATGTCGTCATGGGCCATTCCTCGCCTCATCTTGCGACGGTTCGGGCCCAGGCCCATGAGCTCCCATTTCAGGCTACGGTGACCGTTGGAGCCACAAATATGGCGGAGCGAATGGCGCTGGCGGATCTTGCGATCGGTGCAGCGGGGGCCACAACGTGGGAGCGGTGTTGCATGGGGTTGCCATCACTAATTATTGCAATTGCCGCCAACCAGCGTACGTTCTTGCGGACTACGGAAAAACTGGGGCTGTCGGCCGTTTGCGGCCGGAGCGATCTCTCTGCAGCTGTCTGTGACTTCATTGAGTCCATGCAGGCGGAGCCTGGCCAGTATTTCGCGATGGTGGCTCATGCCTTCGGAACCGTGGACGGTCTGGGTGCAAGCCGGGTGGCAGATTATATGGCGAGGGGCTGAAAAAATGGGGCATACACAAGGTTTGAGGATTCCAAGGCATGAAAGCAGTAACGATTGATGGTGTGACGATTGGGCCAGGTCATCCTCCCTATATTGTCGCTGAGTTGTCTGCCAACCATAATGGCTCCCTTGAACGGGCTCTTGCCACCATTGATGAGGCAAAGCGGCGGGGCGCCCACGCGATCAAACTGCAGACGTACACCGCCGATACCATGACCATTGACAGTGACCGGCCGGAATTTCGGATCCGTGGCGGTCTGTGGGACGGTTTTAAACTCTATGATCTGTATCAGTGGGCCCAGACGCCGTTCGAGTGGCACCAGGCCATGTTTGAGCATGCCCGTCGGTTGGGTTTAACGGTGTTCTCCACGCCTTTCGATGAGTCGGCGGTGGGCCTGTTGGAAGAGCTGGAAACCCCTGCGTACAAGATAGCCTCGTTTGAGCTGACGGACCTGCCCCTGGTGGCCTATGTGGCTCGCACGGGTAAGCCGATGATTATGTCTACCGGCATGGCCAGCGAACAGGAAATAGAGGAGGCGGTTGCAACGGCCAGGCATGCGGGCTGCCAGGAACTGATCCTGTTGCATTGTGTCAGCAGCTATCCGGCTCCCATGGAACAGGCGAACCTGGCCCAGGTGGCGGAACTGGGACGGCGGTTTGATGTGGTGCCGGGTCTGTCCGACCACACGTTGGGGACGACCGCCTCGGTGGCCGCCGTGGCGCTGGGCGCCTGCCTGATCGAGAAACATTTCATGCTCAGTCGCGAGGACCAGAGCCCGGATAGCGGTTTCTCCATTGAGCCTGGAGAACTGGAGCGTCTGTGCACTGAAACCCGGGACGCCTGGGCAGCGGTGGGTAAACCGGGATTTGAACGGGTAGCGGCAGAGGACAGCAACATGAGTTTTCGCCGTTCGATCTATTTCATGCGGGATCTCAAGGCAGGGCACAAGGTGGAGCCGGGCGATGTACGCCGGATACGCCCGGCTGCCGGGCTGCCGCCACGTTATTTTGAAGACCTGATGGGTAAGCGCCTGGCCAGGGATGTTGCCCGGGGAACACCAACGGATTGGGAGTGTTTTGATGACTGATGCCGTGTCTGGATGGGTAGAGTCGTGAAAGCACCGGTAACACTCAATGGCTATCAGGTCACCTTGCGGGACATTGTCCGGGAAGACCTGGAGATGATTCGGCGGTGGCGAAATGATCCGGCCACGAGTCAGTACATGTTGTCTCAGGATGCTATCTCGCCGGGCCAGCAGCAGGCGTGGTTCGAGCATATCCAGTGGGACCCAGGCCAGCGGCATTGGCTGATCCTTTATCGGGATAAGCCCATTGGTGTGGCTAATATAAGGGTGTTTGATGAGGGCGAGACCCTGGAGCGCCCAACCCGGGTGGAACCGGCTCTTTACATCGCTGACCTGAGATACCGGGGTAACATCTTAGCCTTCGCTCCGACCCTTGTGGTGAATGACTACTGTTTCGAACAGCTTGGGGCCAGGGAGTTGCAGGCGACGGTGAAGGTCAGCAACGAGGCTGCACTGCGGTACAACGAGAAACTGGGTTATCGCGAGATCGAGCGGCAGGGGGATCTGGTGCGTATAGCGCTTTCCCCCAGGGATTATGAGGCTTCAGCGGCCCCCATCAAGGCATTTCTCAGCCGTGCGGGGCGCCGCTGAAACCACAGCAAGTCAATATAAAAGGTAACGAATGAGCAGCAATCAGCAAATCCTGGTCGAAGGTTTCTCTACGGCGCTGGCCATTCCTCAAGAGCAGGTGACCGACGATCTGGCCTACAACAGCATCCCCCAGTGGGACTCTATTGCCCACATGACACTGGTGGCGGAACTGGAAAGCCGGTTTGATGTGATGATGGATACCGACGATATTATCGATATGAGCAGTGTTGCCAGGGCAAGAGACATACTCGGTAAATATGGGGTGACGTTTGACTGATTCAGGCAAGCTTCTGGCTAACCATCGAATATTGATTACAGGCGCGTCCGGAGGGATTGGTGCCGCCGTGGCAAGAGGCTGCCATGCGGCCGGCGGCTCGGTCATTCTGGCTGGCCGACACCGGGAACGGCTGGACGTTCTGGCGGCGGAGCTTGGGGCACACACCGAGGTCATGGATTACGATGTCACGGATGAAAAGGCGGTGAAAGCTGCGTTCCGTGAGTTGCAGTCCGATGGCCTGGATGGCCTGGATGGCCTGGTTAATGGGGCCGGGATCATGGGTGAAAGTGCCCTGGCCATGACCCGACTGGCCGATGTGCGGGAGCAGTTGGAAGTGAATAGCGTGGCCAGTTTTCTGCATCTGCAACTGGCCAGCAGGCTCATGATGCGCAATAAGTCTGGTAGCATCGTTAACTTGGCCTCCCAGGTGGGTGAGCAGGGAAGTGCAGGCCAGGTTGCCTATGCCATGAGTAAGGGAGCGGTAACCTCCCTGACCCGGGCGGCGGCCCGAGAACTGGCAAACTTCAACATACGTGTGAACGCGGTTGCGCCGGGGTTTATCGACACACCGATGACGGCCGGTTACGAGGATGAACGGCGCCAGCAGGTACTCGACCAGACGCTGCTCAAGCGTGCGGGTACCGTCGATGAGGTGGCCGATATGGTGGTGTTCCTGCTTTCGGCCCGGGCCTCCTACACCACGGGCCAGATCATGTTCGTTGATGGTGGGCTGCGGCTGTAGGAGGCAGAATGTTCTTTGAAAGTCTTGCCTCGTTCGGCCGGAGCACAGCCCTGATTGATGGACAGCGTCAACTGACCTATCAGGAGCTGGCAGAGGCTGTATCCCGTTTTCAGTCCGGGCTGGCGGAGTGGAAATCCCTGGTTCTGATCGAGGCCGACAATAGCCTGGATACCGTGGTGGCGTATCTGGCGGCGCTCAACGGCGGGCATTGTGCGTTGCTGGTGGACCAGGGCCTGTCGGCGGAACGGCTGGAAAACCTGAAAGCCCTCTATCAGCCGAATGTTCTGGTCCGCGAGGGGAAAATCACGCACAACCACGAGCGCCGGTTGGCGCTGGACAGCGATCTGGCCTTGCTACTGTCGACTTCCGGGTCCACTGGCTCGCCCAAACAGGTGGCCCTGTCATTCCGTAACATTGACGCCAATGCCCGCTCCATCTGCGAGTACCTGCCTATCGAGCACACCGACACGGCGATTACAACGCTTCCTTTTCAGTATTCCTATGGCTTGTCGGTGATAAACAGTCACCTGCTGGCTGGGGCGTGTATCGTGCTTAACCGGGATTCCATACTCAGCCGGGAGTTCTGGGACCGTTTCCGGCAATACGGTGTCACCAGCCTTGCCGGCGTTCCATTTACCTATGAAATGCTGCTTCGTTTGCGGTTTACCGCCATGGATTTGCCAAGCTTGAGGTACTGCACCCAGGCTGGCGGGAAGTTGGCCGAGGACAAGGTTCGCGAGCTGGCTTCCTGGGCAAACGAGACCGGTCGGCAGTTCTTTGTGATGTACGGCCAGACCGAAGCAACCGCCCGGATGGCCTACAACGACCACGCGCTCGTCAAACCCGGGGCAATCGGATGCGCCATACCGGGCGGTGAGTTCCGGCTCCTTCGGGATGACGGGAGCGATATCCAGCAGGCCCGGGAACAGGGAGAGCTGCACTATCGCGGTCCCAATGTGATGTTGGGTTACGCCGAATCCCTCGCCGATCTGGCAGGTTTCCCCCGCAATACCTGGCTTTCGACAGGGGACCTGGCATGGTTTGACGACGATGGCGACTACCATATCAGTGGTCGCCTTCGGCGCTTTATCAAGCTGTTCGGTCAACGGATCTCTCTGGACGATGTGGAACAGATCATTGCCGCCCATGGAGCCAGGGCGTACGCGGTTGGCTCGGATAAAGGGCTGAAGGTGGCGCTTGCTGCGGAGGGCATGGAGGGCGTCCCTGAGCCCCGCGTATGGGTTGCCACTGCGCTGGAGCTAAACCCTTCGGCCGTGCAGGTTTTGGTCGTGCCCGAGCTACCAACACACGCCAATGGCAAGCCGGATTATCCGGCGGTGGAGCACCTGTTTGATGAGTGAAACGGCTTCCGGGAACCGGGAACTATTTGACAGGGATCTGGAGGCGCTCTGGTCTGCTGATCCCTACGTTCTGAGTCAGGCGGACAAACAGGCGCTGATTATGCCGTTGTTGTCCTGGCTGGATCGGCATCATCGGTCTGCCTGCCCGGAATACGAGCGGGTTGCGCGGCTGGGGTTTGATTCACCGGTTGCTTCCCGGCTCGAGGATCTTCCGTATCTCGCGGTACGGCTCTTCAAGCTTCTGTCGCTTAAGAGCGTGGATGACAGTGAGATCTTCAAAACGCTGCAGTCGTCGGGTACGACGGGGCAGTCGCCTGCGCGCGTCTTTCTGGATCGGCGGACCAGCCAGTTACAGTCCAGGGGGTTGGTGAAAATCCTGCAGGGCAGTCTTGGTAAGGCCCGCTTGCCCATGCTGATTGTGGATAGCCCGGCCGTGCTGAGAGACCGGAAACTGTACACCGCGCGGGGAGCAGGTATTCAGGGGCTGTCTTTCTTTGGCAGGGACCATACCTACGCCCTCGATGAGGCCATGCAGCCGAACTGGGAGGCCATTGAGGGCTTCATGGATAAATATGCCGGGCAGCCGGTGCTGGTCTTTGGCTTCACCTATATGGTCTGGCTGCACCTGATCCTGCCGCTGGAGGCCGAGGGAAGGGTATTGAAGCTTGATCAGGGCACTCTGTTGCACAGCGGCGGCTGGAAGAAGCTGGAAGATCAGAAAGTTGGACACGACGAATTCATGCAACGGGCCCAGCATTCGCTCGGGGTACAGCGAGTGACGAATTTTTACGGCATGGCCGAACAGGTCGGGTCGGTATTTGTTGAATGCGAACGCGGCCATCTTCATGCCCCGGTGTTCGCCGATGTGGTTGTGCGCAATCCCAGTGATCTGACGCCCTCGCCGGTGGGCGAGGCCGGATTGCTGCAGGTACTGTCCGTGCTGCCCTTGAGCTATCCGGGGCACAGTCTGTTGACTGAAGACCTGGGCACGCTTCTGGGGGAAGATGACTGCGCCTGTGGGCGTAAGGGGCGTTATTTTCAGATTCTCGGGCGCATGCCCCGGGCGGAAGTCAGGGGGTGCAGTGACACCCATCAGGGAGGGCTTTGATGGCACTCACAGTATTGGCTGGTAAGCATCCCGACCAACAGGGTAAGTGTAAGCTGTCCCGCTGTTTTGACCCGGGCCGGCTGGCTTTTTGTCGGGACCTTTCCAATGCTTTGCTGCGCCACCCGAAAGCCAGAGAGCATCCGGAACTGGTAGCGCTGGGATTCTGGCTCAGAGACAGCCATCTTAGACAGCTTCAGCAGAAATCCGGAACGGATTCGCCTGGCCTGGTGAGGCGCCCCCTGGGGTTGGTGTTGCACTTTGCTCCGGCCAACGTGGATACGCTGTTTGTGTACAGCTGGGTCTGCTCATTGCTGATGGGCAATAGCAATGTGGTGCGTCTCTCCAGCCAGGCTTCTGTGGTTACGGGATTGTTGTTGGATGTTCTGAACGAGCTGTTCTCCCGACCGGAGCATACTGGCCTGGCTGAGCAGAACTCGTTTGTGAACTTTCCCCATGACGACCCGGCGGCATCCTCACTGAGCCTCCAGGCCCATGCCCGGGTTATCTGGGGAGGCGATGACGCCGTGCAGGCAATTCGCCGCTTGCCATGCGGACCCCGTTGTCGGGATATTCCGTTCACGGATCGCTACTCAGCGGCTGTCATCAATGGAGACGGGTTGGATTCTTCCAATCTCCAATCTCTGGCTGAACGGCTATGGCGTGATGTCCATACCTATTCGCAGATGGCTTGCTCGTCACCACGCATTCTTTTCTGGCTGGGTTCAACCTTGCATCGGGAAGCTCTATGGTCGGCCGTTGGAGATCTTGCTGGCGGTGAAGCCTGGGAAATGGCCCGCTTAAACGAACACCTGGTGGTGTCTCAGTGGTTGGAGGCCGCCGGGGCCAGTGAGGCGCCTGCCCAACTGGGCCAGTTCAGCGTCCTGCCGTTGTCCGGGTTTTTCCCGGAGGCGCTGAAAAATCATCCGGGGCAGGGATTGTGTTATCTCTGTGAGATTGATGAGCTGACGGACGTGACCATACTGGATGATCGGTGCCAGACGTTAGGGTATTGGGGCGTAGAGCGGGAGCAGTTATTAAACGTTCTTGAGACCGCGCCGATAAGAGGCCTGGAGCGCATTGTTCCTATCGGTAGCGCACTGGAGTTCTCGCCGTGGTGGGATGGCATGGATCTGTTTGCGCATTTGTCATGTTTTACCGTGGTTCAATAAAAGTCACTTGATATGCCTGGACATTTAAGGAATTTAGATTGAAAGTTTCCGTCGTAGTACCTGCTTACAACCTGGCGCCCTATATCCATGAGTGCCTGCTAAGTGTCCTGGCTCAGAAGACCGACCTCCCATTCGAGGTTATCGTTTGTGACGATGCGTCGAGCGATCAAACGCTATGCATCATTGAAATGCTCGCTGCTGAATTTGAGAATCTGGTCGTGTTGCGTAACAGAAAAAATCTGGGTTTGGTTGGCACGATGAAGCGATTGCTGGAATCTGCTCAGGGTGAGTTCATTGCTTACATGGACGGTGACGACATCGCCTTGCCCGGCAAATTGCAGCGTCAGTATGATTATCTGGACGAGCACCCTCAGTGCGGAATCGTATATCACGAGAGTGATGTTTTCGATTCTGAAACCGGGGCGACATTGAAGAAGTACACGCGGGATTTTTACAACTTTCCTTATATACCTCAGGCGGCTTCGGTTAAGGAGCTGATCAAGTATTCGAACTTCCTGCAGGCAAGTAGCGTTATGGTCCGCAGATACGAGCGGATCCTGGAGAGTCTCCAGCATGGCTGTCGGATCATCTGTGATTTTCCCTGGCATATCATGAACGCGGGACTAGGAGGGGGGACGATCGATCGCCTTGACCAGACCCTCGGGCGGTATCGCGTACATGGCGGCAGTTTTGGCGCCCAGACCCAGCGCAGCACTGCCCGCCGAATACGCGTAGCTGACGAAATGGCCAGTGCCTGTCGGCTGGGGGGACGGTTTGGTGTGCCTTCTGAAGATGTTTGCCGGGGCGTTAATCACATCTATTTTTCCACGGCACTGTATTTCCTTCGTGCTGGTGAACTCGAAGCTTTTAGGGAGATGCTGGAGCGTTCATCCGTTCAGGGGCTGTTCTTTGATGATCGCCATGAGTTCGCGTTCGAAAATCTTCAATATCCCGAGAAAATTCGGCAACGTCTGGGGTGGACCTGATGCAGGATTATGATGCGATCATCGTGGGCGCGGGGTTCTCCGGTGCTGTCATGGCTGAACAGCTGGCTTCGGAACTGGACTGGCAGATACTGGTGCTTGAACAACGGGATCATGTGGCGGGAAACTGCCACGATGGGAAAACCCGCGATGGCATCACGATTCACCATTATGGCCCACATCTTTTCCATACTAGTAAGCAGAGGGTGTGGGAGTACCTTTCCCGCTTCTCGGAGTGGAAGCCATACCATCACAAGGTTCTCGCAGAGGTAGATGGTTGCCGGATTCCGTTGCCGTTCAATCTAAATTCACTGCGTATGGTATTCCCGGCAGATCGTGCACTGGAGTTGGAGCGGAAACTGCTGGAAAGTTATGGTAAAGACAGTAGAGTGTCGATACTGACTTTACGGGAGGCGGGTGACCCGGACCTGCTTGAGGTGGCAGATTGGATATACAACCGCGTGTTCGTCAATTACACAGCCCGACAATGGGGCGTCGATCCCGAGGATATTTCGCCGGACGTGCTGGGTCGTGTACCAGTCGTACTTAGCCATGATGACCGCTATTTCCAGGATGTGTATCAAGCTATTCCATTAAGTGGTTATACCCGGATGATCGAGTCAATGCTGGACCATCCCAATATTACAGTGCAAACGAACCAGCAGGCGCTGAGTAGGTTTGAACTGGTCGACGGCAATGGGATTCGCTTTGATGGTCGTCCGTTTGAGGGAAGCCTGATATACACCGGTATGCTGGATGAGCTATTTGGGTACTGTCATGGGGAGCTGCCCTATCGCTCACTGAAGTTTGAATTCGAAACCCTCGATTACCCCTATTTCCAGAGCAACACCACGGTTAACTATCCGAACGAATCGACTTTTACCCGAATCACGGAATTCAAACACATCTTGCAGGAGCACAGTGACAGGACCGTGATTGTCACGGAGTACCCGCAGGAATATGACCGGCAGGATCAACGCAAAAACATTCCTTACTATCCGGTGTTCACTGCAGAGAATCAGCGCCGCTATGATCGGTATCGCTCGCTTGCCACAGCTTATCCTCAGCTCACGGCTCTAGGGCGCCTCGCAGAATACCGGTACCTTAATATGGACGATGCCGTTGATAACGCATTATCCGCTGCTGACAAGCTGATAACAGGGGTCAGGGCAGGATGTTGATGATCTGGCGGATGTCTTGAGCAGGAGGTCCAGCTGCCGGGCGCCTTAGGCGTTGCGCCCGATGGAGGAACGGGTTTTCGATGCTACCTAGTGGTTGTATTTCATTTTTTTGGAACTTTGTCAGGCACACAAATGAAACTATTAGTAACAGGGGGAGCTGGTTTTATAGGCTCCGCCGTTATTCGGTATATCATAAACTTTACCAAAGACGAAGTGGTCAACCTCGATAAAATTACTTATGCAGGTAATCTCGAAAATCTGGCCCAAGTTAGCGAAAGTGATCGTTACAGCTTCGAGAGGGTAGATATTTGCAATCGCGCTGAAGTTGAGCGGGTATTGGCCAAGCACCAACCAAGTGCCATTATGCACTTGGCGGCAGAAAGCCATGTAGATCGCTCTATTGACGTGCCGGCTGCGTTTATCGAAACGAATATCGTTGGTACTTATACACTTTTAGAAGCAGCCAGGAAATACTGGTCTCAGCTAGACACGACCAGAAAAAGCAAATTCCGTTTTCATCATATCTCCACCGATGAAGTGTATGGTGACTTGGAGGACGCAGAGGAGCTGTTTACCGAAACAACTTCCTATCAACCGAGTAGCCCATACTCTGCCACTAAAGCCTGCTCCGACCACTTGGTAAGAGCCTGGCACCGAACTTACGGTTTCCCAGTGCTGGTCACCAACTGTTCCAACAATTACGGCCCATACCATTTTCCAGAAAAGTTCATTCCCCTGGTGATTCTTAACGCCTTGGAAGGCAAGCCGCTTCCAGTCTATGGCGATGGGACGCAGGTCCGCGACTGGCTTTTCGTCGAGGATCATGCACGAGCTCTTTATAGGGCCATAATGCAAGGCGCAGTGGGAGAGACTTACAACATTGGCGGCCACAATGAAAAGCAGAATATTGAAGTAGTACGCATTATCTGCGATGTACTTCAAGATTTAGTGCCTTCGCCCAATCTGTATCGTGATCTGATTACTCACGTCACTGATCGTCCTGGTCATGACCAGCGTTATGCGATAGATGCCACCAAAATCCAGAAAGAACTAGGCTGGGCACCGGAAGAGACCTTTGAAACTGGTATCCGCAAAACCATCAAGTGGTACTTGGACAATCCTGGATGGTGTGAACGGGTCCAAGACGGGAGCTACCAAAGAGAGCGTCTAGGAGCGACTGTATGAAGGGTATCATTCTCGCCGGCGGTTCCGGCACTCGACTGTACCCGATTACCCTCGGTATATCGAAACAGCTCCTCCCGGTGTACGACAAACCAATGATCTACTACCCTCTATCGGTTCTCATGCTGGCGGGTATTCGGGACATTCTCATCATCACTACCGCAGAAGATTTGACGAGCTTCAAGCGTGCTCTTGGTGACGGTGAACAGCTTGGTGTGAACCTTAGCTATGCCGTACAGCCCAAACCGGAAGGCTTGGCGCAGGCTTTCCTCATTGGCGAAGATTTCATAGGTGACGCCAGCGTTTGCCTGGTACTTGGCGACAATATTTTTTATGGTCAGGGTTTTACTCCGAAACTACTTGGAGCCGCCAAACAAACTGAAGAGCAGGGCGGGGCTACAGTGTTTGGCTATCAGGTTAAAGACCCTCAACGATTCGGTGTTGTGGAATTTGATAGCAACAAAAAAGCAATCTCTATTGAAGAAAAACCGAAGAGGCCAAGTTCCCACTACGCCGTAACCGGCCTGTATTTTTACGACAACCGGGTACTGGACGTAGCTAAACAGGTAAAACCTAGCTATCGGGGAGAGCTGGAAATAACCGACGTGAACCGTTCTTATTTAGAGCAGGGCAAGTTGAACGTAGAGCTCCTGGGTCGCGGTTTCGCCTGGCTGGATACGGGCACTCACGAGAGTTTGCTGGAGGCTTCTCAGTTTGTAGAGACTATCGAAAAGCGACAGGGTTACAAGATCGCTTGCCTGGAAGAAATCGCGTTCAACCAGGGTTGGCTGGAGAAGGATCAATTGAGGGGCCAGGCTAATCAGTTGAAAAAAACAGCTTATGGTTCTTACCTCCTCGACGTGTTAGAGGAAGCTAATTCATGAGCTTGATAAACTGGATTAATTTTCAGAGCCATGGAGACGAGCGTGGTAGTCTGATTGCGGTCGAAATCGGTATGGATAAAGCGATCCCCTTCGATATCAAGCGTGTTTACTACATTTACAACACAGAGCAGGGGGTAACTCGCGGCTGTCATGCCCACAAAAACCTGAAGCAAGTTGCCATCTGTGTAGCAGGTAGATGTCGAATGGTGCTGGACAACGGCGCTAGGCGTGAAGAAGTCTGGTTGGATTGCCCGACCAGAGGCTTGGTTATTCAAGACATGGTGTGGCGGGAAATGTACGACTTCAGTAAAGATTGCGTGCTATTGGTGCTGGCTAGCGAACACTACGACGAATCAGACTATATTCGCGATTACGACGACTTCCTGAGGGAAACGAGCCAATGAGCTTTATCCACCCATTAGCAGACGTGGCAGATTGCACCATAGGAGAAGGCACAACAGTCTGGCAATTTGTGGTCATCCTCAAAGGCGCAAAGATTGGTCAGGACTGTAACATTTGTGCCCAAACCCTTATTGAGGGCGATGTCATTGTTGGCGACAGGGTAACCGTGAAATCAGGCGTGCAATTGTGGGACGGTACCCGCATAGGTGACGACGTGTTTATAGGGCCGAATGTAACGCTGACAAATGATCTGTATCCCCGTTCAAAGAAATATCCAGAGCATTTCTCAAGAGTAGTTATAGAGCGCCAGGCAAGTATTGGTGCGGGTGCAACCTTGCTGGCAGGGGTCACAGTTGGTGAATCAGCTATGGTGGGTGCTGGTGCCGTTGTCACTAAAAACGTTCCAGCTGGTGCAGTAGCAGTTGGAAATCCAGCGGAAGTTATTAGGTATATTGATTAATGATCCCCTTCCTGGATCTCAAATCCATTAACGCCCAATATCGAGATGAACTCGTAGCGGCCGCCACCAGTGTGATCGAATCCGGGTGGTACATCCAGGGCTCCGAAGTAAAAGCCTTCGAAGAAGAGTTTGCCGACTATTGCGGGACTAATCACTGCATAGGCGTAGCCAACGGCTTGGAGGCTCTGACTCTCACCCTCAGAGCCTGGAAGGAAATGGGCAAACTCAAGGCCGGTGATGAAGTCATCGTTCCTGCCAATACCTACATCGCCAGCATATTAGCTATCACTGAAAACGGCTTAAAACCTGTTTTGGTTGAGCCCGATGAGGCCAGTTTTAATCTTTGCCCTCAAAAAACTGCGAAAGCCATTACGCCTAACACTAAAGCCATTGTTGTTGTTCATCTTTATGGCCAGCTTGCTCCGATGCAGGAATTAATGCAGTTGGCGGGCAAGCAAGGGCTGTTGGTATTGGAGGATGCGGCGCAGGCTCATGGCGCGTCAATTGAAGGCCGTAAAGCAGGAAGCTGGGGGCATGCTGCTGGATTCAGCTTTTACCCAGGCAAAAATCTGGGCGCGTTAGGGGACTCGGGGGCAATCACTACAGACGATGAGGATCTGGCCGAGACAATCAGAATATTGGGTAATTACGGTAGCTACAAGAAATACGAAAACCTATATCAAGGAGTCAATAGTAGATTGGATGAAATGCAGGCTGCATTTCTCAGGGTCAAATTAAATCACCTTGATGAAGAGATTAGATACCGGCGTGATGTTTCAGCATATTATCTGTCGAATATCCACAACCCAAGAGTGAAACTGCCGAAGGTGACCAATGCTGAAGCGCATGTTTGGCACCTTTTTGTGATTCGCTCAGATTGCCGTAATGACTTACAACAGTCGCTGAAGGCGCAAGGCATACAAACGCTAATTCACTATCCAATACCGCCCAATAAACAAAAATCTTACCCTGAATTTCAGGAACGAGTTTATTCAATTACTGAATTGATGTGTCAGGAGGTTTTAAGCCTGCCGATTGGCCCAACAATTATTGAGTCGGAACTCCGTGCTGTCGTGGATGCGATTAATTCATCAATACCTAACGAAGATTTCTCAAGATGACCCAAGGGTATTATGAATATTCTGTTTTGACGACAACTGGCTTTTGGGTATTTTATAATGAATGATATATATTTTACTGATTGCACTCTCCGCGATGGTGGTTATTATAATTCTTGGGATTTTTCGAAAGAGTTGGTCCAAAAATACCTTGATGCTGTACAGTTGGCAGGAGTAAATGTCGTAGAACTTGGTTTTCGCTCCCTTAAAAACTCTGGCTTTCAGGGGCCTTATGCATTTAGCACTGATGAATTTATCCGCAGTCTGACAATCCCCCCTAATTTACTTATTGGTGTTATGGTTAACGGCTCTGATCTTCTGGGACATGTGTCTCAGCAGGAAGCGCTTCAGGGGCTGTTTCCTGCTTCGGCAGTTGATTCTCCGGTCGATTTGGTTCGCATTGCATGTCATGTTCACGAATTTGAACAGGTATTGCCTGCAGTGAGATGGTTAAAGGAGCGTGGCTACCTGGTGGGCCTTAACTTGATGCAGGTAGCAGATCGCACCGAAGAGGAAGTAAAAGTCCTGGCGCGCAAAGCCAAGACCTATCCACTGGATGTTCTATACTTCGCTGATAGTATGGGCAGCATGAGCCCAGACCAAGTTGGACAAGTTATCAGATGGATCAAAAGTGAATGGAGTGGCTCGATGGGCATACATGCCCACGACAATATGGGTCTTGCTCTCTCTAACACATTACGCGCAGTCGATGAGGGGGTTACGTGGGTCGATTCCACTGTGACTGGCATGGGCCGGGGGCCCGGAAATGTTCGTACAGAGGAGTTGGCGATAGAAATAGCGGAGCGCCGCAGAGAACCAAGTAATCTCGTGCCACTTGTGACCTTGCTACGTCAGCATTTCAAACCCATGCAGATCCATTTTGGTTGGGGTACCAACCCTTATTATTACCTAGCCGGGAAGTATGGCATTCACCCAACATATATCCAGGAAATGCTCAACGACTCTCGCTATGACGAGGAAGATGTGTTAGCCGTGATAGAGCATCTGCGCGTAGAAGGGGGGAAGAAGTTCAGCCTCAATACGTTGGATGCCGCGAGGCATTTCTATCGCGGCGAACCAAAAGGTCATTGGTCGCCCAAATCACAGTTTAAAGGGCGGGAGGTGCTGCTGCTAGGCACCGGTCCTGGAGTTGAGCGGCATCGTGAGGCCCTACAGCGTTATATTCGTATCTGTCAACCTCTTGTTCTGGCACTTAATACACAAACTGCGATTGATGCGGAGTTAATTGACCTTCGTGTCGCCTGCCACCCGGTACGTTTGTTGGCGGATTGTGAGAGCCATGTAAGGCTACCTCAGCCGCTAATTACGCCTTACTCCATGCTGCCAGAAAAGGTGAAAGTCTCTCTTGCTGGTAAAGAGGTTCTGGACTACGGCCTGAATGTTAAAGCTAACACCTTCGATTTTTCAAAAACCTATTGTACTGTGCCTGCATCGTTAGTAATGGCTTATGCATTCGCTATTGCAGCGAGCGGGGAGTGTCACTGCCTCTACCTGGCAGGCTTTGACGGTTATGCAGGTGAAGATCCGCGCAATGCTGAAATGAACCGCATTGTAAAGCAGTTTCAAGCTTCAGATGCCAAGTTACCACTGATTGCCATCACGCCTTCTCGCTATGATGTAACGAAAACTAGTATTTATGGGATGCTCAAATGATAGAGAAAGTAACGTGCTTTCTGCCTTGCCGGAAGGGAAGCGAGCGAGTTAGACGTAAAAATATCAAACCATTCGCAGGGTATGATTTTGGCCTGATTCAACTGAAGTTACGACAACTACTTGCTGCTGAACTGATCGATAGAGTCGTACTAAGTACCGATGATAGCGATATCTTGGCCTATGCAGAGTCGCTTCAAGAGCCTCGCCTGATATTGCATGAGCGGACTGAGAGTTTGGCGTCCAGCGAAACCAGTACCGACGAGTTGGTGGCACATGCCTTGGCGTTGATAACCGACGGGCATATTCTCTGGACCCACGTGACCTCCCCTTTTATCACGGAAAAGCACTATGATCAGCTGATACAGACTTATTTGGATCAGGTGGGAAAAGGGTATGACTCATTAATGACAACTACCGCTATTCATGGTTTTCTATGGCAGGACGAAAAACCTATGAATTATGACCGAAGTATCGAAAAATGGCCGCGTACCCAGACCTTAAAGACGGTACACGAAGTCAATAGCGGAGCATTTCTGGCACCCTGCACAGTCTATCGTGACCTGAAAGATCGAGTTGGCCGGCGGCCCTATTTATATGAGATGGATAAACTTACGAGTTACGATATTGATTGGCCTGAGGATTTTGCAATTGCTGAATGTATGGCCCAAAAGGGGGTGGCGCCGATATGAGCCTCCTTCGTTTCATCTATTCTTGGGGGGGGCGCAAAATAAAAATTCTGATTTGCTATTCTTCAACGAAATGCCTGAGTAAAAACTCGATAATAAATGTGTGCTTTTAAAACGTGTCGACTCAGCAAGGCTCATATATTGTGATATATTTTACTGATTTGCTCAGATTAATTTTGAATAAAAGTGATCATATATATAAAAAGTTTAAGGTTTTTTCTAGAAAAGCGTATCTTGCTTACCTAATGCCATTTAAACATGAACGCTTGCGAAAGAAGGCTGCACACTCCTCGCCGATCCGCGTAGCTTTTGTTGCCTCTAATCTTGCCTCTTGGAAGGTAGATCAAGTGGTTGAGGAAATGAATGCTAGTGAGTATTTTGAAACGACCATATTTGTGGCACATTTAAGAAATCGTTTTAGCAGCGCAGTTTCTGATCATGAGTACAAAAAGCTCTCACTGCATTTTAAGAAAAAGAAATTTAATTTTTTAGATACGTATAACTTGGCGGATTATGAAGTACGTCAAGCGGTCCTCCGGTTTGATCCACATTTGGTGTTCATAACAAACCCCCATTCCTTAATAAGTCCAGCGCTGCATGAAGAACTCCTAAATGACCGGCTAACGTGTTATGTACCCTACCATCATGAAGTCGTAGCCTATGGGGATAATAGCGAGCAATACAATCAGTTTTCACATAACGCATTCTGGAAAGTGTTCAGTCCTCATTATACTTCGAAAGAGTATTACCAACAAAAAAGGATGAAAGGTGGAAAAGGAGTTGTGGTAACAGGCCTTCCTGCTTGTGAGCCATTATTAGAACCTTCTCGACAATTTTCTTACCCTTGGAAGAACCACTCCGGTGAAAAATTGCGGGTGATATGGGCTCCGCACTGGCTGATTCGGTCTGACCTTAAGCTTGCAACTATTTATGAACTGGGCGAGGAAATAAGGGAGTTGGCGTGGCGTTATCAAGACCGGGTCGAGTGGGTGATGCGCCCCCACCCTTTTTTAAGACCTACTATGGCCAATCATCCTGACTGGGGAAAGAATAAAACTGATGATTTTTTTCAATTCTGGTCCGAATCGGGCTTTACACAAATAGAAGAAGGTGAGTATACAGATCTTTTCCATACTTCTGATGCTATGATCCATGACTCAGGTTCTTTTTTGGCTGAATACCTTTGCGTGGACAAACCGGTGATGTATTTAAAGACTGAGCTAACCTCAGATAACTATCTCAATGACTTTGGAATATCTGCTCTAAATGCATGTACAATTGGGCGTAAAGTGGAGGATGTAGAGCAGTTTATTAATGATCTTATTGATGGAAAGGATCCGGGAATTCAAAAAAGAAAACGCTTTATCGAGGAAAGACTAAAGGCGTTGTATGAAACTCCACCATCAAAGAAGATCTGTCATAATCTCCTTAGGGAGTTTGACTAAAAAATGCAATTTTCAGTAATGCTTTTTGATTAGTAAATATTGAAATGTCTCTGTGTTTTTCTGAAATCAATCTTTTTACTTCGGGTCTCTGGGGTTTAAGGTTTTAAGCTAAACTGGCGAAGTGATTTCCTAGGTTTGGATTATTAAAATATGGTTGTTTTTCCTCGAGTAACAATGTTTTTGTTGTGTTTTAAGCACGAGAGATATGTTAATGAAAGCGTTTCCGCTGCTCTGAGGCAGGATTATCCAAATTTAAAGATTGTTATATCTGATGATGCTTCACCAGACGATTCTTACAAAAAAATAAAGGCGTTGGTTTCTAATAAAAGACACAAGCACGATGTTTCTTTAAACAGAAACGAAGTTAATTTAGGTGTAGGTCGTCATTTTGTTCATGTGATGGAAAGCTTCGTTGAAGGTGAGTTGGCAATAGCCTGTGGAGGGGATGATGTTTCATATCCAAATCGGGTAAGCCGTATGGTTCAGGAGTGGCTTGACAATGGGAGGCCATCGTTAGTTGCCCATTCGCTAGAGGAAATAGATGAAAAAGGGACGGTATTTGTAGGTGGACGCACTCTACAATATAGGTACCAGGATGAATTGCCCCTGGATAGCCAGTCATTATGCTTGCAAGAATATTTAAAAAATCAGATACCGATCCGATATGTTGGCGCCGCTATTGGATACAGTACTGATACTTATTTTAAGTTTGGTCGTCCAGAACTGTTTCCAGATTATGAGGACCATTTGATGTATTTTAGGTCTTTGCTTGATAACGGAATTCATTATTTCCCTGAGGTTTTGGTTAAATATAGACGGCATCGAGAAAGTTTTACTTTAAGCCCGGTTAAGCCAAGGGTTTTTATACCGCCGAAAATTTTTGCGGATTTTTTAGTTAATAAAAACCTTACAGAGGAGACGGGTTTGGGCGATTACCGCATGCATCAGCTTGCAACTCAACAGTGGCTGGATTATTTTCACGCTGTGCGAGAATGTTTTATTTCAGTTGACTATCAATTAGTTGATGATATTTGGGCCAGTTTATTGCAAAGGCACAAGTTACTGGTGCATGAAAAGGGTCTTAAAGGGATGTTTTCCAGCATTCTTCGTTCAGCAATGACGTTTAGGCTGTCCAAAAGACATATAACAAAGAAAGTTGGGATGAATTATGTTAGTCCCTTTAAGGTTATTCTATATGGGGCAGGCGGCGCTTGTAGGAATGCTCTATCCAGATTAAGCCCTGGTTTTGATGTTAAGGCTATTGCTGATAGTAACCCAGATTTACACGGGGATATAATTCGAGGATTTACCGTAATTGGGCCCGAAGAAATAAAATATATATCGTACGATTTGGTTTTGGTTAGTAGTATGTATTATTATGAAATAAAGGAATTTTTAATGAAAGAGTTAGGTGTTCATGAGAGTAAGATTGTTCGGCTTCCCGCTTTTGTTATTGCATGACTTTTGATCTATTGTTTGGTCTCAGGACCTTTTTTGCTACAATTTTTTTGGTTATATGATTGATAGCTTAATAAATCGTCGAAGGTCCAATGATCGACAGCATTAATTTTTCGAGTTTAAGAGTTGGATGTCGAAAATCGACAAATTTTCGGGTCTCCATCGAGACTCAAAGGTTTCACGAAATATAGAGGTTAGTGTGTCTAAAAAACGTTCTCAGGATAATACTCACCAATTTAAAGTCAGAATGGAAAAAAATTTGGAGTATTTTAGAAGGTATCATCCTGAAGTATATAAAATTCTGGCCTCCATCGACCTGAAAAATGTCGAGCTGGTGGTAACTCCGGGTGCCTACGACGTCGACATGGTTGCTTTCGGAAAATCTTGCTATCGAGGCCTTGCCCGTGAATATTCACTCGACGAAGCGGCGGGCGTTTTACGTGACAACCCTGAGAGCAAGCTAATCCGGACTTTCGCGCCGCCTGATGCGAATCGGTATGAAAAGAAAAACTTTGTCAATAAACTGCTCCAAGAGGTAGTGCTTTCGAGCCCGGTTATGCAAAGGCGGTTTACCGGCTATATTCGTGGTAACTTTTTCCCATCGATGGTTTTTCTTGGTACCGGCTTAGGCTACCACATCGACTGGCTCAGTCGTAAAGTGCAAATTGTGAACGGTATCGTTATTGAGAGAGAGCCTGAGAAATTTGCTGTCAGCCTTTACACTACTGACTGGGCTGGCATTTGCTCCAGGTTCGCCAAAAGAGGGCGGTCACTCACCTTTGCCATTGGTAAGGCGGAGAGCTTACAGGAAATCCGTGCCTTGGTTTCCCGTTCCATGACCAAAGATGTTCCTTTTTACCCATTTTTCTCAACCTACTACAATCATTTGGCGGATGTCGAAATCGTTCGAGGGGTTTTGGAAACCGCCAAAGATCTGTCAGTTGTGTCTGCAAACTGGATAGACTACGACAACGAAATGGTTCGGTTGAAAAACTCACTCCACAACTTCAGCAAGGACGGCCAATTTATTGCCCGGGCTCCGGACCGGGAGCTCGAAAAGCCCATTGTGGTTGTGGGCAGTGGTCCGTCAATTGATAAACGGATTGACGACTTAAAGGCCATTCGCGACAAGGTTACCGTGATCAGCGCGGGTACAGGGTTGCGCGCTTTGTTGGCCGCAGATGTTATCCCAGACTTTCAGTTGGAACTCGATCCCGGCAATCTGGTTTATCTCTTCCATTCCGGGACGGACAGAGAGCTTCTGAAGAAAGTGACGTTGCTAGCAGTAAATGAAGTGAACCCTAAGGTCCCCGAGCTTTTCAAAGAGGTTATCTATTTCCTGAAATTCGATAATGCACTGCCCCATCTGCTCGGTTGTGAAAGCAACGCTTTCAATGGCTGTAACCCGACTGTGACTAACGCTGCTTTGTCGATAGGGTATTCGCTTGGCGCGAAAGAAGTGTATCTTTTTGGCACCGATTACGGGTTTGAGTCGGAAGAAAGGGATCATGCGGATCACTCCATCTATGGCAAGAAAAGTGAGGCGGGGGTGTCTCAGCGGATGCGGTCTGCTGACGCCAAAAAGGCTACGGCTAGAAAAGTTTTTGAAACAGAATCGGTAACCGGCGGCACCATACTCACCCGGTCTGATTATTTCGTTGCAAAGCGATCCGTTGAGGATCTGGTTTTTTGGTTGGAATCAGGAGGCAGGCCGTTCTCTGTTTATAACTGCGCTGATGGTGCCCGTATAGAAGGTGTGGAATGGCTGTCGTCCAGCCAGCTGAAGGAAAAGTTTCAGGCGATTACGATAAATGAAAACAAGCTGGCACTTGACCGGGAGTTAGTAGGAACACTACTGGAGGACTTCTCTGCAGGTTGGTTGGCGGATAAGGTGCCCGCCGTTGTTCGTGAGTTGGAGCGGGTGTCGGAGTTCTTTGGGCGATTGGTGCGGTCTGCACGGCTGGACGGCAGGAAAGACCTTTGTTTGTTGGTCAATGAGATTCGTCAGTACTTTGCCGAAATTCGTCCGGTGGGTGGGAAGCCGGTAACCAAAGAACTGGTTTATGTGCACCAGTTACTAAGTGGTAGCGCTAAACACTTCTTGTTTGTGGGGCTTTGTCATGGCATGGCTTGTGAGGATCACGAATTAAAGGATTTTCTGAAGACCTGGAGGGCCAACTTCCAGGAATTCTGGCGAGATATTCCCGGGCATTTCGAGCGGGTTGTGATGAGTGACTTGCCGCTAGATCAGGATCCATGGGCTAACCGCACCTTGTTCAATGCAGACCCTGAATTTGAAGGAGCGATGCCGTTGGAAGAGCTACAGGCTCAGGATGAGCTGTAACAAATGGTTACAAACTTCCGAAAAAAAGTTCTCAAGAGTCTGGGTGAGGGGTCGTTAATCAAAATAACAGGGCGCGGCACCCCAACCTTCCGAAGCGGGGGCGAGCCTTAATCAGCGAAACATCTACGGTTCTAGGAGAAGCATTATGGCTCTCGGTATCAACACAAACGTTGCCTCTATTTCAGCTCAAAACCAGCTGAGCAAGTCTCAGTCCATGAACGACCAGGCTCTGGAGCGTCTGTCCTCCGGTCTGCGGATTAACTCTGCTAAAGACGACGCAGCGGGCATGGCCATTTCCACCCGGTTCCAGTCTCAGATTGCTGGCCAGAATGTGGCTGTGCGTAATGCGAACGACGGCATCTCCCTGGCGCAGACTACAGAAGGCGCTCTGGACGAGATTACCAATAACTTGCAGCGCATTCGTGAGCTGGCGGTTCAGTCTGCCAACGCGTCAAATAGTGCGTCCGACCGAGCGGCCCTGAACGACGAAGTTGAGCAGCGTATCTCGGAAATTGACCGTATCGCTGCCCAAACCTCATTTAACGGCGCGAAAGTGCTGGATGGTAACTTTGGCAAACAGGCCTTTCAGGTTGGTGCCAATGCTGGTGAGACTATTAGCGTTGATTTGGAGCAGGGCGCGCGGTCGTCTCAGATGGGTGAAGTTATCACATCTTCGGTAACTGTTGCTGCTTTGGGCGCAGAGACAGGGGCTTCCGGCTTTGCAGCATTTAACGTCGGTGGTGGAGAAGCTATCACTGTTAGCTTTGAAGCGATGGACAACGCTATTGGTACTGGCGCAAGCAGTACTGAGCAAGCAGAGTATGTTGCCGCACAAATCAATGGCGCTGGTATTGGCGGGCTTTACGCCGAAGTAGATGACAGTGATAACATTAAGCTGACAGCGTCTAACGATTTGGCTTTTGCTTTCGATCAAACGGATGCTAGCTCTGCCAAGACAGCTGTCGAAACCAAGGTAGACGCCGGCAATTTCGATAAGACCCTCGAAGATGATGCAAGTGCTGAGAGACTATCTGACTTGAGCGTTGAAACGGTGTCTGACGCAAACAACGCCATCATGCGCATTGATTCTGCGCTTGGCACGGTGAACGAACTTCGCGGGCAACTGGGTGCGGTTCAGAACCGTTTCGAGTCAACTATTACGAACCTGAACACTTCTGTTGAGAATCTCAGCGCTTCCAATAGCCGTATTCAGGACGCTGACTTCGCCGCAGAAACTGCTAAGCTGGCAAAATCCCAGGTGCTGCAGCAGGCCGGTATCTCCGTTCTGTCTCAGGCCAACGCCCGTCCGCAGCAGGTTCTGTCCCTCCTGCAGTAAGGGTAGCGCGGTAACAGCCGGAACCCTCGGGTTCCGGCTTCCGCCGTTTAAGTTGAGCGAGGTAATGCTATGAATGACGTTAACCTGAACAGCCAGAACCTGAAGCTGGTGCGCACCAGTGAACAGGCGCCGGCGAAGGCAATGTCGTCATCTCAGGCCGAGGGTAGAAAGGCCCCTGACCTAGCTTCTTCATTGTCAGGCAACCGTGAGGTGCCCAGCCTACAGCCGGCCAGCGAACCTTCAAAAGCAGAAAAGCTGAAGGAGCGAAGCGAGGCGCAGAGGGAAAACCTGGGTCAAGCGGTTAGCCAGCTGAATGATTTTGTTCAGAATGTGCAGCGGGATCTGCAATTTGAAGTGGATAACGACTTGGGAAAAACCATCGTCAAGGTAATTGACCAGGAGACTCAGGAAGTAATTCGCCAGATTCCGGATGAAGTGGCTTTGAGGTTGGCAGAAAAATTGCAGCAGGATGAACCGCTGACGTTGTTCAACATTAAAGTGTAGAAACTTGCCGCTTTTGCGGTTTTGTTGGCCTCGGAATTTCAGCACCGCCGCCTCTTTAGGAGCCGGCGGTGTTTGTCTTTCTGAATGGCTACTAAGTCCGCGAAAGAATACGAAAAAATGATGATTGGTACTCAGTCATTGGCTTGTTGATTTAGTGTTTTTTCATGGATTTAGTGGCAAAGAGTTTCAGGTCTTGTCGGCTATAGTGCTGCAGGATTAAATTTCAGAAAACTGGCAAAGTTTTGCCGCTTTTGGCCGTTAACTGCAATAGTGTAGAGATTTGCCCCCATGAGGAGGCTTGGTTATGGCAGGTATTTCATCATTAGGTGTGGGTTCCGGGGTTCTTAACTCGGATCTGGTGGACCAACTGGTCGCTGCTGAGCGTAAGCCGACGGAAACCCGGCTCACTCAGGAAACGCAAAAAACGGAAACCCTGTTGTCTGCCTATGGCAAGCTGCGTAGCGCCGTGACCGAATTGCGGCTGCCCATGCGCCAGTTGAGCTCGCCGGATAACCTGAAGGCTTTCTCTGCATCGTCCTCCAATGAAGACATCGGTGTGTCGGTGGACAGCTCAAAAGCTAGCCGGGGTACCTATAGCGTTGAAGTGAAAGGTCTTGCGGCTTCTCAGGCATTGGCTTCCAACCAGGTGTTTTCCGATAAAGATGCTACCAGTGTGGGGCAGGGTGCCTTACAGCTTTCGGTGGGCGATAAGATTACCAGCATCACCATTGATTCCAGCAATGACACCTTGCAGGGTCTGGCGAACGCCATTAATGAGGCCGATGCGGGGGTGTCTGCAGGTGTGATCGATACCGGCAACGGTTACCAGTTGGTAATGTCGGCGGATGAAACTGGCACGGCGAATGCCTTGAGTATTTCAGCCACAGAAGATGCCGGGCAACCGGGGTTGTCCAATTTTAATTTTGATCTGGCGGACCCGGACGCCAACGCGAACATGACGCAGACCATTGCTGCGAGCGACGCCGTAATGGACATAAACGGTATTCAGGTTACCCGTTCGAATAATACCTTCGAGAATGTGATTGATGGGCTGACTTTTGATGTAAAAGCCGAAGGTAAATCTACCATCCGTGTTAATCAGGACTTGGGAGCCGTTTCGGATCGCGTGCAAGGCTTTGTCGATAAATTCAATGCGCTGCAGTCCACAATAGATAGCCTTGCTGGGTTTAACTCTGAGTCCGGTCAAGGCAGTGTACTTACTGGCGATTCTACGGTTCGTAATATTCAGAACCAACTGCGAAACATTCTCACTCGTGTGGTGCCCGGCATGGAAAACCAGAGTGTTCGAAGCCTGGCCGATGTGGGTATCACCACAGATTGGGAGTCCGGCGGCCTGGAGTTTGACCGTGCTAAATTTGAGGAACAACTCAAGGCCAGCCCGGATGCCGTCACCGCTTTGTTTGCAGAGCAGGGCCGTACCAGCGACAGCCAGGTTGAGTTTGTGCGTAGTGGCCTGGATACCGTGCCGGGCACCTATGATATTAACGTGACTCAGGCGGCAACCCAGGGGCAGTTGACCGGTGGAACGGCCCTGGCTGCGGATGGGTTCGACATTGGCGATGGCAATGATGAGCTATCGCTGTCGGTGAATGGTGATATCTCGGTTAATTTGCAGTTGACACAAGGCACGGGGCTTACTCAGCAACAGGTTCTGGATGATATTCAGGCCCAATTGGATAACAACAATGCCTTGAATGCTGCCGGTGTTTCCGTTCAAGTGGGGACGGATGCCGACGGTAAGATTACGTTTACGTCTTCCAAATACGGTAGTGAGTCCAGCGTGTCGCTATCTTCCGTTGAGAGCGCTGCTACTTTTGGCTTGGACTCCACAACAAGTACTGACGGTCTTGATATTGTCGGCACGATTGACGGCCGGACTGCCGAGGGCGATGGTCAGGTGTTGTATCTGAGGCGTGGTAACGGTGATGCATCTGGCCTCCAAGTCCGGGTTTTGGGGGATCAAACTGGTAACCGTGGTTCGATAACCTTTGTTGAAGGTGTGGGTGAGCGCACGGTGGATTTGGTGACCAACATGGTTGGTGCTGGCGGGTCGATCGAATCCCGTACTGACAGTCTGAACCGTGAACTGGACCAAATTGAGGAAAGCCGTGCACGGTTGGAGGAGCGAATTTCTTCTTATCGTGAGCGTTTGGTGAGTCAGTTCAGCGTGGCAGATTCCCTGATTTCCCAATTAAACAGCACCCGTGACTACGTGAGCCAGCAGCTTTCAGCCCTGGCGCCACAAAAAGATTAAAAATCGTGGCGCAACCACTAAAGATTAAAGAATTCAGGCCGTTAAGAGGTCTAGAACGAGACGCAACGAGGTAAATTATGAACGGTTTGCAGGCATACCAGCGCGTTAACACTCAAACCAGCATCACCGATGCGGATCCGCACAGACTCATCCAGTTGCTGTATAACGGGGCTATTGAACGCATCAATATGGCGAAGGCTCGTATGCAGGCCAAAGACTACGCCGGCAAAGGCCAACTGATCAGTAAGGCTATGGAAATCATTGGTGGTTTGCGGGCTTTTCTGGATTTTGAGAAAGGCGGTGAACTGGCGGCTCAACTTGAGGCGCTTTACGACTACATGGAGCGCACACTGATGGAAGCCAGCATGAGGAACGATGTTGAGAAGCTCGATGAAGTGCTCTCTCTACTACGTTCGGTCAAAGAAGGCTGGGACGGCATTCGCCAGGAAGTTGTTGGGCAACAGGCTCAACAGGCGGCTGTTTAAAGGCTTCTCTCCTTCCCCTCTCTCACCACAAGGGAGAGGGGAGTATACGGCTACAAAAATAGCCATTCCCCCCGCACTCCCGTACAATATTGCCCTTCTTTTCAATACATCCATTCTATTCAGTCTGGAGCAAGGGCATGTCTGATATTAAAAAGGTGGTTCTGGCCTATTCCGGTGGCCTGGATACTTCCGTTATTGTGCGGTGGTTGCAGGATACCTATGATTGCGAAGTGGTGACTTTCACCGCTGACATCGGCCAGGGCGAGGAAGTTGAGCCGGCGCGCGCCAAAGCCGAGGCGCTGGGCGTCAAGGAAATCTACATCGAGGACCTGCGCGAAGAGTACGTGCGCGATTACGTGTTCCCGATGTTCCGCGCCAACACCATCTACGAGGGTGAGTACCTGCTGGGTACGTCCATTGCCCGCCCGCTGATTTCCCGTCGTTTGATCGAGATCGCTAACGAGACTGGCGCCGATGCCATCTCCCACGGTGCCACCGGCAAGGGCAACGACCAGGTACGTTTCGAGCTGGGCGCTTATGCGCTGAAGCCGGGCGTGAAGGTGATTGCGCCCTGGCGTGAGTGGGATCTGAACTCCCGCGAAAAGCTGATGGCCTACTGCGAAGAGCGCAACATTCCGGTGGAGACCAGCAAGAAGGGCAAGAGCCCGTACTCCATGGATGCCAACCTGCTGCACATCTCCTACGAAGGCATCAATCTGGAAGATCCCTGGGCGGAAGCCGAGGAAGACATGTGGCGCTGGAGTGTGTCTCCGGAAAACGCACCGGACACCCCGACTTACATTGAACTGACCTACCAGAAAGGCGATATCGTGGCCATCGACGGCCAGGACATGAAGCCTCACGAAGTGCTGGAATACCTGAACAAGGTGGCTGGCGCCAACGGCATTGGTCGGATCGACATTGTTGAGAACCGTTACGTGGGCATGAAGTCCCGTGGCTGTTACGAAACCCCGGGCGGCACCATCATGCTGCGTGCCCACCGTGCCATTGAGTCCATCACCCTCGACCGCGAAGTAGCGCACCTGAAAGACAGCATCATGCCGCGTTACGCCGAGGTGATCTACAACGGCTACTGGTGGTCGCCGGAGCGCGAAGCACTGCAGGCGCTGATCGACACCACCCAGGAATACGTGAACGGTGTGGTTCGTCTGAAGCTGTACAAGGGCAACGTGGAAGTGGTTGGCCGTAAGTCCGACGACTCCCTGTTCGATGAGAAGATCGCGACCTTCGAAGAAGACGAGGGTGCCTACGATCAGAAAGACGCCGAAGGCTTCATCAAGCTGAACGCACTGCGGTTGCGGATTGCGGCGAGCAAGGGGCGCAAGCTTTAAGCTCGAGGGTAATTACAACATCATTAAACGCCCGGCATACGCTGGGCGTTTTTGTTTTAATCGTGCGATACTAACAGCCAGAACC
>Ga0209300_1000239_pt1 | contig 32730 bp, 30 predicted proteins | sample Shrwel_input2_RT_FD_187535 | JGI IMG/M metagenome (GOLD analysis project Ga0209300, IMG submission 187535) | Subsurface microbial communities from deep shales in Ohio, USA - Utica-3 well 1 S input2 RT (SPAdes) (version 2) ... | reverse complement strand
GGAGATGGCACATCATGATGGTCAGCGAACGAACGATCTTCGTCAGCGAGCGCGGGCGAGAGAGCATCGAATCGATCAACCAGACGCCGGGCCCCAGCGAGCAGGACCCGGAAACCAGCATCACCAACGGCGAGGTCTCCGGTGGTACCGAATACGACGTGCCGGGCGGCGCCTACAACGTGCCGCCGGGAATGGCCGACGAGGTCAGCGACGAGGAAGCGCTGCACCAGGAGCGCCGTCCGGGCACACCCGAGCGCTGAGCCGGCTTAAGCCGCCAGGGAGGGCGGTCGCCTTCTGTCGGTAAGAAACCGTGCGCCGTGCCAGCCGGCGCGCCAGGGCAACCAGACAGAGCACAGGGACATGCGCCAGCACAGCCGTATCAGCTTCCGCCCCGATTCACGCATCAAGGTCACCGACCGCCTGCAGGGTACGCCGCTTGGCGATACCGGCGACATCTCGCTGGGCGGCCTGCGCCTGATCGCCGGCGCCGCGCTGGAAGTTGGCCGGCGCTACGAGATGGTGCTGCATGTGCCGCAGCACAACGGCCGGGTCCGCGAGATCGAGGTGACCATGGTCTGCCAGTGGGCCAAGCGCAGCCTGCGCCGCGGCCTGTTCGAGATGGGCTTCTCGCTCGAGCAGCCGGCGCCGGCGTTCACCGAACTGGTCGCCGCCCAGTCGCCGCGACGGACGCGCGGCTGAGCCGCCTCAGCCCAGCGTACCGAGGATGTTCACTCCGACCCGGTCGGGGATCTCGTTCTGCGACAGGACGTGCAGGCCCGGGCTGAACACCCGTGCGTAGCGCGCCAGCAGCGGGCGCAGCTGCGGCATCACGGTGAGGATCGGCGGCTGGCCTTCCTTGCGCAGCTTTTCCTTCACCACCGGCATGCTGTTCTGCAGCTGGTTGAGCAGGCTCGGCTCCACCGGGATGTTGTCCAGGCTCACCGGGCCGGCCTGCTGGGCGATCGCCAGGGCATTGAGCAGGGTGTTCTCCAGTGCGTTCTCCAGCACGAACACGCCCAGCTCGCGGCGGTCGCCGGCGACCATGGCGACAATGCTGCGACGCAGCGCGAAGCGCACGTCGGCGGCCAGCAGCACCGGGTCCTTGGTGCTCTCGCTGCACTCGAGCAGGGTACTGGCGATGGTCTCGATGTCGCGCAGCGGCACCTCTTCCTGCAGCAGCTGGCGGTACACGCGCAGCTGCTGGGTGTGGCTCAGCGCGCCCTTGAGACTGTCGGCCAGCCGCGGCGCCTGCAGCGCCAGGCGCTGCATCAGGTGCTCGACGTCGTCATGCTTGAACAGGTCCGGCAGGTGCTCGCGGATCACCTTGTTCAGGTGCGTGGCGATGACGCTGGCGCAGTCGATCACCTGGTAGCCGAGGTTCAGCGCGCGCGACTTGTCGCCCGGCTGGATCCACACCACCTGCATGCGGTAGGCCGGGTCGGTGCCGAGAATGCCGTCGATCTCGCCGTACAACTCCGGCGACGGGATCGCCATCAGCCGGTCGGCGTGCAGCTCGGCGCCGTCGATCTTCTCGCCGTTGATGTAGATGTCGTACTGCGAGGCCTTGAGCCGCAGGCTGTCGCGGATCTGCACCTCCGGCAGAAGAAAGCCCAGGTGCTCGGAAAGCGTCTGGCGCACGCCACGCACGCGTGCGGTCAGCGGCGCGCCGGACGCTTCGTTGACCAGCCCGACGAGCTTGTAGCCGAGCGACACCGAGAGCCGCTCGACCAGCGGAATGTCGTTCCAGGCCAGGGCCTGCGCACGCTCCTTGTCCATCGCCTGGCCGAGCGCCTGGATCTCGCTGAGGTCGGCCGCCTCGGCGGGCGGCGCGTCGCGCGAGACGCGCCAGCCGACAAAGGCCACCAGCGCGGCGAAGCCGATGAACGCCAGGTGCGGCATGCCCGGCACCAGGCCGATGATGAACAGCACGCCGGCCACGGTGTAGAGCGTCGAGGGGTTTCCAGCCCCTGGCCCTGGGCCAGCTTGCGGATGTACAGGGCCATCTCGTCGACGCCACGGGCGATGACGAAGGGCGCCTCGGCCTTCTTGCGGTCGTAACGCAGCGCCACGGCGTAGTGCGTCGGATTGACGATCACCACATCGGCATCCTTGATCACCTTGGCCACCTGGCGCTGGGCGAGCTGGCGCTGCAACTGGCGGATGCGCGCCTTCACTTCCGGGCGGCCTTCCTGGTTCTTGTGCTCTTCCTTGCGCTCCTGCTTGGTCATGCGCATCTTCTTGAGAAAGAAGAAGCGCTGCAGCGGGATGTCGATCAGCGAGAACAGCAGGAACACCAGCAGCAGGCTGACGGCCAGGTCGAAGGTCAGCGAGAAGGCCCCGCCGATGGCCGTGCTGATGTCGCTGCGCTGCAGGGCGATCAGCCGCGGCGCGGCGAAATGCAGCTGCCACAGCGCCACGCCGAGCAGCGCGGTGATCTTCAGCAGCGACTTGGCCAGTTCGCTCCAGTTCTGCGCACCGACCATGCGCTTGAGGCCGGCCAGCGGGTTGAGCTTGCCGAAGTTGGGGCTGAAGTTCTTTGCCGCGAACACCCAGCCGCCGGGCACCAGGCCGAAGGCCACCACCAGCAGCGGCGTGACCAGCAGCGGCAGCAGCACCCAGACGAACAGCAACAGGTTGTGCTGGAGCAGCAATGCCAGGTAACGCTCGCCGAGCGGGCCACGCTGCTCGCTGGCCAGGCTCAGGCGAAAGCTCTGTTCGATGCCGTCCATGAACAGGCCGACGGCGAACTTCAGCGCGAGCAGCGTGGCGAGCAGCGACACCGTGGTGGCGACGTCCTTGGAGCGCGCGACCTGGCCCTGCTCGCGGCTCTTGCGCAGCTTCTGCTCGGACGCCTCCTCGGTCTTGTCCTGGGTGCTGTTCTGCTCAGACATGCCCGCCGCTCCGTAGCAGCACGCCGAGCTTGTCGAGCAGCTCGCGGGTCAGGTGCAGATAGGCCTCGGCGAGGTTTGGCAGGGTCAGGTAGATCAGCGTCAGGCCGGCCAGAATGGCCATCGGAAAGCCGAGCGAGAACAGGTTCATCGCCGGCGAGATACGGTTGAGCAGGCCAAAGCAGAACTGCACCAGCGTCATGCAGAACACCAGCGGCAGGGCGATCAGCAGAGCCGCCGAGAGCACCCAGCCGAGCGACCAGGCGATCGTCTGCAGGCCCTGCCAGTGCACGCCGCTGCCGACCGGCCAGTAGACGAAGCTCTGGTAGAGGATGCTCACCGTGACCAGGTGGCCGTCGATGGCGAAAAACAGCAGCGCCAGCAGGATGAAATACAGCTGGTAGATGATCGACGAGGACGACACCCCGTTCATCGGGTCATTGAGCACCGCCATCGACAGGCCGAGCTGGGTCGAGACCACATCGCCGATCAGGGTAAACACGGTGAACACCAACAGCAGCGCCAGCCCCAGCAGCAGGCCCATGGCAACCTGCTCGAACGCCACCAGCAGGCCCGCCATCGACAGCGGGTCGAGCCGCGGCGGCGCCGGCAGCGCCGCGCCAAGCGCCAGGGTCAAGGCCAGCGCCAGCAACACGCGCACGCGCACCGAAATCGCCTTGTGGCTGAACAGCGGCGCCAGGCCGAACACCGCCATGATCCGGCAGAAAGGCCACCAGTACGCCTGCAGGCCCTGCAGCGCCTGGCCGAGGTTGATCAACGGCTCGCCGGCCATCTCAGCCCACCAACCGCCCGGCCTGGCGGAAGGTCTCGACGAACAGGTCGCTGAGCGTGCCGAGGATCCAGTGTCCGGCGAAGATCAGCATGCCGAGGGTGATCAGCAGGCGCGGCAGAAAGCTCAGCATCTGTTCGTTGATCTGCGTGGCGGCCTGGAAAATGCTGATCAGCAGGCCGCCGAGCAGGCTCGGCACGACCAGCACACAGACCACCAGCACGATCACGTGGATGGCGTTGGAGACGAGGTGGACGGCGGTGTCGGGGGTTAGCATCGGGGCACCTTGGCGGTGGGCATTTGGTCCGCACTCGCTTGCGTAGGGTGGAAAACCGCGCAGCGTTTTCCACCACCGGTGGCGTGTAGGTTTATGTCAGGCGCGGCGCTTTCCTTCGCACGGGCTACTGGTTGCGCCTCGCACGGCGTTTCACTTTTTTGTGCCTGGACAGGCAGAAACGTAGGGTGGAAAACCGCAAAGCGTTTTCCACCAATGGAGGCGCGCACGCTCGTGTCTGGCGTTGCGCTTTCCCCGGCGGGGGCTACCGGTTGCGCCTTGTACGGCGCCTCACTTTTCTTTGCACGCGAATCGCCGCCCGGCGCAAAGAAAAGTAAGCAAAAGAAAGCGCGCCCCTTCATCCGGGTCCGGGAGCTTCGCTTCCGGACTTCCCTCCTTCCGCCAACACTCCGGGAGCCGGCGTACAAGGGCCATTGCTCGCCCTGCTCGAGACCAAGGCGACGAAGATCAACGTGGCCGGCGAGCTGGTGCCGCTCAACGACGCCTACGCCGGGCTGGTCGGCCGCGTTGCCAGCGCCAGCCGGCAGAACCAGGCCGACCTGGCCGCCACCACGGTGGTCGCCGAACAGGCCCAGGCGCAGCGCGACAGCGTCAGCGCGGTGAACCTCGACGAGGAAGCCGTCAACCTGATGGCCTACCAGCAGGCCTACCAGGCCAACATGAAGGTCATCGGCACCTCCAACGAACTGTTCAACGCCGTGCTGGCGATGTTCTGAGCCAGCCGAAGGATTCCCGACGATGCGTATCTCCAACGCCCAGATCACCGCGACGATGCACGGCTCGCTGAACATCAGCTCCGAGAAGCTCGGCAAGCTGATGCAGCAGATGGCCACCGGCAAGCGCATGCTGCGGCCCTCCGACGACCCCATCTCCGCCGTGCGCGTGCTGCGCATCGAGCGCGAGGAAGCGACCCTGACGCAGTACCGCACCAACATCGCCAACGTCTCCGGCAACCTGTCCAAGCAGGAGAGCAACCTCAAGGCCGCCTCCGACTCGATGCTCAGCGTGCGCGACCTGCTGCTCTGGGCCGCCAACGGCAGCAATACCAGCGAAGACCTGGCGGCCATCGCCAACGAGCTGAAGACCCTCGAAGGCACCATTCTCAGCTTCGCCAACGTGCGCGACGAGGAAGGCCGCTACCTGTTCGCCGGCACCCTCAGCGACCGCCCGGCGGTGACCTTCGACGCCGCCAGCGACAGCTACCAGCTCAGCGGCAACGCCGGGCATCGGCAGGCCGCAGTGGCCAACGGCGTGCTGGTCGAAGAGAACGTCACCGCTGCCGAGATCTTTGGCGGCGGGGTCGACATGCTCAACCGCCTGCATGAGCTGGTCGCGATGCTCGAAGACCCGGCGCTCGATGCCGGCGACCCGGCGGTGCGCAGCCAGATCAGCGCCACCATGGACGCCCTGGACCTGACCCACGGCGAACTGCTCGGCGCGGTGACCGACCTCGGTGGCCGACAGAACACCCTTACCCTGCTGACCGGCAGCAACGAAGACGTCTCGCTGGTGAACCAGAAGATCGAAGGCGAGCTGTCGACGCTCGACTACGCCGGCGCCAGCATCGACCTGAACAACTACCAGCTGTCGCTGCAGGCCACCCAGAAGACCTACCTGAAGATCAACGGCCTGTCGCTGTTCGGCCTGCTCTGACCGGAGGCCGCCATGAAGATCGACAAGCAGTTACCCGCCATCGGCGCGATCGACCCGCAGGAGCGGCGCCAGCCGCTTGCCACCGAGCGCCGTGCCCGCCAGCCGCAGCGCCGCGAGCTGGACACCGCCACGGCCGAGGCGCGCGCGCGCAAGAGCACCAGCTTCAGCCTGCAGCTCAACCAGCAGCTGTCGTCGATGCAATCGGCCGAGAACTACCTGGCCGACCTGCATGGCCGGCTCTCGCAACTGAAGCTGAGCCTCGGCCCCGAGCTTGGCGCAGCCAGCCCCGGCAGCGGTGCCGAGGCCATCGGCAAGCAACTGGAAGCGGTCGGTACGCTGCTGGGGCAACGCCGCGAACGCTCGGCCGAGGCGCTGGACGCCGACTTCCGCCTGCGCCTGAACGAGCCGGTGCGCAGCCGCTTCACCCTTGCCGGCCTGAGTTCGCCGGAGGCGATCCGCGAGTCGGGTGCCGAGACGCTGGTCTTTCGCGCCGGCCGGCAGCTGGCCGAGCCGGTCGCGGTGGTGCTCGACGAGGCCATGAGCGACGAGCAGATCCTGCGCCGCTTCAACGCCAGCCTCGGCCAGGCAGGTATCCGTGCCGAGCTCGACGACGACGGCCAGCTGCGTTTCTCCGCGCGCGAGAGCCTGTGGGACGCGCTCAAGGGCGAGCTGGCGGTGCGTGGCGAGGGCAAACTGTTCGCCGGCGATCGCTTCCAGCGCGTCGACAGCCATCAGGAGCAACTGCTGGAGCTGCCGGCCGCGCCCGCACTCGATTCGTTCAACGAGCTGCGCCAGGTGCTGGACAAGGTGGTCGCCGCCCTCGACCGTATCGCCAGCCTGCGCGACCAGCTCGGCCAGCGGCAGAAGGAAATCCGTGAATTTCTCGCCCGCCAGGCCGACCGCGACGAGAAACAGTGGGCGCTGGACTTCTCGCGCTCGGTGTTCAACCTGATGCAGCGCAGCCCGTCGAGCTACGCCGCCGTCACCCAGACCGTCGCCGCCCAGGCCACGCTGAGCCGCTTCACGGTCGTCAGCCTGCTGTCCTGAGCGCAGGCGCCACGGTGCGCGGGCCGGTTCGCCGCTACGGCGCGAAGAACTCGATCGCCGAGGGCCGCGCCAGCCGAAGCCGTTGTACGGTCTCGCCGAGCAGGCCGCTGGCCGGATCGCGGCGGAACACCACCAGGCTGTCGCCGAACTGATTGGCCACCAGCAGGAAGCGGCCGTCCGGGGCGATCGCCAGTTCGCGCGGCTCGCGCCCTTCGCTGTCGCGCTTCTGCAGCAGCTGCAGCCGGCCGTCGGCGGCAATCGCATAGACCAGGATGCGGTTGGCCTCGCCGCGATCGGTGACATAGAGAAAGCGCCCATCGCTCGAAGGCCGTATCGCGCCCGGCGAGTGCCGGTTGGCGGCGCCCGGCTCGGCGAGGTCGATCAGCTCGCGCAGCTGCAGGCGGCCGTCATGCACAGCCAGCTGCGCCACCTGCGCACTGAGCTCGAGGGTCAGCCAGGCGTGCCGGCCGTCGGCCGAGAAGGCCAGGTGACGCGGGCCGCTGCCGGGCGGCAGCGTCAGGCTGGCCGCCTCGTCCAGGCTGAGCGGCCGCTCGCGCTGGGCCGGGTCGTAGCGGTAGGCGACCAGCTGGTCGGCGCCCAGGTCGCTGACCCACAGCCGCTTGCCGTCCGGGGCGAACAGCGCCTGGTGCACATGTGCGCCCTGTTGGCGTGGGTGCGCACCGCTGGGCTGGTGCCTGGCGAGCTGGGTCACCGGCAGCGGTTCGCCCGCTTCGCCCAGCGGCATGACCGCCAGCTGGCCGCCCGGGTTGGCGCGCGAGCCGTAGTTGCTGACGAACAGGTAGCGCCCGTCCGGGCTAAGGATGGCATGGGTCGGCTCGTCACCCAGGCTCGGCGTGCGGCCGAGCGGCTGGAAGCGGCCCTCGTCGTCGAGCCGCCAGGCGCTGACCCGGCCCACCGGGTCGGTGTGCCCGGGGGCGTTCTCGTTCGTCGCGTAGAGCCGTCCGCGGCGCCGGTCGAGCAGCAGCCAGGAGGGATTGTCGCTGGCCAGCGTCTGCAACGGCCGCTCGGCGATCTGCCCGCTGGCCGGGTCGAAGCGTAGGCGCAGCACGCCGGGGCTGGAGCTGTCGTGGGTGTAGCTGCCGATCAGAAGATGCATGTCGCCGCTCGCTGCCTGTACTGGCGCCGCCAGCAGCAGGCCGAGCGCCAGCGCAAGGCCCGCACGGGCACGCCGGAGAAACCGCGGGGGCTGCTTGTGCGGCTGGGTCGAAGTCATGCGACTATGACCGCCGTCATGGCTCGATGCTCCGTCGAGTCGGTATCGCGCTGCCGTAGAACCGCCCCTGGCGGAGTCATGTCTATGTTCAGCCGGGTGGACGCCGGCGCTGCCCCCAGGAATTACCGAGACCATGGATCATTTGCTTCCCGTGCAGCTTGCCGAGCTGCAGAAAATCGCCACCAGCCTGGCCGAAAGCCGGATCGCACCGCGGGCCGCCGAGGTCGACGCCGAGTGCCGCTGGCCGGCGCATGCCATGCAGGCGCTGGCCGAGGCCGGACTGCTCGGCCTGCAGGTGCCCGGCGAACTCGGCGGGCTGGGCCAGGGCCTGCTCGGCCTGTGCGTGATCACCGAAACGATCGGCCGCGCCTGCCCGTCCTCGGCGCTGTGCTTCGGCATGCATTGCGTGGCCACCGCGGTGATCGCCGCCAAGGCCACCGAGCATCAGCGCGAGCACTACCTGCGCGACATCGCCGCCGGGCGCCATATCACGACGCTGGCGCTGTCCGAACAGGGCACCGGTGCGCACTTCTACCTGCCGGAAACGCGCCTGCGCGCCGAGGCGGACAGCTTTGTCGTCGACGGCACCAAGCAGTTCGTCACCAGTGGCGGCCACGCCGATTCCTACGTGGTTTCCACCGTCGCCGCCGGCGGCGAGGCCGGCGACTTCAGCTGCCTGGTGGTCGACCGCGACAGCCCCGGCATGCACTGGCTGGATGCCTGGGACGGCTTCGGCATGCGCGGCAACTCCTCGCGGCCGCTGCGCCTGGAACAGGTCCGGGTGCCGGCGCAGAACCTGCTCGGCGAGCCGGGCGATCAGGTCTGGTACGTGTTCGAGGTGGTCGCACCGTTCTTTCTCATCGCCATGGCCGGCACCTACCTGGGCGTCGCACAGGCCGCGCTGGACGAAGCCGAGCTGCACCTGCGCCAGCGGCGCTACAGCCATTCCGGCGAGGCGTTGCTCGACGTGGAGGCGCTGCAGGTACGCTACGGCGAACTCTGGACGGCGCTGGTCAAGAGCCGGGCGCTGGTGCGCGAGGCGGCACGGCGCGGCGACGGCGCCCATCCCGAGGCGCTGCCCTTCATTCTCGCGGCGAAAGCCGACGCAGCGGAGACCGCCGTGCGCCTGACCAACGAAGCGATGACCCTGTGCGGTGGCGCCGCCTACCGGACGAACAGCCGCGTGGCGCGTCTGCTGCGCGACGCGCGTGCGGCGCACGTGATGACGCCGACCACCGACCTGCTCAAGCTCTGGACCGGGCGCAGTCTGCTCGGCCTGCCGCTGCTATGAACCCCGAGCTGCAGCTCGATTGCCTGGCGCTGCTCGACGACGGCGACCTCGCACTGCACCAGCGGGTCGCCGCGCTGGCCGCCGAGCGCCACTGCCAGCTGCGCCTGCTCGACCCGGCCGGTGAGCTGCCAGGCGACGCGCCGGAGCCGGCGCTGGTCATGCTGGCGCCGGGCCTGCTGCGCCCGGTCAGCCTGGCCCGCCAGCTGCGCATGCGCTGGAAACGCAGCCAGCTGCTGTTCCTCAGCACCGATGCCGAGGCGAGTACGCTGCGCCGCGAGCTCGGCCCGGCGCCACTGCTCGGGCCGCACTGGTCGATCGTCGAGAGCGCTCAGCTGCCCCGGGTGCTCGACCAGACCCTGGCGGACGTGCGCCGCCGTGCCCGCCTGCGTACCACCCTGGCGCGCGCCAACGCCCACATGGACGCCGCGCAGGCAGCCGGCAAGCGCTCGCCGGCCGAGGCCGACCTGTATCTGCACCATTTCATCGACGCCGCGCGCGATGCCATCGTCGGCCTCGACAGCCAGCACGCGGTGCTCTACTGGAGCGCCGGCGCCGTCGAGCTGTTCGGCCAGACCCGCGTGCAGACGCTCGGGCGCAACGCAGCCAGCCTGCCGTTCTGGACGCCGGCGCTCGGTGGTGCGCTGGCTAGCACGCTGCAGAGCGGCACGACGCGCACCCTGCAGTTCAACGACCCGGCCACTGGCCGCACGCTGGAAGCCGTGGTCGCGGCCGTCACCGCACCGCAGGGCGACGTGGTCGGCGCGGCGTTGAGCCTGCGCGACGTCTCCGCGCTGGTCGCCGAGCGGCGCGCCAGCGAACGCCAGGGCCGGGTACTGACCGAGGAGCGCCGGCACCTGCAGCGCCTGTTCGATCAGGCGCCGGGCTTCATCGCCATCACCCAGGGCCCCGAACATGTCCTGCAGATCGCCAATCGCGCGTTCCATGAGCTGGTCGGCACGCGCGAGGTGATCGGCAGCCCGGCCTTCAAGGCCTTTCCGCAGCTCGAAAGCCGCGCCGTCGCCGACCTCCTGCAGCAGGTCTACGTCACCGGCCGGCCGTATGTCGGGCGCAATCTCGCGGTGCGCGTGCGCCCCGAGGGCGGCGGCAAGGCCGAGCGCCGCTTCGTCGATTTCGTCTTCCAGCCGGTGCTGACCGAGGACGACCAGGTCAGCGGCATCTTCTGCCAGGGCCATGACGTCACCGCCCAGGTGCTGGCGCAGGAAGAACTCCAGCGCTCGCGCGAACACCTGCTGGAGCTGGTCGAGGAGCGCACCCGCGAGCTGGAGGTCAGCCGCCAGGCGCTGTACCAGTCGCAGAAGCTCGAGGCGATCGGCAAGCTCACCGGCGGCGTGGCGCACGACTTCAACAACGTGCTGCAGGTGATCGCCGGCAACCTGCAACTGCTGCAGCCGCTGCTGCAGGACAACCGCCCGGCGGCCAAGCGGGTCGACGCCGCCAGCTCGGCGGTCGAGCGCGGGGCCAAGCTCGCCCGGCAGCTGCTCGCCTTCGCCCGCCGCCAGCCGCTGCGCCCGCAGCCGACCAACCTGGCGCGTCTGCTGCGCGAGCTCGACGAGTTGCTGCGCCAGGCGCTCGGCGAGCGCATCGAGATCGAGACGGTGGTGGCCGGCGGCCTCTGGACCACCATGGTCGACGCCCACCAGCTTGAGCAGGTGGTGCTGAACCTGGCGATCAACGCCCGTGACGCCATGCCCGAAGGCGGCCGGCTGACCCTGGAGCTCGGCAATGCCATGCTCGACGAACTCTATGCCAGCACCCAGAGCGACGTGACGCCCGGCCAGTACGTGCTGCTGGCGGTGTCCGACACCGGCGTCGGCATGCCCGCCGAAGTCGTCGAGCAGGCCTTCGAGCCCTTCTTCACCACCAAGCCGGAAGGGCGCGGCACCGGGCTGGGGCTGAGCATGGCCTACGGTTTCGCCAAGCAGAGCGGCGGGCACATCCGCCTGTACAGCGAGCCGGGCAGCGGCACCACGGTCAAGCTCTACCTGCCTCGCACCGAGCAGCCGGAAGTGCTCGCCGTGCAACCGGCCGCCGGCCCGGTCGTCGGCGGCAGCGAGACCATCCTGGTGGTCGAGGACGACCTGCCGGTGCAGGCCACGGTGGTCGAACTGCTCGAGGGGCTGGGCTATCAGGTGCTCAGGGCCAACGATGCACAGGCGGCGCTGGGCATTCTCGGCAGCGGCCTGGCGATCGACCTGCTGTTCACCGACGTGGTGATGCCGGGGCCGGTCAGCAGCCCGGAGCTGGCCCGCCAGGCGCGCCTGCTGCAGCCCGGCATCGCGGTGCTCTTCACCAGTGGCTACACGCGCAACGCCATCGTGCATGGCGGGCGCCTGGACGCCGGCGTGGAGCTGCTGAGCAAGCCGTATCGCCAGGAGGACCTGGCGCGCAAGGTACGCCAGCTGCTGGCCACGCGCGAAACCGAGGCCCGGCCGGGCGAAGCGCCGCTGGTGATGGTGGTCGAGGATCAACCGGCGCTGCTCGCGCTGACCGGCGAGATGGTCGAGGAACTGGGCTACCGGGTCCGGGGTTATGCCGATGCCGAGCAGGCCGAGCTGGCCCTGGGCGAGCAGCGCTTCGACCTGCTGCTGCTGGACGTCAACCTGCCCGGGCGCTCGGGCCTCGATTTCGCCGTGCAGGCCCTGCAGGTTCAGCCCTGGCTACGGCTGATCTTCGTCTCCGGCGAAGGCCGCATCGAGACGCGCCTGCCGGCACGCTCGCTGCCCAAGCCGTTCAGCCTCGACCAGCTCGCCGAGGCACTGGCCGACTGAGCGGCACGCAGCGCTGGCCGCGGCCGCGCCACAGGCCCTGCAGGCCAAGCGCCGTCGGCAGGCCGAGGGCCAGCCAGCTGAGCCAGTCGCCGGCGCCTTCGGAGACCAGTCCGGCGATCAGCCCGAGCGCCGAGGCCAAGGCAATCGCCACCGGCCAACGCCAGATGCGCATCATGCCCGCACCTCCGCCGTCGCACCGCGCTTGAGCCACAGGTACAGCCCGCTGCCCAGGACGACGAGGGTGAGGATGTCCAGCAGCGCCCAGAGGATCTTCAATGGCAGGCCGGCGTAATCGCCGAAATGCAGCGGCTCGGACAGTTGCAGCGCGGTGACGTACCAGGGCCGGGGGCCCGCTTCGAGCACCTCGCCACTGGCCGGGTCGACCAGCAGCGCCTGGGTCAGGCGCGAGGTCAGCGGTGTGTCGCCGCGCAGGATCACCGCGACATGCTCCGGCGTGGCGCGTAGCGTGCCGGGATAGGCGATCATCGAGATCGCCATGCCGGGTGCGGCGGCCAGCGCACGCTCGACCGCGATCTGCAGCGAGCCATCGGCGGCCGGCGCCTCGCTGGCGTCCGCCGCGAGCAGCACGCGGGTTTCACCGGCTTGCAGTGCGGCGACCTGCTCGGCCTGCCAGGCCTGGAAGATCAGCTCTGCCCAGGTGTTGATCACCCCGGTGAAGCCCACCGCCAGCGCCCAGACCAGGGTGACGATGCCGAGCAGGTTGTGCAGGTCCAGCCAGCGCGTGCGCGGCGCACGCTCCCGCCGCACCTCGGCGAAGCGCAGCTTGCGCATGAAGGGCGCGTAGAGCACCACGCCGGAGATGATCGCCACCATCAGCAGCAGGCCCATGAAACCGAGAAACAGCTTGCCGGCGAGCCCCGCGTAGAGGTCCACGTGCAGGCGGTACATCACGCTCATGAAGCCTTCGTCGAAGTTCGGCGCGCCGAGCACCTCCGCCGTGCGCGCGTCGGAAAGGATCAGCGTCGAGGCGCTTTCATCGGTGTCGACCCGCGTGTCGAGCTTGACGTACCAGACATCCGGCGCGTCTTCCTCGGCGAAGAGGTACAGCGGCACCAGACCGGGGTAGGCCTTCACCGCTTCGGCCGCGACCCGGTCGAGCGCAGCGCGCGGCGTGCCCTCGGGCATCGCCGGCGCTTCGATCTCGTTGCCGGTGAGGTGCTCGATCTCGTGCGAGAAGATCAGCGGCAGGCCGGTCAGGCACAGCAGCAGGATGAACAGCGTAGAGACGAGGCTGGACCACTTGTGGACCCAGCCCCAGCGCCGCAGGGTGACTGCCTGCATCAGAAGTCGACCGTGGCGCTGACCGTGAGCGTACGCGGGGCGCCGAGGACGAGGTAGTTGGCGTTCGGGTAGCCGCCCACCGAGGCCCAGTAGTCACGCCCGGTCACGTTGTCCAGGCGCGCGCGCAGGGTCACGTCGCGCTCGTCGAGCACCATGCGGTAGCGGGCACCAAGGTCCAGACGCGTCCAGGAAGGCGCTTCCAGGTCATTGGCGGCATCGGCGTACTGGCTGCTGGTGTAGACCACGCGGCTGGTCAGGGTCAGGCCGTTGGTGCCCGGCACGTCCCATTCGCCGCCAAGGTTGGCCTGGGTGCGCGGCACGCCGATGGCGCGATTGCCTTCGTTGGCGGCGTCCTGGGTGCTGGTCAGCTCGGCGTCGAGCAGGGTCAGGCCGCCGAGCAGGCGCACGCCGTAGGCCGGCTCACCGAACACCGACAGCTCGATGCCGCGGTTGCGCTGTTCACCGCCGTCGGTGAACACGCCGTTTTCAACCGTGCTGAACGGACGTTCGGTGGTGAACAGCGCCAGGCTGCCGCCGAGACTGCCGCCGTCGTACTTGATGCCGACCTCGGTCTGCTCCGAAACGTAGGGCTCCAGCGCCTCGCCGGCATTGACGACGGCCACGCCACCGCTGCTGGCTGGCGCGATGTCGCCTTTGACCAGGCCCTCGATGTAGTTGGCATAGACCGACAGCTCGTCGGTCAGCTGATACACCACGCCGGCAACCGGGCTGTTCTTGTAGCGGTTGTACGAGGACAGCCGGTCAGCGCTGTTGTAGTCATAGGTCTTGGCTTCGATGCCCTGGCGGCGCGCGCCGAGCGTGACCAGCAGGCGCTCGTCCATGAACCCCAGGGTATCGGCAATGGCCAGGCTCTGGGTCTGGGTGCGCTCGGTGACGTTGGGGTTGGACATCGCGCCGCCAAACCAGATCGCATCCGGCATCGCGACGGCGAACGGCTGGTAGATGTCCGCTGCGTAGTTGCCCGACATGGCGTAGGCGTTGCGGGCCTCGAGGTCGAACATGGCCGCCGACATCACCCACTCGTGTGAGACGTCGCCGGTCCGGCCGCGCGCGCGAAGGCCCACTTCGCTGGTGAATACTTCCTCCTCACGCACGTTGTCGAAGCGATAGAAGGTGCCCGATCCGGTGCTGCCCGCCTTCATGCTGGCCAAGCGGTTCTTCTCCTCGCCTTCGCGCACGCCGGTTGCGAGCCAGCCGGTCACGGCGTTGGAGAAATCGTATTCGGCGCGGAAGGTGCCAAAGGTCTGTTTCTCCTTCGAGTAGGTCCAGGGCTGGGCAAAGTTGTCGTCGGCATCCGGCGCGCTGGGAAGGCCGCCGTTGGGGGTCACGCTCGGCCGCGGCTGGTCGATGAAGTGGTACTGGTGGCCGATGTCGCCCGAGAGGCGGAGGTTGTCGCCCTGGTAATCCAGGCCGAGGGCGAACATGTCGAGGGTGCGATCCTCGTCCTCGACCGTGGTCTCGCCAGCGCGCTTGGCCGCGTTCAGGCGTACGCCGAAGCGTTGCTCCTCGCCGAAGCGGCGGGCGATATCGGCATGGGTCATCGCCTGGCCGCCGCTCTCGGCGCCGAGGGTCAGACGCGTCAGCGGCTCGTTCGGCGCGCGCTTGGGCAGGATGTTGATCGCCCCGCCAATGCCGCTGCCGCCCGGCGCCGCGCCGTTGAGGAAGGTGTTGGCGCCGCGGAACACTTCCACGCGCTCGATGAATTCGGCGGCCACATACTGGCGTGGCAGCAGGCCATAGAGGCCGTTGTAGGAAATGTCGTCGGAGAACAGCGGGAAGCCGCGGACCACGTACAGCTCCTGGAAGTTGCCGAAGCCGCGGGCGACGCGCACCGAAGGATCGTTCTGCAGCACGTCGGACACGCTGCGCGCCTGCTGGTCCTGGATCAGCTGCGAGGTGTAGGACGTCGAGGTGAACGGCGTTTCCATGTAGTCGCGGTTGCCGAGGATGCCGACCCGGCCGCCACGGGCAACCTGCTCACCGGCGTAGGGCTGGGTCAGGCCGTCGGCCGAGGCGTCTGCGCTGGCGACGATCTCGGTTGCCGGCAGCGCCAGCGGTTGCTCGGCCTGGGCCTTGGGGTCGGCAGCGGCATCCCGGTCCGTCGGGGTTGCAGCGTAAGCCGTGCTGCCAATGGCGAGGCAGAGGGGCAGCAGGGCGTAGAAGTGACCGGGTTTGTTCGGAAATCGGCGCATCGAAGAAGACCTGTGGAGGACCGGAAGACGGGTGCGATTGGGCGCAATTGCAAAATGCTATATTTAGCAATAATGATTAGCAACTGTATTAGTGCCCAGGCACCCGCCGCCGGTCGGCCTCGATGGCGCAAATGCACGACGGAAAACCCCAGCCGAGCCGCAGCGCAGAGCGGCGCGCGTGTCAGCGGGGCGGGGAGGTCGATTGGCGCGGCCGGGAAAGGCCAGCGGAGTCTGCGGCGGGGCGACGCCAGGGCGCGGGCGCGCCCCAGCCGTCGGGGATCAGCTGTCGCGCAGGCGGAAGCCGACCTTCATGCTGACCTGGAAATGCGCGACCTTGCCGTTCTCGACATGGCCGCGGATTTCGCCGACCTCGAACCACTCGACGTTTTCCAGCGTCTTGCTCGCTTCGGCGACGGCATTCTGAATCGCATCGTCGACGCTGGTGCGCGAGGAGCCGACGATCTCGATCTTCTTATAAGTGTGATGATCCGACATAGATAACCCCTTCTGGTCTGGCGAGCCTCCGCTCGAAGATTCGTCCTGTCTGCTTTCTGAGGCTGGCAGCGCCGGCTTAGTTCAAAGCGCCAGGCGCAACGGCCTCAGCGCAGGCGCCGGCAGGGAAACTGACAGGGCTTGAACACCTGGTTGAAATGCCGGCCCAGCGAGTCGGCCGCCAGCAGGGCCTGCACCGCTTCGGGCGGAACCCGCTCGTAGCGGTACAGGCTGCCGTTGTGGAACTCGACTTCCAGTGCCTGCTCGTCTTCAGCGTAGCCCAGCGAGCGGATGCTGCTGGAGTCCACCGCGGCGCGCTTCACGTGACCGCGCCGGGCTCGCGGCTGAAGCCCTCGGCCTGCATGCGCCAGAGCGCCTCGAACTCGCCGCCACGGCGGCGCAGCTCGTGCGGCGGGCCGTCCTCGACGATGTGCCCCTCGCGCAGCACGACGATGCGGTCGAACCCCGCCAGGGTCGACAGCCGGTGCGCCACGGCGACCACCGTGCGGCCCTGGATGAGCTGGTTCAGGGCGTCCTGGATCTCCGCCTCGGACTGCGTGTCGAGTGCCGAGGTGGCTTCGTCGAGAATCAGGATCGGCGCATCCTTGAGGAAGGCACGGGCGAGCCCCAGGCGCTGGCGCTGGCCGCCGGAAAGCATCACTCCGCGCTCGCCGACGAGCGTGCGATAGCCCTCGGGCAACTCGCGGATGAAGCCGTCGCAGAAGGCATGCCGTGCCGCCTCGTAGACTTCCTCGTCGCTCGCCGCGGGGCGGCCGTAGCGGATGTTCTCGAGGATGCTGCGGTTGAACAGCGCGGTCTCCTGCGGCACCACGGCGATCTTCTCGCGCAGGCTGTCCTGGCTGACATGGCGCACGTCCTGGCCGTCGATGAGGATCTGCCCGCCATGCACGTCGTCCAGCCGCTGCAGCAGGGCGAGCAGGGTCGACTTGCCCGCGCCCGAGGCGCCGACGATGCCCACCGCCTGCCCGGCCGGGATGTGCAGGTTGAAGTCCTCGAAGATCGCTGGCCGCTCCGGGTAGCCGAAGCGCACATGCTCGAAGTCGATGTCGCCGGCTTCGAGGGTCAGCCTCGGCTCAGGGTCTGCCAGGCCGTGCGGCTGGTTGATGATGCGCAGGGTGTCGGCAATCGCACCGACCTGCTGGGTGGTGTCGACCAGCGCCAGCGCCAGGTCGCGCGAGCCATGCAGGATGCGAAAGGTCAGCGCGCTGACCAGCACCACGTCGCCGGCGCTGACGCTGCCGCCCAGCCAGCTGCGGATCGCCCATACCAGCATGCCGCCGGCCATCAGCGACAGGCAGATGTCATGCAGTACGCGGGCCTTTTCCAGGTACATCCAGCTGCGTCGCTGGGCGCGCGCCTCGCTGCCGATCTCCTGGGCCAGGCGCTCGGCCTCGCGGTCGCGGGCGGAAAAGGCCTTGATGGTCCAGACGTTGGACACCGCATCGACCAGCTCGCCGCCGACCCGCGCCGCCTGCGCGGCGAAGCGCTGGTGCTTGCTGCGCCCGCGAATGCCGAAGCCGGTGATCAGCAGCGCCACCACGATGACGAACACCACCAGCGCCACGGCCATGCGCCAGTCGACGGTGAGCAGCACCACCACCGCGCCGATGAAGTCGACGATCGGCGGCACGATCTTCCACGCCAGCCCGCCATAGATGGTGCCCGCCGCCTGGCCGACGGCGGAGATGCGGTTGCCCAGCGAGCCGGCAAAATGCTCGTTGAAGTAGCGCATCGGGTGGCCGGTGAGGTAGCGGAACAGGTCGACGCGGATGTCCACGCAGCTGGCCACCACGGTGCGGCAGCCGAGCCAGCCGCCGAGGCGCCAGAACACGTTCTCCACCACGATCAGGCCGAGGAACAGCCACAGCGGCGCCCAGACGTCTGCCGTGGCGCGCTGGTCGCTGCCCTCGGCCATGGCATCGACCAAGAGCTTCATGCCGTACTGCACCGCCACCGCGCAGATCGCCGCGCTGATCACCAGCGTTGCCAGCCCGCCGAAATGCCAGGGCCGCTGGCAGATGTAATGCCAGAGAAAGGCCAGCGGCCGGCTGGGCAGGACCGTGGGGGCAGGCGGGACCGCAACGGGCTTGTTCATGCGGGTGTCACAGCGGGCTCATGATGCGCTTGGACCGAGGCGAAGCGGGTCTGTTGCAGGCGCAGCTCGTCGGCCAGGCCGGCATGCTCGGGGCGCTCGCCACGGGCATCGGGGAAGCCGAACAGGCCGGTCGGGCAGTGGCGGTCGTCGTCCCAGCCGGGGTAGTCGAGCACCGGGTACAGGCAGATGCCCTCCACCGGGACACCCTGCTGCAGCGCCAGGCCGACCTGCTCGCTGACGTAGCGCAGCCAGTCGCCGCGCAGGTCGCCTTCGGCGCCGGTTTCGGCAACCAGGATCGGCCGCCCGTAACGGCGGTGGATCTCCTTGAGGATGCCGCGGAACGGGCGGTAGTCCGGGTGGCCGCGAACGATGGTGTCGCCACCCAGGTACCACTGGTTGTCCGAGTAGTAGTTGACCCCGACGATATCGAGGTACTCCGGCTTGCCACCCAGGCCCGGCCAGGCCTTGCCGCAGAGCATGTCCCAGGCTTCGAACTGCGCCTGACGGGCGTTTTCCGCCTCGCGCTGGGCGGCCGGGCGCAGCACCTGCGCACTGATGTGGATCGCCGGGTCGACCTGGACGAAGCGCGCCCGCGGCTCGACCGCGCGGATCGCCTCGATGGCCGCGATACTGGCACGGATCAGCTGGTGCTTGAGTTCGGCGCCACGGCCCTGGCCCAGCGGGTTGAAGCGCGCATGGTCGCCGCCGGCCCAGGCCCAGAAGGAGATCTCGTTGACCGGCGAGTAGAACGGCACCGCGTCGCTGTGCTCGCGCACCAGCCGCGCCACCTCGCCGGCAAAGCGGGCGAAACGCTCGACGAACTCCGGGCGCCAGATGTCGATGTCGTCGGGCCAGCCGTAGTGGCACAGGTCCCAGATCACCTGGGTGCCGCTGTCGCGCGCAGCCGCGAGCATCGGCAGGAAGCTGGACCAGTCGTAGCGGCCCGGCTGACGCTCGATCAGGTGCCAGCGCAGGCCGTCGCGGGCACTGCGGATGCCGTGGCGCTGCAAGGCGCGGTAGTCCTCGGCGACCAGCCGATCATGGCCGGTGGCGGCCAGCAGGTCGAGCCGGCGGCCGTCGTGGCGGCGGTGCGTGGAGCACTCGAAGCCGCCGAGAAAGAAGCTGTCGAAGAGGGTCGGTTGGTACATCGCAGGCCTCTTGGAAACAGGCACGCCCGGCCGCGCCGCAAGCGCGCGACGCAGCCGGCAGGTGCCGACGGTACGATCATGGCCGCCGCAGCGCGCGGCGGCCGCCGGGCTCAGCCGGCCTGTTCGGCGAGGCTGCGCGCGGGCGCGTCGCGCTCGCCGGTGGCCTGGCCACGCTCGGCTTCCTCGATGCGTTTGTACGCCGCCAGCGCCTGGCCGACCACCTGATCCATGTTGTAGTACTTGTAGGTGCCCAGGCGACCGATGAAGGTCACCCCCGGCGTCTGCTCGGCGAGCTGCTGGTAGCGCTTGTACAGCTCGGCGTTCTCCGGGCGCGGGATCGGGTAGTAGGGGTCGCCCTCGGCGGAGGGGTATTCGTAGGTGACGCTGGTCTTCGGGTGGACCTGCCCGGTGAGGTGCTTGTACTCGCTGATGCGCGTGTAGGGCACGTCCTCGCTCGGGTAGTTGACCGTGCCGACCGGCTGGAACTGCTCCTGCTCGAGCTGCTTGTGCTCGAAGCGCAGCGAGCGGTACGGCAGCTTGCCGAAGCGGTAGTCGAAGTATTCGTCGATCGGCCCGCAATAGACCAGGTGGTCGTACTCGACCTCGTCGCGGATCTCGCGGTAATCGGTGTTGAGCATGACCTTGATGTTCGGGTGGGCGAGCATCTTCTCGAACATCTTCGTGTAGCCGTGCCTGGGCATCTGCTGGAAGCTGTCGGTGAAGTAGCGGTCGTCGGTGTTGGTGCGCGTCGGCACCCGCGAGGTCACCGACTTGTCCAGCTGCGAGGGGTCCAGCCCCCACTGCTTGCGCGTGTAGCCGCGGAAAAACTTCTCGTACAGCTCGCGGCCGATGCCGTTGATCACCACGTCCTCGCTGGTCTGGATGTCGGCCACCGGCTCGGCGCGGCTGGCCAGGTACTCGGCGGCCTGCTCGTCGGTTTCCAGGTTCAGGCCGTAGAGCTTGTTCAGCGTGGTGCGGTTGATCGGAATCGGCACCTGCTGGCCGTCCACCTGCGCCAGCACGCGGTGCTCGTAGGGGCGCCACTCGGTGAAGCGCGACAGGTAGTCGACGATGCGCTGCGAATTGGTGTGGAAGATGTGCGGGCCGTAGCGGTGGATCAGCACGCCGGATTCGTCGTGATGGTCGTAGGCGTTGCCGCCGATGTGCGGGCGCCGGTCGACCACCAGCACGCGCTTGTTGAGCCCGGCGGCCAGGCGCTCGGCGAGCACGCTGCCGGCGAAACCGGCGCCGACGATGAGGTAGTCGAAACCACGCTGGCGTACGCCCGGCACATCACCGGAGCCCCCGCCGAGACGTTCGGGATTGCTGTCTTGCGGGTTCATATCGCGCATTGGATCTTCTCCTTCATCAGGCTCCAGGTGTGGTCCCAGGACATGTCGCCGAGGATCTCGTCGGCGCGGGCCAGCAGGCGGTCGCGGTCCTCGGCATCCTTCAGCGCCGCCTCGCAGGCGGCAATGAAGGCCTCGGCGCCGTCGGCGATGCGCACGATGCCGGTGTCACCGTAGGTGCGCACCACGTCGGTGATCGGCGTCGATACCACCGGGCGGCCGCCGGCCAGGTATTCGGGCGTCTTGGTCGGGCTGATGAAGCGCGTCGACTCGTTCAGCGCGAAAGGCATGATCGCCACGTCCCAGCCGGAGAGGTACTGCGGCAGCTCGTCGTAGGTCTTGCCGCCCAGGTAGTGGATGTTGTCGCGCCGCGGCAGCTCGGCCGGGTCGATCTTCACCACCGGGCCGATCAGCACCAGCTGCCAGTCGGGCCTGAGCCGCGCGACCTGCTCCACCAGCTCGAGGTCCAGGCGCTCATCGATCACGCCGTAGAAGCCCAGGCGCGGCCGCGGAATCTCGGCCTGGTCGTCCGGGTCGTGCTGCGGCCGCCGCGCGGCGGCGAAGTGCTCGACATCGACGCTGCTGGGGAAGGGATGCGCGTCGTCATGCAGCTCGCGCTTGGCTTCCCAGATGCTGTAGCCGCCGGTGAACACCAGGTCGGCGCGCTTGAGCAGCTCGCGTTCGCGCTCGATCAGCTCAGGCGGCGCACCGCGGAAGGCCGAGAGCTCGTCCATGCAGTCGTAGATGGTCACGCGCGGCTCGAGGTGGTCGGAAAACGCCAGGCTCATCGGCGTGTAGTACCACAGCAGCAGGTCGTCGACGCCAAGCTTGGCCAGGTAGCCGTCGAGCAGCTCGCGCTGCACGCGGTCGGCTGCCTCGCCGGTGCAGCCGTGCGGCAGCCGCGGGATCAGCACCTGCACGCCGCTCTCTTCGGGGCGGACTTCCAGCCACGGCTGGTCGTCCTCGGTGGCAATCGGTTCCTCGCAGAACAGCACGTTGAAATCGCGGGCGAAACGCGACATCAGATGTTGCGGGCGCTGGTAGACGAAGCTCCAGCGCAGGTGCGACAGGCACAGCAGCGTCGGCACCTGCTCGTCGAAGACCACTTCGGCCGGCGTGTGCTGGGCGTTGCGGGATTTGCCGATGTCGTACTGGAAGGGGCCGGCCCAACTCATCTAACACCTCGTTCGATAGGGCAGTGCTCGTGGCGATCCTGCCCGCACGATGCCTGAACAACGCCCGGGAACTCCGCTCCGGGCCTTGAAAGGGCGGGCGCGCCGTCCGGTTCGAACGTTTCGTCGGCAGCTGCCCGCGGGCTATTGACGGCGGCCAATCGATTGGGTTCCCGACCAGCCATCCGACCGAACCCACCGTCGGGACAGCGCAGCGGCGCCGGAACTTGGCTGCAACTTCTTCGTCCCTATCAGCGAGATCACCTGGTTATGCCCGGCGTCGGAACCTCGCACGCAGCTCGCTTTTGGCGTCCTGTTCCGCACCGCCGACCCCAATTACGGACCTCGATGCGACGCCAGCCGGCAGCCGCAGGCTCGCGGGTGTGTCCGCAGAATTTTCCATGTGGAGGTAGACAGATGATTCTGGTGACGGGAGGAGCGGGTTACATCGGCTCTCATGCATGCCTGGAGCTGCTCCAGGCAGGCCACGAGGTGCTGGTGCTCGACAACCTGTGCAACAGCTCGCGCCGGGCGCTGGACCGGGTCGAGCAGCTCGCCGGGCGCAAGCTGCAGTTCGTCAAGGGTGACGTGCGCAATCGGCCGCTGCTCAACGCATTGTTCGCCGCCTATCCGGTGACCGCGGTGATGCATTTCGCCGGGCTCAAGGCCGTCGGCGAAAGCGTGCGCGAACCGCTGCGCTACTACGAGACGAACGTCAGCGGCAGCATCGCGCTGTGCCAGGCGATGGCCGAGGCCGGCATCTTCCGCCTGGTATTCAGCTCTTCGGCGACCGTCTACGGCGAGAGCGCGGTGATGCCGATCACCGAGCACTGCCCGACCGGCCAGCCGACCAACCCCTACGGCCAGTCCAAGCTGATGGCCGAGAACGTGTTGCGCGGCCTGGCCAATTCCGACCCGCGCTGGTCGATCGGCCTGCTGCGCTATTTCAACCCGATCGGCGCCCATGAATCCGGGCTGATCGGCGAGGACCCCAACGGTACGCCGAACAACCTCCTGCCCTACATGCTGCAGGTGGCCATCGGCCGGCGCCGCGAACTGAGCGTCTACGGCGACGACTACCCGACCCCGGACGGCACCGGCATCCGCGACTACATCCACGTGGTCGACCTGGTGCAGGGCCACCTCAAGGCGCTGGAACGGCTCGAGCAGGTCAATGGCGTCTCGGTGTGGAACCTCGGCACCGGCAAGGGTTACTCGGTGAAAGAGATGATCGGTGCGCTCGAAGAGGTCATCGGTCGCCCGCTGCCGCACGTCATCAAGCCACGCCGCGCTGGCGACATCGCCCAGTGCTGGTCGGACCCGACCAAGGCCGCCGTGGAGCTCGGCTGGCGTGCCGAGCGCGACCTGATGACCATGCTCGCCGACGCCTGGCGCTGGCAGAGCCGCAACCCGCAGGGCTATGCCGAACCGGCAGCGGCGCCGAAGACCACGCCCGCCGCGCTGGCCAGCTAAGCCCCCGCCACGCTCGTACGCGAGCATCCCGGCCTGGTGCACGGAGCGCACCGCCCACCGGCCTCTCCGCTCCGACTCCCCCGCGCGACCCCGCCCTATTACTGCCGGAACCGATCTCCGGAGGCAGAACACGCCGACACGCTCAGCCCCTGGCCGTTTGCCATTATTCGCCGAGCCTGCGATAAAGCCGCACCCGCCATAGCGCTACAAGGATGTACAGATGCGATTGCTGCGACGTGCCCTGCTCGGGCTGCTGTCGCTGGCCGTGCTTGCGGTCGGCGTCGGGCTCTACTTCATCGCCTATCCCAACCTGCCGCAGTATCAGCCGCCGCAAGCCCTGCACTATCTCGAGCAGTGGAGCGACGCGGACCGCCAGCGCTACTACTACACGCCGCAGGGCACCCAGGTGAAAGGCCTGCAGTACGACTGGTTCACCGCGCTGGAGCTGCCGTTCAGCACCGATCGCTTCGCCGCCCCCGAATACCTGGCCCGCTTCGGCTTTCTGGTCGACCCGGCGCAGGCGCCAAGTGCGGCGAACCCCGGCAACCTGCCGGTCGGTTTCGCCCGCCACGAGGACGACGGCGGGCGCAGCTACCTCGACGTGACCTGCGCGGCCTGCCACACCGGCGAGCTGCGCTACGAAGGCCAGGCGCTGCGCATCGACGGCGGTGCCGCCATGCATTCGCTGGCCTCGACCGTACCCACCCTGCGCGGCGGCTCGTTTGGCCAGGCGCTGGGCATGAGCATGGCCTTCACCTACTACAACCCGTTCAAGTTCCGCCGCTTCGCCCGCGAGGTGCTCGGCGAGCGCTACGAGCAGGAGCGCGACCTGCTGCGCCGCGACTTCAAGCAGGTGCTCGATCGCCTGCTCGGCACCGCCTACAACGACTGGCACCGCGGGCTCTACCCCACCGAAGAAGGCTTCGGCCGTACCGATGCGTTCGGTCGCATCGCCAACGGCGTGTTCGGCGATGCGCTAGATCCGGCCAACTACCGCGTGGCCAACGCGCCGGTGAGCTACCCGCATCTGTGGGATATCTGGAAGTTCGACTGGGTGCAGTGGAACGGCTCGGCCATGCAGCCGATGGCACGCAACATCGGCGAGGCGCTGGGGGTGGGCGCGCCGCTGCAGCTGCTACAGGCCAACGGCGCGCCGATCGCCGAGGCCGAGCGCTATGCCTCCGGGGTGCGGGTGCGCGATCTGCACCGGCTGGAAACCACGCTGATGCAGCTGGCGCCGCCGCGCTGGCCGGAGGCGGTGCTCGGCCCGGTCGACCTGGAGCAGGCCAGCCTCGGCCGCGCGCTGTACAAGGAAAACTGCGCGCATTGCCACTACGCCCGGCCCAAGCCGGTCGACAAGCGTTTCGCCGCCGAACGCGACCCCGAGTGGCGCATGAAGGTGGTCCCCACCTCCTTCGTCGGTACCGATCCGACCACAGCCGACAACATTGCCGACCACCGCTTCGACCTGACCCGCCTGGGCTGGACCCAGGATGAGCTGGATCGCCTGGATGTGCAGCTGTATGGCGCGTCATCCGGCCCGCTCGATCTCGCCAACCTGTCCAGCGCCAAGGGCCTGGCCTACATCACTGCCTACGTCGAGGAACGCGCCTACCGCGAGGCGGGCATCGCAGCGCCGGAGCGCGCCAGATACGACGGCTTCGGCCTGCCGATCGGGGTGCAGGAGCTGCGCGGCTACAAGGCACGCCCGCTGGACGGCATCTGGGCGACGCCGCCGTTCCTGCACAACGGCTCGGTGCCGAACCTGTTCCAGCTGCTCTCGCCGGTCGCCGAACGGCAGAAGCAGTTCTGGGTCGGCAGCCGCGAGTTCGACCCGCGCCATGTGGGTATTCGTACCGAGCGCTTTGCCGGCGGCTTCCTGCTGGATACCGCGATCACCGGCAACGGCAACCGCGGCCACGAGTTCCGCGCCGGTTGCCGCGGCAACGGCGTGATCGGCCGCGCCCTGGCGCCGCACGAACGCTGGGCGCTGGTCGAGTACCTCAAGGTGCTCGGCGACCCGGCCTTCGAAGCGCGGCTGACCGATATCCCGCCACAGCCCTACAACCCCGGCCCGGCCTGCCCATGACCCCCTGCACGAGGAAGCTCCCATGTTGAAGCGATTCTGGCTCTGGCTCGGCAGGCTGCTCGGGCGCCTGCTGCTCGCCCTGACGGTGCTCGGCCTGGCCGGCTGGGCCATTGCCGCCCTGCACTTTCACCTCACCCATCGTGGCCCCGTCTCCAGCGAAGAAGTCATCGCGCCGACTGAAGCGGCCGATACCCAGGCGATCATCGCCGACGCTATTGCCGTGGTCGAACAGCACCGCGACAACACCCGCGTCCTGCGCGATGCGCATGCCAAGGCGCACGGCTGCGTACGGGCCGAAGTCAGCGTGCGCGCCGACCTGGAACCTACACTGCGCCAGGGCGTTTTCAACGAGCCGGGCAAGACCTGGCAGGCCTGGGTGCGGCTGTCCAACGGCAACGCCTATCCGCAGTTCGACCGCATCCGCGACGCCCGCGGGATGGCGATCAAGCTGCTCGACGTACCGGGGCAAAAGCTCATCGGCAACCCGCGCCACGCCGGCGAGCAGGACTTCGTGATGTTCAACCATCCGGTGTTCTTTGTCCGCGATGTCGCCGAGTACCGCAGCAACTTCGCCGCACAGGCGCGGGGCCAGAAGGTGCTGGCCTTCTTTCCCGGCTGGGACCCGCGCCAATGGGAGCTGCGCCACCTGCTGATCGCCCTGCAGACGCTGGCGCCGGCGCCGCAGAGCCCGGTCGCGACCACCTACAGCTCGGTCGCGCCGTACAAGCTCGGCCCGCACAACATCAAGTATCGGGTGATCCCGACGCCCGAGCGCTGCCCCGACTATCGGCTGCCCGAGCAGAACCGCGACCTGCCGAACTTCCTGCGCAGTGCGCTCTACCAGCAGCTCTCGCTCGACCGGGCGCCGGCCTGCTTCGCCCTGCAGGTGCAACGGCAGAATCCGCAGCACTACATGCCGATCGAAGACACCAGCATCGAGTGGGACGAGGCGATCGCACCTTTCGAGACCGTGGCCGACATTCGCTTGCCGGCACAGGACTTCGACAGCCCCGAGCAGAACCTCGCCTGCGACAACCTGGCCTTCAACCCGTGGCACGCGCTGCCCGAGCATCGCCCGATCGGCGGGATCAACCGCTTGCGCAAGGCCGTCTACGAAGCAATCAGCAGCTACCGGCTGGAGCGCAACGGCGCCCTGGCGCCCTGACGGCGCGCCATCAGGCCAGTGCCCCGGCCAGCCACTCGGCCAGGCGTTCGGCACGCCGGTCGAGCCGGCGTCGCGGCACCCACAGCGCCAGCTTCGCCCGTGTCTCGACAAAGCCCCAGGGCGCCAGCAGGCGCCCGGCGGCGAGGTCATCGGCGACCAGCTGCTGCGGCGCGATGGCAATACCGAGCCCGGCCAGCGCCGCCTCGAGCAGAAAGTACAGGTGCTCGAAACCCTGCCCGTAGCGCAACTCGCCAGCGGCCAGCCCCTGCCCGACCGCCCAGGTCGGCCAGGCCTGCGGGCGCGAGGCGGTGTGCAGCAGCGCCTCGTCGAGCAGCGCCGCGACCGGCGCCTGGCGCAGCGCCGCGGCGCGCGGATGGTAGGGGCTGAGCACCGGACCAATGCGCTCGGCCGCCAGCTCGAACACCTGCATGTCCGCCGGCCACGGCGGCTCGGCATACCACAGCGTCGCATCCAGCCCCGGCTTGCGCGGGTCCAGCTCGCCCTCGCTGGCCGACAGCTGCAGGCGCAGCTCCGGCAGCTCGCGGTTGAGGCGGTCCAGCCGCGGGATGAACCAGCGCGCCAGGAGGCTGCCGGGGCAACCGAGCACGAACGGCGCCTCGGCCGTGTGCCGTTGCAGCTCGGCGCAGGCGCTGCGCAGCCGCTCGAAGGCCTCGCTGGCGGCCTCGCCCAAACGTTGGCCGGCATCGGTGAGTTTTACGCCGCGCCCTTCCTTGACGAACAGAGCCAGACCGAGGGCCTCCTCGAGCTGCTTCAGCTGGCGGCTGATCGCCCCGTGGGTGACGTGCAGCTCACGTGCCGCTTCGCTGAAACTGCCCAGGCGGGCAGCTGCCTCGAAGGCACGCAGGGCGTTGAGCGGTGGAAGATCGCGGCTCATAACTGTGAGTTTTCCTGACAGGTCCGCGCGATCTTATCGCTTTTATCCGGGCGCCGGCAGCCGTAAGCTCGCCCCAATGATTGCCGTAGGGTGGAAAACTCGCGAAGCGACTTTCCCCGCTGGCGTATCGATCGCGTGGACAAGGCTGCGCCGTTGTCCACCCTACGCTCACCCCGACTGCGTGTCGGCACCCTCCAAGGAGCCTCGCATGACCTCATACCGCACCGGCCCGGACAACCGCGGGCTGTTCGGCCGCTTCGGCGGCCAGTTCGTCGCCGAAACCCTGATGCCGCTGATCAACGAGCTGGCCGCCGAATACGAAAAGGCCAAGAGCGACCCGGCCTTTCTCGAGGAGCTGGCCTACTTCCAGCGTGACTACATCGGCCGTGCCAGCCCGCTGTACTACGCCGAGCGGCTGACCGAGCACTTCGGCGGTGCAAAGATCTACTTGAAGCGCGAAGATCTGAACCACACCGGCGCGCACAAGATCAACAACTGCATCGGCCAGATCCTCCTGGCCAAGCGCATGGGCAAGCAGCGCATCATCGCCGAGACCGGCGCCGGCATGCACGGCGTGGCCACCGCCACCGTGGCCGCCCGCTTCGGCATGCAGTGCGTGGTCTACATGGGCACCACCGACATCGATCGCCAGCAGGCCAACGTCTTCCGCATGCGCCTGCTCGGCGCCACAGTGATCCCGGTCACCGCCGGCACCGGCACCCTCAAGGACGCCATGAACGAGGCGCTGCGCGACTGGGTGACGAACGTCGACAACACCTTCTACCTGATCGGCACCGCCGCCGGCCCACACCCCTACCCGGCCATGGTCCGCGACTTCCAGTCGGTGATCGGCAACGAAGTGCGCGAGCAGATCATGCAGAAGGAAGGCCGCCTGCCCGACTCGCTGGTCGCCTGCATCGGCGGCGGCTCCAACGCCATCGGCCTGTTCCACCCCTTCCTCGATGACGAGAGCGTGCAGATCGTCGGCGTCGAAGCGGCCGGCCACGGCATCGACACCGGCAAGCACGCCGCCAGCATGGCCGGCGGCGCCCCGGGCGTGCTGCACGGCAACCGCACCTTCCTCCTGCAGGACGCCGACGGCCAGATCACCGACGCGCATTCGATTTCCGCCGGCCTCGACTACCCGGGCGTCGGCCCCGAGCACGCCTGGTTGCACGAGATCAAGCGCGTCGAATACGTGCCCTGCACCGACCATGAGGCGCTGCAGGCCTTTCACGACTGCTGCCGCCTGGAAGGCATCATCCCCGCGCTGGAATCCGCCCATGCCCTGGCCGAGGCCTTCAAGCGTGCGGCCAGGCTGCCCAGGGAACACCTGATGGTGGTCAACCTCTCCGGCCGCGGCGACAAGGACATGCAGACCGTGATGCACCACATGAGCGAACAGGAGACGCACGCATGAGCCGCCTGCAGAGCCGCTTTGCCGAGCTGAACGAACAGAACCGCGCCGCGCTGGTGACCTTTGTCACCGCCGGCGACCCGGACTACGCCACTTCGCTGGCGATCCTCAAGGGCCTGCCGGAGGCCGGCGCCGACGTGATCGAGCTGGGCATGCCGTTCACCGACCCGATGGCCGACGGCCCGGCGATCCAGCTGGCCAACATCCGCGCCCTGGCCGGCAAGCAGAACCTGCCGAAGACGCTGCAGATGGTCCGCGACTTCCGCGAGACCAACCAGAGCACGCCGCTGGTACTGATGGGCTACTACAACCCGATCTTCGCCTATGGCGTCGAGCGTTTCGTGGCAGACGCGAAAGAGGCCGGTGTCGATGGCCTGATCGTCGTCGACCTGCCGCCGGAGCATAACGACGAACTGTGCGACCCGGCCCAGGCCGCCGGCATCGACTTCATCCGCCTGACCACCCCGACCACCGACGACCAGCGCCTGCCCACCGTGCTCAACGGCAGCTCGGGCTTCGTCTACTACGTCTCGGTGGCCGGCGTGACCGGTGCCGGTTCGGCGACCCTGGAACACGTCGAGGAAGCCGTGGCACGCCTGAAGCGCCACACCGATCTGCCGGTATGCGTCGGCTTCGGCATCCGCACGCCGGAACAGGCCGCGGCTATCGCCCGGCTCACCGAAGGCGTGGTGGTCGGCTCGGCACTGATCGACCAGATCGCCGGAGCCAAGAGCCCGGAGGCTGCGGTAGAAGGCGTGCTTGGCCTGTGCCGCGAGATCAGCGCTGGCGTGCACGGCGCCCGCGGCTGAGGCTTTAGTACCGCAACCGAAAAGCCGCTGCCCCCGTGAGAGGCAGCGGCTTTTTCATTCCTGTAGCGGGCTTTTCCGCAGATTCCTGCCGACCGGCGCCAGGCATGGACATGCCGGCCACCCCACCCAGCGCCGGCAGGCGACACCCATGCGTGGCGCCCCTTGTGGGCTCAGCCTTTCTTTTTCTTCTTCTTCAGTGCCTTCAACCGCTGCGCCGCGCGCTCCACTGTCGCCTTCTTGTCTGGGCGCTTCATGCGTTTCCATTTGCGGATCTCGTCCTTGGTGCGACCACAGCTGGTACACACCTCGTCCGTGAGCTTGCAGACGGAAATGCACGGATTCTCGACGTCCTTGCCCACTATCAGTGCCGTGTCGTGGCGTTGCGGGCCAGGCGGCGTTGCCAGTCACCGCCATCGTTGCGCTTGCAGGCTTCCTCGCTGTCGAAACGCACCGGTGCGATCAGGGCATCCATGTCGATACCCGCCTCAGCGAGCGCCGCTCGGGTGAGCGCCTGCATGCGGGCGCCCTGACCTTGACCAATCGCCAGAGCGCGCTGCGCCTCCGTGACGAATATCCAGGTGACCTGCAGGCTCTCGGGAAAGCGCGCGTAATCGACCTCATGGGTGAGCCAGTTGAAGCCGACGATTTCCGCCTTGCCCGCTTCGCAGGCCTGGGTCAGGCAGCTGGAAAGTTGCCGCTCCATACGGGTCTGATCGCGTTTGCCGAGAAGCATCGTGACGTCCTGTATCAGGGTTGGCCCCGCGTCGAAGGGACAGTAGGAAGGAGTCTAACGCGAGCGCTCCATGCCGGATCATCGGCAGCGCTTGTTGGCAGTACCGCTGATCGATACGTCGCAGGCTGCGAAGCACATTCCCGAGGGCAGGACCCTAGCCACTACAACTTGCGGTAGCGGCGGCACTGCTGAACGACATATTTGCGCACATGCTGCACCTTCGCCCAACCCACCTCATCCATGCCAACCGTCTGCAGCTCGGCTTGCAACTCGGCGCTATTGGCAGCTGGCTCGAGCAGATCCAGCATTTGCCGCAGCTCCCGCAGTACGAACGGCGGCGCAAGGCCCATGTGGCGTGCCAGCTCTTCCCAATCGGCTCTGCGCAGCTGCTGCGGATGGAAGTTGCTGCCGACCGCGAAACCAAGACTGGGGCTGTATGGCAGCACCATCGTACATACCAGGTCATAGGCCGGCGCCAATGACCAGCGCCCCTTGGCGTCCTGTAACAACGAGATGTTCTTGGCATGGCCATCGCTGTTGCCGGCCAGCACGTTGAATATCTGCCAGCGCAGCAGCTGACGCACCTGCAGCGCAGGCGTGGTCGTCACCGCGCGCAACAGCCCTGCGCAGGCCGCCAGCGTCGGGCCTCCCTCTTCCTGGTACTTGAGCCGCCGCGGATAGCCAAGCGCCTGGCACATGTCCTCCTGGTGCACCCGCTCGATCCGGTTATCCACTCGCTCACGATCGTAACGAGCCACGGCAAGATAGTGAGCCTTCCCTGCCTGACCTGCGTGCGAGTCGGGAACCACGAGCCCAGCGATCCGAGCCAGACGGTTCATATAGAGCTCGTTGAAAACCAACGCCGGCTTTAGCGAGAACTTGATCAGATGCGAAGAAGCGGCGGCACCGCTCGGGAGGTAGAGCTGGCCGCCTTCGAGGATTACGGGAATCTTGTCCTGAGCGCCGGCAAGGGAAAGACGTGTCGCCTTGCCCGGCTGGAACAAGGCGTAGCGCTCTTTACCCTGTGCCCAGCGCGCCAGCTGATTGGGGTCGACCGGCTCCTGGCCAGATTCGATCAACGCATCGGCCCGCTCCGGGTCAACAATGCGCAACGCACCGGCACAATCACCACCTATGGCGGCCAACAGCGAAAAGTCGTCATCGGCGATCCCAAGCCGGTTCACCAGCAACTGCCGCGAAGCTTCTTCGGGAAGTAGATTGGCAAACCAGTTGTGTGCCGTGCCGAGCGTTGGCGCAAACATACCGGTTGCAAGCGGCAAGCTATTGGAAATTGCAAACCGCGCTGCTTCGCTATAGCGAAAACCCATGCTTCGGCCATCGTCACCCAGCCAAAGCTCACCGATACGGCTATCACCCCGGTAGACGCCGAGCAGTCCGCTCACAGGTCGCCCCCGTCACGTCTAGCCGCCAGCAGCTCGATGCCCAGCGTATGGCACACGTTCAGCACCCGTCCGAACGAACAGCTCTCGCGGCCATTTTCCAGCTCGCTCAGAAAGCGCACGCTCACGCCACAGAGGCCGGCAGCGTCCACCAGACGCAGCCCCTGACCCTTGCGAGTGCGCTGGATCAGCTTGCCCAGCTCGGCCATCGAAACAAATGCAGTAGGTTCAGCCATTTTTCCCGTTCCGTACAATTTGCCCTTCGGAAACAGCTCAGTTCCAATTTTTTCCCAATAGGGAAAATACTCTCTGCCGCTGGCCGGTGCACCGAATTTTTACCGATTGGGAAAAAGATCTTCTGGTGCATCTCAAAGAACTACCACGCAGAACAAACCTCAGCCATCGATGACCAATATCGACCGGCTCGATTTCGACCGCGCCCGCCGAGCGCGTAGCATGCCCTGCACACCCCGTTCCCGCTCGAGGAGATCGACATGCCCGATACCGCTTACGTACCGCCCAAGGTCTGGACCCACGACGCCCCCTCCGGCGGCAAGTTCGCCAGTATCAATGCGCCAACCGCCGGCGCACGCGAGGAGAAGCCGCTGCCGGTGGGCAAGCACCCGCTGCAGCTGTATTCGCTGGCCACGCCCAACGGGGTGAAGGTGGGCATCATGCTCGAGGAGCTGCTCGCCCTCGGTCACAGCGGCGCCGAGTACGACGCCTGGCTGATCAAGATTGGCGAGGGCGACCAGTTCGGTAGCGGCTTCGTCGAGATCAACCCGAACTCGAAGATTCCCGCACTGGTGGACCGCAGCGTCGACGGCGAACCGCTGCGAGTGTTCGAGTCCGGCTCGATCCTGGTCTACCTCGCCGAGAAATTCGGCGCCTTCCTGCCGACCGAGGTCCGCGCGCGCACCGAGACGCTGAACTGGCTGTTCTGGCAGATGGGTTCGGCGCCCTTTCTCGG
>Ga0209300_1000237_pt1 | contig 32942 bp, 24 predicted proteins | sample Shrwel_input2_RT_FD_187535 | JGI IMG/M metagenome (GOLD analysis project Ga0209300, IMG submission 187535) | Subsurface microbial communities from deep shales in Ohio, USA - Utica-3 well 1 S input2 RT (SPAdes) (version 2) ... | reverse complement strand
CCTGGGCGGCGGCCGCAATCGCCTGGGCGGCTCGGCGCTGGCCCAGGTCTACGGCCAGGTGGGCGACGCGTGCCCGGATCTCGACGACGCCGAGGATCTCAAGGCGTTCTTCACGGTCATCCAGGGACTCAACGCCGACGGCAAGCTGCTGGCCTATCACGACCGCAGCGACGGCGGCCTGCTGGTGACCCTGCTGGAGATGGCCTTCGCCGGGCGCGGCGGACTGGAGATCAAGCTCGACTGGCTGATCGACGACGCCTATGCGGCGCCCGGCGCACTGTTCGCCGAGGAGCTCGGTGCGGTCATTCAGGTCAACCGCCAGGACACCGAGTTCGTGCTGGCGCAGTTCGCCGCCGCCGGCATCGAGACCTGCGGGGTCATCGCCCGGCCGCGCTACGACGACCAGGTCCGCGTCACGCTGTTCGAAGAGCCGTTGCTCGAGACGACCCGTGCCATCACCCAGCGCACCTGGACCGAGACCAGCTACCGGCTGCAGGCGCTGCGCGACAATCCCGACTGCGCCAAGGCCGAGTTCGACAACCTGCTCGACCTGCGCGATCCGGGCCTGTGCGCGGAGCCGACCTTCGCCGTCGACGAGGACGTGACCGCGCCGTTCGTCAACACCGCCCGCCCGCGCATGGCGATCCTTCGCGAGCAGGGCGTCAACGGCCATGTCGAGATGGCCGCGGCCTTCGACAGGGCCGGCTTCGAGACGTTCGACGTGCACATGAGCGACATCCTGGCCGGGCGCGTCGACCTGGCCACCATGAAGGGGCTGGTCGCCTGCGGTGGTTTCTCCTACGGTGACGTGCTGGGCGCCGGCGGCGGCTGGGCCAAGTCGGTGCGGTTCAACGAGCGGGCGCGGGCGCAGTTCGCGGACTTCTTCGCGCGCGACGACAGCTTCGCGCTGGGCGTGTGCAACGGCTGCCAGATGTTCGCCCAGCTCAAGGAGCTGATTCCCGGCGCCGAGAACTGGCCGCGCTTCGTGCGCAACGAGTCCGAGCAGTTCGAGGCGCGGGTATGCATGGTCGAGGTGGAGCAGAGCCCGTCGCTGCTGCTCGCCGGCATGGAGGGCTCGCGGCTGCCCATCGCCGTGGCCCATGGCGAAGGCCGCGCCGAATTCCGCGACAGCGCCCATCTGCGCGCCATGCAGGGCAGCGGTCAGATCGCCCTGCGCTACGTGGACAACTACGGCCAGGTCACCACCCGCTATCCGGCCAATCCCAATGGCTCGCCTTCGGGGATCACCGGGCTGACCACGCCGGACGGGCGCGTCACCATCATGATGCCGCATCCCGAGCGCGTCACCCGTGCCATCAACAACTCCTGGCGACCCGAGGAGTGGACCCATGATGGCGCCTGGATGCGTATCTTCCGCAACGCCCGGGTATGGGTGGGCTGAGCATCTCGTCTCGATCTCGAGTAGGCGCAGGCCAGAGGCTGGGCACCGCAAGGGCGCTAAAATGCCAGTGCGTTGCCCTGCCCCCGACTTCGGTTGCAGGGCGCGTTGCTGAGGGCTGTGGGATCGGCTTAAACGAAAACCGTGCCCCTCTGCTTGGGCCACGGTTTTTTTATGGGTATTGAGGGGCAAAGGGAATCAGGTCGGTGTCGCGGCAGGTGGCGCCTCGTGGCTCAGGCTGCTTTCCGCTTCGATGATCAGTTGGAACTCCTCCTCGGCGGTCTTGGCGACCAGCTTGTTGCGGCTGTAGAGGAAGTAATACCCCGCGCCGATTACGAACAGAATGAGCGTGTAGTTAAATGCGCGAGGATCGAAGGCATACACTCCGGTTAATGCCACCAGCGACAGTACCAGCGCGATCGATGACGTCACGATGCCACCCGGTGTGTTGTAGGGGCGGGGCAGGTCGGGGCGCTTGAGGCGCAGTAGAATGTGACTGAGCGCCATTAATGCATAGGACACTGTGGCGCCGACTACGGCCATGCCCAGAATCAGATCGCCCTCGCCGCTCAATGAGACCAGGAAGCCGAACACGCCTGGGACGACGAGGGCCCAGGTCGGCGCCTTGCGCCGGCTGGTCAGTGACAGCATCTTCGGCAGATAGCCAGCGCGTGATAAGGCGAAGACCAGCCGGCTGTAGCCATAAATGATCGAGAAGAACGAGGCGATCAGCCCGGCCAGGCCAAGCACGTTGACCACCGTGGCCAGAGTACCGCTGCCAGTGGCGTTGAGTGCATCGACCAGTGGCACGCCGCTGGCACCGATGGCCTCGGCGCCCGCCGCACCAGCCAACAGGAACACCACCAGTACCGCCGTGAACAGCAGAAATACCATGGCGCCGATGATGCCCTTGGGCACGTCGCGTGCCGGGTCCTTGGATTCCTCGGCGGCCAGCGGCACACCCTCTACCGCCAAGAATAGCCACATGCCGAACGGCAGCGCCGCCCAGATGCCGGCCCAGCCGAAGGGCATGAAGGCGTTGGCACCTGCCGCATCGGTGGAGGCGATGTCGAATAGCCGGCTGGTGTCGAAGTCACCCAGCAGGGCAAGGGCGGTAGCGACGATGGCGAACACCGCCAGGCCGCTGATCACCATCATGACCTTCAAGGCTTCGCCCACCCCGGCCAGGTGAATGCCAATGAACACCGCATAGAACAGGGCATAGACCAGAGGCCCGTTGATGCCCAACAGTTCCTCCACGGCGGCCCCTATGAAAATAACGATGGCCGCCGGTGCCAATGCGTACTCGATCAGTACCGCCAGGCCAGTCAGATAGCCACCCGCCGGCCCCATGGCCTGGCGTGCGAAGCTGTAGCCACCCCCCGCGGCGGGAATCGCCGCTGACATTTCCGCCAGTGCCAGCACCAGGGCGAAGTACATCAGGCCCATCAGCACGGCGGCGATGGCGAAGCCGCCCCAGCCAGCCTCGGCGATGCCGAAGTTCCAGCCGGCGAAGTCACCAGAAATCACATAGGACACGCCAAGACCGGCCAGTAGAATCCAGCCGGCCGTACCCTTGCGCAGTTGACGTTTGGCCAGGTAATCCTGGCCGGCGGGATGGTCACTCATGAATAGGCCTCTCTCTTGTTGTTGGAAGTGGGGTTCAGGAAATCAGGAAGTTACGGAAGCCATCGCCCTGATGATCGATCACGTCGTCCTGGGTGCGGTCTTTCAGTTGCACGCCGGAGAGCTGCTTGTGCCGCGACTCGCGAAGCAGATAGAGCAGTCGCCGGCTGGCCTCGGGATAGGCCAGCCCCGCCGGGCGCACGTTGGAAATGCAGTTACGGCGGGCATCGGTGAGCCCGACCTTCGGCGCCCAGGTCAGGTAGAGTCCCAGGCTGTCGGGCGAACTCAGGCCTGGACGTTCGCCGATCATGACCAGCACCGCCCGGGCATTGAGCAACTCGCCGATCTCGTCGCCGATGGCGACTCGCCCCTGTTCGACGATTGTCAGCGGTGCCAGTCGCCACGCGTATTGTGTGTCGTCGGCTAGCGCATCGAGCAATGCGCCGAGAAACGGTGCGGCGTTCTGTTGTACGGCCAGCGAGGAGAGGCCGTCGACAACCACGATGGCCAGATCGAAAGGCGCCTGGGGCGTGCCTTCGGCATGGCTCAAGCGCTCGCGGGAGGCCTCGTCGAGGCGCCGGCCCCAATCCGGGCGTTGCAGGTAGGTCATGCGGTCCGCGGCGCGGCTATGCACGACATAGGGTGGAACGTCGTTCGTCAGTTCGGTCAGGTCTCGACACAATGCCTCGACGTCGAGCGGCAGATGCACCGCATCCTGGGCGCGGGCGTGGGCCAGCTGGAACTCCAGCAGCCGGTCGGTAGGCAGGCTGATACCGGCCCGGCCCAGGCCGATGCGGGCAGCGGTGAACGCGCGCAGGCGTCGCCAAGGGTTATTCGTGACGCCGTTGCTCGGCAGGTTATCCGTCATGCTCGGCTCCGTTGGGTAGGTTGGCCAGCGAGCGGGCGAAGGAATCCGGCAACCGGTCATTGAGCCGATGGCTGGCGACGTCATCGAAGATTGCCATTTCGGCTAGCCAGCGCTCGAACTCGGGGGCCGGAGCCAGTCCCAGCACACGGCGGGCGTAGAGCGCGTCATGGAATGAGGTGGTCTGGTAATTGAGCATGATGTCGTCCGAACCCGGGATGCCCATGATGAAGCTGCAGCCCGCCACGCCGAGCAGCGTGAGCAGATTGTCCATGTCGTTCTGGTCGGCGTCGGCATGGTTGGTGTAGCAGATGTCACAGCCCATCGGTACGCCGAGCAGCTTGCCGCAGAAGTGATCTTCCAGTCCGGCGCGGATGATCTCCTTGCCGTTGAACAGGTACTCGGGGCCGATGAAACCGACCACGGTATTGGTCAGCAGGGGATCGAAGTGGCGCGCCACGGCGTAGGCGCGTGCCTCGCAAGTCTGTTGGTCGAGGCCGTGGTGGGCGTCGGCGGACAGCGCACTGCCCTGGCCGGTCTCGAAGTACATGACATTATTACCCACCGTGCCGCGCTGCAGCGACACGGCGGCATCACGGGCCTCGGCCAGTATGTTGAGATTGAAGCCGAAGCTGGCATTGGTGGCCTCGGTGCCGCCGATCGACTGGAAGACCAGATCGACCGGCGCGCCCTGCTCGATGGCCTCCAGGGTGTTGGTGACATGAGTCAGCACGCAGGACTGGGTGGGGATGGCGTACTTGCGGATCACCTCGTCCATCAGGTGCATCAGCTTGATGCTCTGCGCGACATTGTCGGTGGCGGGGTTGATGCCGATCACCGCGTCGCCATTGCCGTAGAGCAGGCCGTCGAGGATGCTCGCGGCAATGCCGGTCACATCATCGGTGGGGTGGTTGGGCTGCAGGCGCGTCGATAGCCGTCCCGGCAGGCCGATGGTATTGCGAAACGCCGTGGTGACACGGCATTTGCGAGCCACCAGGATCAGGTCCTGATTGCGCATGATCTTGCTGACTGCGGCGGCCATTTCCGGGGTGATGCCGGCGCGCACGCCGGCGAGCACCTCGGGTGTGGCCAGGTCGCTGAGCAGCCAGTTGCGGAAGTCGCCGACGGTCAGGTGGGCGATGGGGGCGAACGCGACGGCATCGTGGGTGTCCACGATGAGGCGTGTGATCTCGTCGGTTTCGTAGGGGATCAGCAGATCCTCGAGAAAGGTCGTCAGCGGCAGCTCGGCGAGTGCCATCTGCGCCACCACGCGTTCCTCGGCGGACGCGGCGATCACCCCGGCCAGGCGGTCGCCCGAGCGGGCCGGTGTCGCCTTGGCCATCAGTTCGGCCAATCCCTTGAAGCGATAGCGTTGCTCACCTAGCGTGTAGTGGTATTCTTCGGCCATGCGGTGCCTACCTCGAACGATGTCTCTCACGGGCGCGGCCAGTGATTCAGGACGGAAGTAAACGGGCTTCATTCAGGGTAGCGCGACGCTCGCCGCCATCGTTATCGATTTTTGTAAAATCTGATTTTTTGTACAAAAAACAATGCGATATGGTGAAAATCCCGGAGCGGGGCACGCGGGAGGGGCGAGCGGCATGGCTGTAGACGCTCGGCAACGAAAGCGCGCACCAATGCGGTGCCTGTGGGAGGCCGGGTGTTGGCCGAGAGCGGGTCAGGCCCACCGTGACGCAGAAAGGCCACCACCTTGCGATCGACGAGGGCCTTGCCGCCGGCATTGGGCGAGGGCCGATGCGAACCGGCGATGGCGACCTTGCCGTCGGTGGCCATGGGTCAGTGGCGATCGGTCTCCGAGGTCTGGGGAGCGGTACGCGGCGAGGCATCCTCGATGCCCAGCTTCTCCTCGAGATCGTGGAGTATGTGGCGGAAGTTATTGACTAGCTGGTCGAAACGGCCGAAATCATGGCCGCAGTTGTCACAGAAGACGTGATACTGCCCCTCGCGACCCGGTGGGAAACGCTTTTCGCGGCTGCCGCATTCGGGGCATTCGGGACCTGTGGGTGCTTGCATGTCGGCCATCTCCTCTTGCGATGTGATCAGAATCGGGGTGTAACACTCCGTTGCCGCTTTCGTCTAATCCCCCTATGTTGGGGTGTTGTCCGTGACTTCAACCAGGCAAGACCTAATCGAAATCGGCGTAGGGGGCGAGCGCTTCCGGCGGCATGTTCAGCTCGCCCTGCCAGGCGCCAAGCGAGTAGCGCAGCGTCAGGTTGAGGCTGTTCGGGGCGTAATCCTCGGCTTGCTGCAGGCCGGCGTGAAGCGTGGCGCTCCAGTGATCGGCTAGGCGCCGCTCGAGGCCGGCGCTCAGTGAATAGCCGAAGCCGCCGCCACTGCCGCCGGTTCGCGTGGCGGCGGCGTCCGGCAGGCCGCTGACGGCGTCACCGCCCAGCGGGTAACGGTCGCTGTCGTCGCTGTCGCTCCACGACTGCGAGACGGCGGTTTCGAGCTGCCACGACCAGTCGCCGTGGCGCGCCGTATAGTTGACCGGCAGTGCCAGCGAGACATAACGCTGCGGGCTGTAGTAGCCGCCCTGACCCAGCGAATAGCCGCCCAGCTCACGGTCATAGTGCATCGCCAGGCTGCTGATGCCCAGGCTCAGGCGTTCGTCGTCGCGGTTGATCAGCTTGTGATAGATCCCCCCCATGGCGCGCACTCGCGTGTTGTCAGGGACGTTCTCGCCGCTCAGCCGGTGAACGTCGAGACGCGACCACACGCCGTTGGCACCACCCTGGTCGTAGCCCAGGCCCAGCGATACACCGGTGGCGCGGATGCCCCCCCAGGTGGTGGCGGTGCGTGGATCGCGGGCGCCGGCGAAGGCCAGCAGCGAATCGTCGAGTGCTCGCCGCGACATCGTGGCGGTCAGCCACAGTGGCCCGACGTCCCCTGAATACTGCACACCGCCGGTCCAGTCCTCGACCGCGAAACCCAGCGGTGTGGTGCCGATGTCCATCCGCCACGTCTCGTCGTACCAGCCCAGGCCAATGCTGACGCCGCTGTCTTGCTGGTGTAGGTCGCCAGTGCAGCCCACTACCGCACAGGTGCCGAAAGTCTCACGGGCCAGGCCATCGGCATCGCGCGCGAGGCGTCCGGCGTCGAGACTGACACGGTCGAGCCTCAGGAAGCCGCGCCCGCCGTTGATCGGCGTGTCGACCTCGAACATGTCGGTCGTGGTAGTCAGCGACGAGACGCCGTCGGTGCCGCTGTCGTTGTCGATCTGGCGGGCGGCGCGCACCCGGGTGTCGAGCGACTGGTAGAGCGCCGCCGATTCGCGGCGCAGGCTGCTGGCCAGCCAGTCATCTCCGGCCTGGCTGCGGGTGGCGCGGGTGAAGGCGGCGGGGTCATCGAGCGCCGCGGGGCCGGCGAGATCGGCGGCGAGCAGGCCGCGGCGATAGCGCGCCAACGCTGTGCTCCGAGCGCCGTTGGCCTCGGCAATGCGCGCCGCATCGCGCCAGGTCAGAGCGTCGACGGCGGTCGGTTGCCTGAGTATCGCTCCGATCAGCGACTCGGCGCGCGCTGGCTCGCCCAGTTGCAGCCAGGCATCGGCGGCGCGGCGGTGAGCGGCGATGGCGTCGGCCGGCAGTGCGAGCTGGCCCAGCAGCGTGCGGGCCCGGGTGCTGTCGCCGCTGGCCAGGGCCGCCTCGACGAGCCCCAGTTGGGCCGGGAGGTTCTCCTTGTCCTGTTCCAGCGCTTGCCGATAGTGTCGTTCGGCGGCGTCCGGCCGGCCATCGCTCAAGGCCCAGTCGCCGAGTTGCAGGCTGATGGCGGCATCCGCCGGCTGGGCCTCGAGCAGGGCCCGCGCCGTCGCCGGGTCGCCGCTGGCACGCAGCGCGCTGGCGCGGGCCAGCAGCTGCTGGCGTTCGAGACGGGCGGCGAGTGCGCGCATATCGGCGTCGCGCCGGGCATCGGCGATGAGCGCCAGGCTGGCGAGGGCGGCGGCGTCGCGATCACTGCTGGCGAGATACAGCGCCTGGGCATAGTGCGCCTGGGCGCGGGGCTCGGGCTCGGCGAGGCGCGCCAACAGAGCGGCGAAGGCGGCATCGCCCTGCGCCTGCCGTCCGGCCTGACGCAGGGCCTGGGCCAGCGAGTAGGTCAGCCAGACATCGTCGGGCGCCAGCGCGCGGGCGGCGGCATAGCGCTCGGCGGCCTGCGCCCATTGGCCGGCGTCGGCGAGACGCTGGCCGGCCTCGCGCAACTGGGCCACGCGCAGCTGCCGGCGGGTAGCGGCGAGTTGGCGCTGCTCCGCGGGGGGCAGCGCGGCGATGAAGTCGAGCGCGCGCTGGGGCGATTGCTCGGCGTATAGCGCGGCCAGGCGCTCCAGCGCCCGGCGGTCATTGCTGGCGACACGTCGCGCATGGCGATAGAACTGTTCGGCGGAGAGGGTGTCACCACGCCGTCGGGCGACGTCGCCGAGACCCAGCCAGGTGTCGGGCGAGCCGGGCTGCAGGCGCTCGGCCTGGCGATAGGCCTGATCGGCGCTCTCCAGCTGGCCGTCGGCCAAGGCCGCATCGCCGCGGCGCACCAGCCTCCAATAGCGGGCGGTGTCGATCAGGGTCTGCCACTTGTCGCCGCTGAAGCCGCTGTGGTCGTTGGCCCGGGCGCGCTGGAACAACGCCAGAGCTTGGGCGTGGCGACCCTGGCGCAGGCGAATGATGCCCAGCGCACCGAGCAGTTCGCTGTCGTTAGGGTAGGCGGTCAGCGCGCGCTGGATGTCGGCCTCGCCGGCGCTGCCGCCCTGCGCCTGGAAGCGTGCCAGGCCGCGTTGGCGAGCCTGGTAGGCGGGGTCGGCGAGCAGCTCGCGCTGGTGCGCCAGTGCCTGGCGCGCCGGGTCGGCATACTCGGTGTCGGCGAAGACGTCGATGAAGCGCTGCCAGGCGGCCGCATTGGCCTGAGTCGCCGGTCGGCCTCGTAGCGCATCCAGCCAGATGCGCGCGCTGGTCTGGCGTGTGCCCGGCAGCTTGGCGAGCTGCGCCAGGCGATCGAAGGCGGCCTGGTCGTGACCGGCGTCGAGCAGCAGCTGCGCCAGGGCGAAACCCAGCTCGGGGCTTTCGGGGTAGCGCTTGTCGAGTGTCTCGAGCCGGTCGATCGCGCGAGGCCGGCCATCGGGCAGCCGGGCGACGAGCTGCCAGTATTCCAGCGCCAGGGGCAGCGTCGGCAGTCCGTCGGCGAACAGCTCGTCGTAGGCCTGCTTGGCCTGTTCGAGATGCCCGGTGGCGGCCAGCAGCCGGGCCTGGCTGAGGGCCTGGCGCTTGTCCGGCTGGGTCAGCGACAGGTTGAGCCGTGCCAGGCGATAGGCGCGACTATCGGGTGCCGTCTCGGCGAGGCGCTGGAGCCATTGGATGGCGCGTTGGCGATCGCCGCCGCGCAGTGCGCGACGAACCTGGGCTGCGAGTACCGCGGGGTCGTCGGGGGCAATCGCCTCGAGCTTGTCGAGCGCCTCGTCGACCAGCGATTCGTCGTGGCGGGCCTCGCCGAGGCGTACCCGCTGCAGCAGCCAGTCGCGCGGCGACACGGTCTGGTTGGCGGTGGGGGCCGCGGCTCCTGGGTCGGCCGTCGGGGCGGCGAACGACGGCAGTGCCATGCCGGCCAGCAGCAGGCAGGCGGGCAGCAGACCGGGGTGACGCGTCAGGCTCATGGCGCTCTCCATGCCGGTTGCAGTCGGCCGTCGGCGGCGAACCGGTAACGTCCTTCGTCCCAGCCGCGGCCGAACAGCGTCAGGACTTGCGAGTAATAGGCGTCGTCCACCGGCGGGTCGGCGGCCAGGCGCCGACGCTGCTCCTCGGCCAGTGGCGCGTCAGCGTCCGACGAGGCCACCAGGAACGGGAGCAGAGCGGCCGAGAAGCCCACGTTGCCGTGTCCCGACGCCTCGCCGTTCAGGGCATCTACTCGCTCGGGAACACCATGGCGGCGGACGATTTCGCGCATCGGCGCGAAATGCGTCAGCAAAGCCTGGCGCTGATCGGCACCGTCGGCGAGCATGCCCAACCACAGATAGACGCGGATCGCGTCATAGTCGCCCTGGCTGCCGTTCTCGGGGTCGGCCTGCCAGCCGTCGGCCGGCGTCCATTGCGTCCAGTCGGGTGCCAGGCCCTGCGGCGCGCTGTCGATCAGCAGGCGCGGCACGTTGGCCGCCACCGCTGGCCAGGGCGCGCCCAGCATGCTCAGCCGGGTCGGCAGCTGCGGCGGCAGGTAGCTGGGGTTGATGCGCCAGCTGCCGTCACCGACGAAGCCTTCGCGCCCCGGCAGCAGCATCCAGCCGAAGCCAGGCAGCTCGGCGAGCTCCTCGCTGGCGATGCGCGCGGCCAGGCGCGTGCCGAGTACCCGGTAGTCGCGCCGCTGCCACAGGCGGCCGGCTTCGAGCAGGGTGTAGGCGAGCCACAGGTCGGCGTCAGCGGCGCTATTGGCGTCGAGCACGCCCCAGCGGTCGTTGGCATCATCATGTCCCCATAGCCAGGCGGGCAGGATGGCCCCCAGGTCGCCCTTGGCGAGGTTGTTCTGGGTCCAGTCGAGCAGCCGCTGGAAGGTGTCCCGGTCATCGGCGACCAGGGCGAAGAACAGCGCGTAGCTCTGGCCCTCCGAGGTGGTGATGTGGCGCGGGTCGGCGCGGTCGATGACGCGACCGTCGTCGCTGACCAGGGTGTCGCGAAAACGCGCCCAGGCCGGCCAGCGGACGTCGGCGGCGACGGCGACCTCCGCGATCAGCACCAGTACCAGCGCCAGCCCGGTTCGCAGCAACATGCTCACTCCTCGTCATCGCTCAACCGGCGGGTGGCGAGTCGGCGCAGGATTTGCCACAGCAGCAAGGCGACGATCAGCACCGCGAGTCCGGCGATGGCGGCGATCAGCCAGGGGTGGCGCGACAGGTGATACCACAGCCAGGTGGTCCACGGCAGGTGGCCGACGTAGTAGCGCTCGCCGACGCTGTTGCTAGTGATGCCGCTGTCGCGAATCACCGCGACCGAACCGCTGATCTGGTCGAGCGCCGATGGCGTGGCCAGGGTCTGGTTGAGCAGCCGCTGGTCGGCGGGCTCGGCGGCGAGCAGGGCGACCACGCTGCGCGCCTCGAAGAACGGCGACTGCCTTTCGAGCACCGCTGCCAGCGGCCCGTGGGCACTGAGCGTGACCTGACGATCGGCGGGCACCGCGCTGTCATCGAGCGGTTCGCGCTGCGCTGCGATCTCGGCATCGCGGCTGGCCAGACGCAGGCGGCTGCGTGCGTCCGGCCCCAGCGCCATCACCGTCTGGTGCGTTTCCAGCGACTCGGGCAGCGAGCCGAAGGCGAGGATGTCGGCATCGACATCGCGAGCCTGTTGCCAGTCGTCGGTGAGCCGCACGGCGACGCCGGGGTAGCCGGTCTGGGCGCCGATGCGGCCGAGCGTATCGAACAGCGAGGAGAGCTGCTCGGCCGACGGCGAGGGCGGCATCACCACCAGCGTCTGCGACAGGTCGGCGAGTCGGCTGAAGGGGAAGCCCGCGGTGGCGAAGGTGCGCAGCGCCGGCATCCTCAGGTAGTGCGGATAACCCGAGAAATCGAGTGTCGAGGACGTGTCGAGGGCGGCGCGGTTGGGCACCCGGGTAACGGTGATGCACCGGTCGGGTTCGGCGCCACCGACCCGGTTGGCGTAGTTGAAGGCGAAGCTCAGGCGGTTGGCGGCGCCGAGTCGCAGCGCCGGGATGGCGACCTTGCGGCCGCCGCCGAGCCAGTCCTGGAGCAGCGGCACCTCAAGGCTCCCCGGATTGCCGCTGCCCTCCCCGCTGAGTGGAAACGAGCGCAGGAACTCGCCGTTGATGGCGACATCGAGCCGCGAACCCTCTTCGGTGGCCGGCGGCGTGTAGCGATAGCCGAGATCGAGGTCGATCAGGTCGTCCTCCCAGACGAACAGGTCGGGGGGCACGCGCAGGTTGACCTCGATCGGATCGAGTTCCTCGCCTTCGACCTGCAATTGTCCGGGATATTCGACCAGCTCCTTGAGGCTTACCGGACGGTCGGTAGGCACCCATTTCGGCGCGTCGTAGGGCTGGCGTGGTGTGAGCGGGTCGACCTCGTCGATCTGCGCGCTCTGGCCGCGCAGCAGCACGTCGCCGAGCGCCAGGGCGCGGGCCGCCTCGACCAGATCGTCGTCGTGGCGGCCGAGAATCAGCAGCAGCTTGGCGTAAGGCGTCTCGGGATGGCTGATGATCTCGAGAGTCGGGCCGTCGACCGGCGGGTAGTCGGCGAGGAAGTCCGGTCGCGCATCGTTGGTGGCCAGCACCACGGCATGCTGGCGCGGTGGCAGATCGAAGGTCACCGGGAAGTGCTGGCCGCGCCAGTCGGCGAGGGTGCCGAACCATGAGGCGACGATGCCGCCGGCGCGCTGCATGCCAAGGGTGGGGGCCCTGGGCAGCACGATTGGCAGGTCGAGCGGGTTAGGGTCGCGGGTATCGAAGAACGGCCTGGGCAGGCGCGCCAGCGCATTGGCCAGCGGCAGCGCTTGTTCGGTGAGCTCGAGGCGACTCTGGTCGCCGACGTCGAGCCAGATGCTGGTATGCACCGGGTTCTCGCAGATCTCCTTGTAGTGGCCGACCAATGCCAGGCGCAGGCGGTTGTAGTCGCGGATCAGCCGCGGGTCGAGTGCCACCCGGGCATGCTGGGGCTTGCCGCGGTCGGGCGCGAGGCTTACCACGCCGACCACCTCGTCGTTGAGATAGACCTTGAGCTGGGAGAGCTCATCGAGCAGCGCCGGCGATGGCGTGTAATGCAGGTCGAGCACAGCGCCGGTGACCAGCCGGTCATTGCGCACGCCGAAGTCGATGCGCTGCGTGGCCACCAGCCCGGTCAGCTCGATCGGGCTGCGGGTCAACTCGGTCAGCGGCAGGTTGCGATGGGTGATCGGCGGGGTGGCGTCGTCGGGCGTTGCGGCGCTGGCCGCCGTGGCGCTTGCCAAGGCCCAGCCGGCCAGCATGATCAGCCTCGATAACGACACAAGCCAGCGTATGCTCATTGCGATCCCTTGTCAGTCGATGATGATCAGGCCCGCCGCGTCTCTCGGTGCGGCACGAACGAACCCAGCCAGGCCAGCGGTGCGCGCAGCGTCGGCGGAGCATGCAGCAGTAGGCGCCGGTAGCCTTCCAGGCCGAGCGAGAGAATGTCGGCGAAGCTCTGCATGGGGCGATCTTCGGGAATACTCTCCCGCCACAGCGTCCAGGTGTCGGCCCGGGAGAAGGTGGATTGGATATAGTCGATGTGTTCGGGGAGGGTCATCGGCGCCAGTTCGAGGCCGGCGCGTGCGCCGTTGACGTTGGTGACGCGGGCCTCGAAGGCCTGTTCTCGGGCGTCGCAGCGTAGCAGCAGCGAGACCTTCTGGTCGACCGCCAGCAACCCCGCGCGCGGCAGGCTCAGGCCGACACCGCCCTCGGCGTAGTCATGCAGCGTGCAGGGATAGGCATGGCCGTCGGCGAGCTCGATGGCCGCCGGCAGGGCCACCTCGACGCGATGGCGGCGACGCACTTGGCGGGCCTCGGCGGCCACGGCCACGGCGCCACCGAGGATGATCAGATTGTAGAACGTCCAGGCCAGGCTGACCAGCACGGTGGCTACCTCGTCCGTCGGCCCCGCATAGAGGCGCCAGACGGCGGCCGCCACGCCAGCCAGGTTGAGCGCGATCAGCAGCAGGTAGGGGCGCGAGATGGTCCAGTCGAAGTAGTTCTCGTCGATCAGCCCGCCCTTGGCGGTGACATTGAACGTGCCCTTGCGCGGGTTGAGCAGGGCCGCGGTGGTCGGACGAGCGATGTACCAGGCCAGCACCGCCTCGTAGACCTCGCTCCAGAAGCTGTGCCGGTAGTGCCCCTGAAGGCGCGCGTTGGTGATGCCCGAGTGCAGCATGTGCGGCATCACGTAGAGCAGGATGGCCACCGCCGGGGCATAGATGATGTAGGCGTGCAGCAGCAGAAAGGCCAGCGGCGCGGTGAGGAAGATCAACCGTGGCACGCCGGAAAAGAAGTGCAGCATGGCATTGAGATAGCACAGTCGCTGGGCCGCGCTCAGACCGGGGCCGGTGAGCGGGTTGTCAAGGCGGAAGATCTGGGCCATGCCGCGTGCCCAGCGAATGCGCTGGCCGATGTGCGCCGCCAGGCTTTCGGTGGCCAGCCCCGCCGCCTGAGGCAGGCGCAGGTAGGCCGAGGTGAAGCCCTGGCGGTGCAGGCGCAGCGAGGTGTGGGCGTCCTCGGTGACGGTATCCACCGCGAAACCGCCGATCGATTCGAGCGCGGCGCGGCGCAGCACGGCGCAGGAGCCGCAGAAGAAGCTGGCGTTCCACAGGTCGTTGCCGTCCTGCACCAGACCGTAGAACAGCGTGTTCTCGTTGGGCATGCGCCGGAAGTGGCCCAGGTTGCGCTCGAACGGATCGGGCGAGAAGAAGTGGTGTGGCGTCTGCAGCAGTGCCAGGCGCGGGTCGCGGAGGAACCAGCCCAGCGTCATCTGCAGGAACGAGCGTTGCGGAACGTGGTCGCTGTCGAACACTGCCACGAACTCGGCATCGGTGACGGTCAGCGCGTGATTGAGGTTGCCGGCCTTGGCATGGCGATGGTCGTCGCGGGTGATATAGCCGACGCCCACCGCCGCGGCGAATTCGCGAAACGCCGGGCGCCGGCCATCGTCGAGCAGGTGGATGCGCAGCTTGTCATGCGGCCAGTCGATCCCCAGCGCGGCGAGTACGGTGGGGCGCACCACTTCCAGTGATTCGTCGTAGGTGGGAATCATCAAGTCCACGACGGGCCACTGCGTCGTGTCGTCGGGCAGCGCGGCCGGTGGCCGATTGAGCGGCCAGAGTGTCTGCAGGTAGCCGAGCAGCAGAATCAGCCAGGTATAGGTCTCGGCGCCGAGCAGCAGCAGGCCGCAGGTGACGTCGAGGGGGTCGTTCCAGTTGAGGGTCGCGGTATAGCGCCACCACAGGTAACGGCACGACACCGTCGCCGACAGCACGATCAGGGTCAGTGCCGCCAGGCGTCCGGGGATGCGCTGCACCAGCAGGGCGATGCCCGCCAGCAGCACCACGAAGATCGCCTGCGCGCCCAGCGTGAAGGGTTGGGTGATCACCAGCGCCATCATCAGCGCGGCCAGCGCGCCCATCGTCCACAGCGGCCAGTTGGCATGACCGCTGTGCGCTGCGCGCGCCTTGGCGTCGAAGCGCTTGGCCAGTCCGGCGATATGCCGCTGCCAGGGTATGGGTATGGCTGATGGCAGATGACGGCGGCGCGCCTCGGTGCGCGGCGGCGCGGCATCATGCTCGGCGGTTCTGGGGCGGGGCTGCCTGGGGCGCAGCAGGATCAGCCACAGAAACTGGATCAGATAGCGCAGCGGGTCGGCGATCCCGGGTCGGCGTCGCTGCAGAGGACGCAGTGTCGGCGCCAGGCGCCGCAATAGCCATTGCCAGGCCGGCCCCTCGAGGCGCAGCAGTGTCCAGCCCAACAGCCACAGCGCGCAGTAGAGCCATGCGGTGACAGGCCCGGCGCCACGGCGCTGGCGCAGGTCGCGATAATGGCGGCGCAGGCCGCTCAGCGCCCGCGGCTTGAGCAGTAGGGTCATGGCGTCGCCCCACGTGCCAGCAGCCAGGCGGCCAGGCGTTGCACGTCGCGCGCCGCCAGGCTGTCGCTGCGGTGACCGATCACGCTGCGCTTGTGGGCCAGCGCCTCGAACATCGCTTCGTCCTGATGGATCGAGCAGGGTACCAGCCAGTCGGCATATTGCCGCTGCCAGAGCGCCAGCAGGTCATTCTGCAGCAGGCTGCGCGGCGTGAAGCGATTGACCAGCAGATACTCATTGACCGCCACCGGACGCTCGGCCAGCAGGGCGTGGCAGGCGGCGTCGCAGTGGGTCACCGTCAACCAGGTTGACGCCACGCGCCGTATCGAGCGCTGATGGGCGGGATGGGCAAACGGGACGTCGAGCAATATCCAGTCATAGCGTTGCGGATCCAGCTGGGACAGGCGTTGGGCCCAGTCAGGCGATGTCTCATGCCATTGCTGTGGTGGCTGACCTGCGGCGATGATCGCGTCGCCCCCTCCGTAGGGCAGAAAGGTCAGCCGCTCGCCGAAGGCAAAGGCCATGGCGTACCATTCGGTGCCCGACGTCTCGGCGAGTGCCCAGCCACTATCGTCCTGCCAGGGGTGGTTGAAGTGCAGGCGCAGCTGGTTGCGCGGATCGAAATCAATGCAAAGCACGTCATGCCCGGCGTGTGCGAGGGCCTCGCCCAGGGCGGCGACCAGCGAAGTGGTCCCGGTGCCGCCGCGCACTCCCTGGAGGGCGACCACGCTCAAGCGTCACCCGCCGTGTCGACGCCGGCCAGTTCGCGCAGCAGTGGCCAGCGTTCGAGGTCGGCGGCGAGACGCTCCTGCTGGTGAATGTTGCGATAGGGAAAGTCACTAAGGCCAATGGTATGGACCAGGGTGCGAATGTCATCGTCGGGGGTATGCAAAACGGTGGAAGGATGCGCTGCGATGAATTCCTGAATCGACATGTGATGGAACCTGATCCTTAGGACCAATGAAGCATGAAAATATAATGAAGCATGAAATCCTCTGAAAACATGAAACCTGACCTGTTTTCGGAGTACGGCATGGTCGTATAGTGGCTAACGTTTGCATAAAGATACCTTATTATCGCTTTTGAATAAGCACTTTTACGAAATTGAAACGAGGAGGGGCGCCATGACGACACCGCCGGCCGGCCGGCGACGCCATTTCTCGCTGGCCGTCGGCGGGTTGTGGCCGGAGCTTGCGGCACTGCGCTGCCCGGGGCTGTATGCGCTGCTCGCCGATCGCGAGCCTCACCTGCAGCGGACGGCGGCGGGGTTGCTGGCAGGGCTCGCCAGCAGTGACCGTGCCGACTGGATCGTCATGGGCGACGCTGATCCCCAGCCGCCGGGGCTGGCAGATCCGGCGGTCGGGCCGGGATGGCTGACGCTATGGTCGCTCACCGCCGCCGCGCCGCGCGCCGCGCTGGCGGCGCTGCCCGACGAGCTGGACCGGGCCCGGCGGCGGCGTCACCGTCACGGTCCGCGGCTGGTGCTGGTCAAGCTCCCGGCGAGCGCTCTGGAAGCCATGCAGGAGGCGCCCCTGGCGGACTTGCTGCGACGCTGGCAGTGCTGGTGCCGCCAGCGCGAAGTCTGCTTGTTGCTGCTCTTGCATGGCGCGCGCAGCCTGACCCTGCGCGGCCGCCTGCAGCCGCACAACGACATGCTCGACGGTCTGGCGCATCTGCAGCCGGTGGGCGAGACCTCGCGTTACCTGGTGGTGCACTGGCGCAGCGATCTGCGCGCCTGTGGTGGCCACGACATGACCCTGGCGGCCCAGGGCGACGGCTGGCGGCTGCGGCATGCGGTCGAGCACGCGACGTCCGGCAGCGGTGACGAACACCGCTATTTCGTGCAGCGTGCGGCGCTCGAGGAGGCCACGCTGCCCGGCGAGCACTGGCTGGCCTCCGACGACCCCCGCGAGGTGGTCGCCCGGGCGGCCGACGCCCGGGCGGCGACGGTGATCCTGGCGCTGGAGCGTGCCGAGCAGATAGAAACGGTGGCGAGCCTGATGCATGGTCTGCGCCTGCAGTGCGGCGACGCGGTCAAGCTGGTGGTGCGCGAGATGGCGCCCTGCCTGCGCTATCGCGATGAACGCTTGATGGCCCTGAGCGGCGTCAACCTGGTCGTCGGGCACAGCGATTCGTTCGCGCGCTTCCTGAGTCGTGTCGAGGGTATCCAGGGGCAGCGCTTCGTACGCGCCATCGACCCCGACTTCGCGGCGCTGGTCGCGGCGCTGCGTCCGTCGCCGGCCGGGGGCGTGGTCTCGCCGGCGGCATTCATCGAGCAGATCGAGGAATGGCTGGCGGGCGATTCGGCCGAGGCGGTGTCGAGCCTGCTGGTGGTGCTGCGTCCTGCCGGGGGGCTGTCGGCGTCCCAGGCGCTGGCGCAGTGCCGGCTCACGCGCCAGGGCGACATGGCCACGCTCATCGAGTCGCGTCTCTATCTGTTCCTGTTCGGCTGTCGCCTGACGGATCTCGACATCGCACTGACGCGGCTGTTCGGGGTTGCCGACAGCGCGCTGTTCTCGAGTCGCCAGGTCTTCGACCAGCGCGAGACCATCGCCCTGGAGCAGCGTCAACTGGTCGCCGAGGGCTGGGACACCCAGACCCAGGCACCTACCGGACGGGATGTCGATGTGCAAGTGGCGTCCGACGAAGTGACACCGGGCGCGGTCCCGATGGCGCCGCGCCCGGTGTCGCTGGCGTTGGCGCGGCGTGCGGAGGAGTCACCATGAACCAGGACATCGCGGCACTGGTCGGGCTGGTGGTCGGGTTGCTGGCGGGGCTGGGGGGGCGATCAGTGTGGCACTGGGGACGACGCATCCTCGGTCGGCAGCCACGTTATCTGGTTCGCGTCGGTGTGCGTCGGCGCCGGGGGGAGAGCAAGGACGTGTCCGGACAATGAGTCGCATCGAAACCTCACTGATCGAGGCGCCGGGAAGTGCCGGTGCGTGGCGTGGGTTGGGCGTATGGAACCTCTACTTCATCGTCAAGCTGGCGCTGTCGTGGTGGGGGGCCATCGACTTCCACGCGCTGCCCAACCTGGCCTTTGCGGCCTTCCTGCTGATGCCGCTGCCGCCACTCTGGCTGCATCGGCTGCGGCATGCCGCTGCCATCCCCGTCGGCGTGGCACTGTTCTATTACGATACTTGGCTGCCGCCTTTCGATCGGCTGCTGGCCCAGTCATCGCAGGTGGAGGCGCTCAGCTCCGATTATCTGCTCGACCTGGCGGGACGGCTGATCGACTGGCAGTGGGTCGGGGTGTTCTTTGTTTTGGCGGTGGGCTACGGCTTCATAGCACCCTGGGTGCGCGTCACTGTACCGGTGGTGATCGCGCTGATCTGGCTGGCCGTGGCGCCATTGGTGCCGTACGTTGCCGCGCCGCCGTCGCGGCCGTCGATGGCCACCACACCGAGCGTCGCCGAGCGCGGGGTGGCCAAGGGCGCCAACGATCCGGTAGCGACCTCGGCGCCGGCCGAGAAAGCCAGTGACGCGGTGCTCGACGGCAAGCTGTCGGCCTTCTATGCCAGTGAGCGCCAGCGCCAGACCGACTTCTCGCCGCGGCCGGCCGGCGCGGCCCCCTTCGACCTGCTGGTGATCAACATCTGCTCGCTGTCGTGGGACGACATGGCCACAGTGGGGCTGACCGAACATCCGCTGTTCCGCTACCTCGATGCGGTCTTCGACAACTTTAACTCGGCGACCTCCTACAGCGGTCCCGCCGGTATCCGCTTCCTCCAGGCCAGTTGCGGGCAGCGCCCGCACGAGGCGATCTACGGCGACGTACCGGCCCAGTGTCATCTGTTCGAGAATCTCGCCCGGCTGGGCTTCGGCGAGAAGCTGATGCTCAACCACGATGGCAGTTTCGACAACTACCTCGACGAACTGCAGCAGGAGGGCGGCCTCGACGTACCCAAGATGTCGCAGGCCGGTTTCCAGCCGGTGCTGAAGGCCTTCGACGATTCGCCAATCTATGCTGACAGCGACGTGCTCGCGCGATGGGCGGAGCAGGACGACGCCGATACGCCGAGCGCGACCTTCTACAACACCATCACGCTGCACGACGGCAACCGCTACATCGGCCAGCGCAGCGCCGCCGACTACAAGCCGCGCCTCGAGACGCTGTTCGATCAGGTGCTGGCCTTCCTCAAGCAGCTCGACCGGCAGGGTCGGCATGTCGCGGTGCTGGTCCAGGCGGCGCATGGCGCGGCGTTGCGGGGCGACAAGATGCAGTTTCCCGGCATGCGCGAGATCCCCAGTCCGTCGATCACCCACGTTCCGGTGGGGCTCAAGCTGACCGGCATGGCCCAGCCGCACGACGGCGCGCCGCTGCACGTCACCCAGCCGACCAGCTACCTGGCTATCTCGGAACTGGTCTCGCGACTGGTGGCCGGCGACGTCTTCAATGCCGACCAGGTCGACTGGCAGGGGCTGCTCGCCGATCTGCCGGCCACCCAGCCGATCTCCGAGAACGAGGCGGTGGTGGTCATGCCCTACCAGGACGTACCCTATGTGCGCCTCAAGGGTGATGGCTGGATGCCCTATCCGCAGTGAGCACGAGCGGCGCCTTGCTGGACGCGGCGCTGGTGCATGGCCCGTTCAGTGTGGCATGCCGGGCGGCGTCAGGCGCGGCAGGCGACGCTCGAGCAGTCGTGCCGCGTCCATGACCCGCATGTCGTCGAAACGCGCCCCTATCAGATGCAGGCCGACCGGCAGCCCGCCATCGTCGAGCCCGCAGGGCAGCGATGCCGCCGGTTGTTGGGTGAGATTGAAGGGGTAGCTGAACGGCGTCCAGTCCATCCACTGCCGGTAGCGACCACCCTCGGGCTCATTGCGGCCGACGGCGAAGGGCGCGATCGGCAGCGTCGGCGTCACCAGCAGGTCGTAGTGGCAGTGGAATCCCGCCATCAGCGCGGTCAGCTCGGCGCGCTGCTCGCCGGCACGCTGGTAGTCGGTCAGCGAGAGGGCCGCGCCACGTTCGGCGATGGCGCGCAGGCCGGGGTCGAGGCGCTCGCGCTGCGTCTCGTCCAGGCCATCCACCAGCCGCGCGGCGCCGGCGAACCACAGGGTGTTGAAGATCGTCTGCGGATCGGCGAATCCGGGATCGATCGTTTCGACCTCGGCTCCCAGCTCGCGCAGCGCGCCGACGGCGTCAGCCACCACTCGGGCGATGTCCGGCGCGACCTCGACGTAGCCCAGGTCGCGGCTATAGGCGATCCGCCAGCCCCGCAGATCATCCGGTGGTGAGCGGCGCCAGTCGAACGGGCAGGGCGGGCCGGCGTAGCCGTCACGTGGATCGGGGCGGGCGATCGCCGACATCATCAGCGCGGCGTCCTCGGCGCTGCGGGTCATCGGGCCGAGGTGTGAAAGGGTGGTCATGGCGCTAGGCGGCCACTGCGGCACCCAGCCGAAGGTCGGCTTGAGGCCGAAGGTGCCGGTAAAAGCGCAGGGAATGCGGATCGAGCCGCCCGCGTCACTGCCCTGATGCAGCAGGCCCAGATTGAGCGCCGCGGCGACGCCGGCACCGCCCGACGAGCCGCCCGGCGTCAGGTGTGGATTCCAAGGGTTGCGGGTGACGCCGTGCAAGGGGCTGTCGGTCACCCCCTTCCAGCCGAATTCGGGGGCGGTGGTTTTGCCGAGCAGCACGCTGCCGGCCTCGCGCAGCCGGGCGACGAGCGGGGCGTCGGTGTCCCATGGCCCGGCCGCCGAGGTGGTCGCCGAGCCCTTGCGGGTCGGCATGCCGCGAGTCAGGGTCAGGTCCTTGATGGTCACCGGGATGCCGTCGAGCGGGCCCAGCGTCGCGCCGCGCCGGTAGCGAGCCTCGGCGGCTCGGGCAGCATTCAGGGCGCCTTCAGCATCGACGTGACAGAAGGCGTTGATGGTGGGGTTGTGGTGCTCGATGCGTGCCAGGCAGTCACGCGCCAGCTCGACCGGCGAGATCTCGCCGGCGGCCAGCAGGGCGCCGGCATCGACGGCACTCAGGCCGGCCAGATCGGTGTCGGTGACGGCCATGATCAGGCTCCTTCGCTCGGCCGGCCGGCCAGCTCGAGGGTGGCATGCAGCAGCACGTCGGCGCCGGCGCTCACGTCTTCGGGGCTGGCGTATTCGGCTTCGTTGTGGCTGATGCCCTTCTCACAGGGAATGAAGATCATCGCGGTCGGTGCCACGCCGGCGACGAGCACCGCGTCGTGCCCGGCCCCGCTGACGATGTCGCGATGGGCATAACCCCCCGACTGCGCCGCCCGGCGTACCGCGGCGATGCACTCGGGATGGAAGTGCTGCGGCGGGTTGTCCGCCGTCTGGGTGACCGCTACCTCCAGGCCGCTGTCGGCGGCGATCCGTTCGAGGGTCCGGCGAAATTCGTCGACCATGCCATCGAGCTCGTCGCCGTCGCTGTGGCGCAGGTCGACGCTGAGCGTGACCTCGCCGGGAATCACGTTGCGCGAATTGGGCCGCACCTGGCAGGCGCCGACGGTACCGCGGCCGTCGGGCTGGTGGCTCATGGCGATCGCGTCGACGGCCTCGATGACGCGGGTGGCGCCGAGCAGCGCATTGCGGCGCAGGTGCATTGGCGTCGAACCGGAGTGGGCGGCCATGCCGGTCAGCGTGACGTCGAACCACTTGATGCCCAGCGCACCGGTGACCACGCCGATGGTATCGCCCTCGTCCTCGAGGATCGGCCCCTGCTCGATGTGCGCCTCGAGATAGCCGGCGAAGCGGGCCGGGCGATGGGCGTCGTCACCGTCGTAGCCGATCGCCCGGAGCGCCTCGCCGGCGGTGATGCCCTCGGCATCGCGCCGCGACAGGGCATCGTCGAGTGTCAGCTGGCCGACGAATACGCTGGAGCCCATCATGCAGGGCGCGAAGCGGCAGCCCTCCTCGTTGGTCCAGGATACCAGCTCCACCGGCCGCTCGGTCTCGACGCCATGAGCATTCAGCGTGCGGATCACCTCCAGCGCCGCCAGCACGCCGAAGCAGCCGTCGAACTTGCCGCCGGTGGGCTGGGTATCGATATGGCTGCCGATCACCACCGGGTCGGCCATGTCGTTGCGCCCCGGGCGTCGCGCGAAGAGGTTGCCGATGGCATCGAAGCGTACCGTCAGGCCTTCCGCCTCGCACCAGCGGGTCAGCAGTTCGCGACCCTGGCGGTCGAGATCGGTGAGTGCCTGGCGGTTGCAGCCACCCTTGGGCGTGGCGCCGATAGTGGCCAGCTCCATCAGCGTCTGCCATAGCCGCTCGCCATCGATGGCCAGCCGGGTCGGGTGGGAAGAGGAAGTGGTAGTCATGGTCTTGTCCTTGGTGGTGAAGGGGGGCGCCGCCGGTCGGCGCCGTTCAGGCACTCAGTGCCAGGAAGCGGTCGCGGATCGCGGGATCGTCGCGGAATGCCTGGGCGCTGCCGTGATAGACCACACGTCCCTGTTCGAGCACGTAGTGGCGGTCGGCGAGCTGTTCGCAGACCCGCAGGTTCTGTTCGACCAGCAGCACCGGCAGCCCCTGGGCACGGATGTCGTGGAGGATGCGCACGATCTCGTCGACGATCACCGGGGCGAGGCCCTCGGTGGGTTCGTCGAGCAGCAGGATGTGCGGGTCGTTGATCAATGCCCGGGCGATGGCGAGCATCTGCTGCTCGCCACCCGAGAGGGCGTTGCCCCCGTTGCGGCGACGTTCCTCGAGTCGCGGGAAGAGGCGATAGATGTCGGCGAGTTGCCAGCGACTGCTGCGCCGGGCGGCGATCTTGAGGTTTTCCTCGACGCTGAGCAGGCCGAAGATACCGCGATGTTCCGGTACCAGGGCGACTCCTTGTCGGGCGATGCGGAACGGCTCCTGGCCGTTGATGGCTCGCCCGTCGAAACGTACCGTTCCGCGCCTCGGCGGCACCAGGCCGACGATGCTCTTGAGGGTGGTGGTCTTGCCGGCGCCGTTGCGCCCCAGCAGGGTGACCAGCTCGCCGGCCTGGACGTGGAGCGAGACGCCCTCGAGCACATGGCTCTTGTCGTAGTAGCTGTGGATGTCGTCGACCTCGAGCATCAGGCGGCCTCCCCCAGATAGGCGGTGCGCACCCGCTCGTCCTCGCGCACCGATTGCGGCGGCCCCTCGATCAGGATTTGGCCGCGGTTCATGACGGTGATGGTGTCGCTGATCGACATGACGATGCTCATGTTGTGCTCGATCAACAGCACGGTGTGATTGCGCCCCAGCTCGCCGATCAGGCGCGTCATGGTGGGAATGTCGTCGACGCCCATGCCCGAGGTCGGCTCGTCGAGCAGCAGCAGGCGTGGCCGCGCGCACATCGCCATGCCCACCTCGAGGATGCGTTGCTGGCCATGCGACAGGGTGCCGGCCGGCAGTTCGGCGCGTTCGGTGAGCGCCAGGCGCTCGAGCATCTCGTCGGCGGTGGCGGCATGACGGCGGTGGGTGTCCAGGCGCTGCCAGAAGTTGAGGGCCCGCCAGCCGGCCGTGCCCTGGGCGGCCAGGCGCAGGTTCTCGCGAACGCTCAGGTTCTGGAACAGGCTGGTGATCTGGAACGAGCGCGCCATGCCCAGTGCCACCCGGCCATGGGCGGGGCGGCGGGTGATGTCGCGACCGTCGAACAGGATGCGCCCGCTGCTGGCGCGGCGCTCGCCGGTCAGGCAGTGGAACAGGCTGGTCTTGCCGGCGCCGTTGGGGCCGATGACGGTGTGGATGGTTCCGGGGCGGATACGTAGCCCGACCCCGTCGACGGCGCGGAAGGCCCCATAGGCCAGCGTCAGGTCGCGGGTTTCCAGCAATGGCGTGGTCATGCGTCCTCCTGCGTTTTGCGTGAGGCGCCGGCGCGCCGGCGCCCCAGTGCTTCGAGGCCGCCCCACAGGCCGCCGCGCATGAACATCACCACCGCGATCAATGCCACACCGAGCAGCAGCATCCAGCGCGGCCAGAGGGCGGAGAGCAGGTCACCCAGAATCACGATGGTGCCGGCGCCGAGCAGCGAGCCGAACAGTGACCCGGTGCCGCCGATGATGGTCATGATCAGGATCTGCTCGGACATCGGCAGCTCGATGTTCGACAGCGGCACGAAGTTGAGCAGCATGGCGTAGAGTGCCCCGGCGAGCCCGGTGACGGCGCCCGACAGCGTGAAGGCGAGGATCTTGAAGTGGCGGGTGTCGTAGCCCACGGCGGCGGCGCGAGCCTCGTTCTCGCGGATGGCCAGCAGGGTACTGCCGAATGCCGAGTCGATGACCCGCCGGGCGCCCAGGTAGATGAGGACGAACAGCACCGCCACCAGGCTGTAGAAGGCCAGCGGCGTCTCGAGGTCGAACAGCGTGAAGCCACCGAGGGCCACGGGCGGCCGCGGTACGTCGAGCAGGCCGTTGTCGCCCCCCGTCCAGTCGCTCAGGGTATAGGCGATGAAATAGGCCATCTGGGTCAGGGCCAGGGTCAGCATGACGAAGTAGATCCCCTTGCGGCGAATCGCCAGGGCGCCGACCAGCAGGGCCAGAAGCCCCCCGGCGGCGACCGCCAGCAGCAGCGCCGTGAACAATCCGACCTGCCAGTGGATCATGGCCAGGGCCGCCACGTAGGCGCCGCTGCCGAAGAAGATCGCCTGGCCGAAGGAAAGCAGGCCGGTGTAACCGAGCAGCAGGTTGCAGCCCAGCACGGCCATGGCGAAGATCAGGATCTCGCAGGCCAGCGTGGCCGAAGGCACCACCAGCGGTAGCGCGACGACCACCGCGAACATGGCCAGGGTCGTCGCGGCCGGCCGCCGCCGGGTGATCGCGTTGCCGGTGCGGCGGTTGTCGCCGCGCGCCGGTGCAGTGAGCTTGGGGGTCATCTCAGGCCCTCCCGAACAGGCCGTAGGGCCGCAGCAGGATTACCACGGCCATTGCGGCATAAATCATCAGACTCGATCCCTGCGGCCACAGGCTGGCCATCAGGCTCTGCACCACGCCCACCATCAGGCCGGCGGCCAGTGCGCCGCCGAACGAACCCATGCCGCCGATCACTACCACCACGAACGCCACGCCGAGGATCTCCGGGCCAAGAAAGGGGTTGGCACCGCGCAGCGGCGCGGAGAGCACGCCGGCCAGTCCGGCCAGCGCCACGCCCAGCGCGAAGGTGATCGAGAACAGGCGGAAGATATTGGTGCCGAGCAGCGACACCGTCTCGGTGGATTCGCTCCCGGCGCGTACCAGGGCGCCGAAGCGCGTGCGCTCCAGCAGCAGCCAGAGGGCCACGGCAACCAGGGCGGCGAAGCCGATCAGGAACAGCCGGTACTGCGGGTAGGCGAAGTCGCCCAGCCGCACGATGCCGCGCAGCAGATCCGGCGCCGGCACGCTCTTGCCCACCGGCCCCCAGAGCATGATCGACGCTTCCTGAATGATCAGCGCGATGCCCAGGGTGACCAGAATCTGAAAGGTGTGCGGCAGATGGTAGATGCGGCGAATCAGGCTGCGCTCCAGCAACCAGGCCAGCAGCCCCACCACCAGCGGCGCTACCAGCAGCGACAGCCAGAAGTTGCCGGTCAGGGTGACCGTGGTGTAGCAGAGATACGAGCCGAGCAGGAAGAAGGCGCCGTGCGCGAAATTGACGAAGTTGAGCAGGCCGAAGATCAGGGTCAGGCCGACCGAGATCAGGAAGTAGATCATCCCCAGTCCCAGCCCGTTCAGGGTCTGGAAGAGATAGACATTGAGCATGGTGGCACCTCGCCGGGAGCGGAAGTGGTTGACGCCAGGCCACGGGGGCGACATGCGTCGCCCCCGTGGCAACGATCACATCTGGCAGCCGCTCTTCTCCGGCGGCAGGAATGATCGGCCGGAACTGACGACGTCGGCGTAATCGCTGTCGTCGGTCATCTCGTCGGCACCCTTACCCTCGAGCAGGTAGTAGTCCTTGAGCACCTGGTGGTCGGTGGCGCGAATCGTCTCCTCGCCGGTCGGGCCCTGGTAGGTGCGCCCCTCGAGGGCGTGGATCAGTGTCTCGCCCTGCGTCGCGCCGCTGTCGGCCACCGCCTGCAGCAGGGTCTTGGTCATGGTGTAGTCGGCGGCCAGCGGGTAGTTGGGGGTAATGCCGTAGGCTTCCTCGACCTTCTTCACCAGCTCACGGTTGGCGGGGGTGTCGGCCTCATGCCAGTATTGGGCGCCGAAATAGATACCGTCGATGTTGTCGTTGCCCAGCTCCTGCAGCTGCTCCAGGCCGGACGACCAGACCATGATGATATCCATCTGCTGGTTGAGCCCGAAGTTGATCGCCTGGCGCAGGGCATTCGAGGATTGCGAGCCGAAGTTGAGCAGCACCAGTACGTCGGGATTGGCGGCCATGGCATTGGTCAGATAGCCGGAAAACTCCTGCTCCTGCAGCGAATGGTAGCTGTTGCCGACGTGCTCGACGCCCTTGTCCGCGAAGACCTGCTTGGCATTGCGCAGCAGCGCCTCGCCGAACACGTACTGTGGGGTGATGGTATAGAAGCGCTTGGCGTCGGGGTGACTGTCGATGTAGGGCACCAGCGTCTGCTGGATCGCCCCGTAGGTGGGCACCGACCAGCGGAAGGTGGCCGGGTTGCACTCGCTGCCGGTGATCTCGTCGGCGCCGGCCGGCGTCATGAAGACGCCGCCGGCCTCGTTGACTTCCTTGCCTACCGCCAGCGCGGTCGAGGACAGCGTCGCGCCATTGAAGAGGCGTGCACCGTCCTGCTCGATCGCTTCCTGGACCTTGCGCACGGCACGCCCGGCGTTGCCCTCGGTGTCGATGGAGACATAGTCGATCTGACGGCCCAGCTTGGCGGACATCTCGTCGATCGCCAGCTTGGAGCCCATCTCGGCATATTTGCCGTAGCTGGCATTGCCGCCGGACAGGGATTTGACGCCGTAGACGGTGATCGGCGTCTCGTCCTGGGCCTGGGTCGGGCCGGCCGCCAGGCCGAGACCGAGGGTGGCGGCCAGCAGGGTGGTGGAAAGCAGAGTGTCGCGTCGCATCATGAACCTCGCGGTGATTGTCGTTGTCGTTGCAGTGATGGACCGGGGCGTCGGATCCTAGCCCGGAATCAGCAGCCCCTGGCGGGGGTTGACCAGGAACTGGTCGGCGACCTGGCCTTCGAGGGCCGTCATGTGGTGTTCGGCATCGCACATGTGGTCGTGCATCAACTCGCGTACCCGCAGGACGTCCCGCTCGCGCAGGGCCGCGACCAGCTCGACGTGATAGTCGATGTTGGCCTGGTCGAACTGCTTGCGCTCCGGCTTGTAGGCCTTCTTCAGCACCACCAGGTCGCGCAGCAGGTCGTTGAGGAAACCGCACAGGAAGCGCAGCAGTGGATTGGGGCAGGCGCGCGCCAGGATGTTGTGGAACTCGAGTTCCAGCATGCGATGGTGGCGGTGGCCTTCATCGCCGTCGTGAGGCTCCCGGCAGCGCTCGATGTTGGCCTCGAGTGCGGCGAAGTCCTGCGTGGTCAGCTGGCCGATGACAGAGACGGCCAGCTCGACCTCGGCCAGGCGTCGCAACTGGTAGACCTGGCTGCCATCGAGGTGCTGGAAATGCAGGAAGTTGCGCAGGGCGCGGCTGGCGGGGTCGGTGGTGGGGGCCTTGATGAAGGCGCCCCCGCCCGGGCCGGTCTTCAGCGTGACCAGACCCTCCACCTCGAGCACCTTGAGGGTCTCGCGAATGGTGGCCTTGGCGCAGCCGTAGTGGGTCATCAGCGCCTTCTCGTTGGGCAGCCTGTCGCCCGGCTGCAACTGGGCGGTGACGATCTCGCGCTTGATGTCTTCGCCGATGATGTCGGCCAGCTTGCGGCGGCGCGTCGGTTCCGCGGTCATGGAGTGCCTGTCTTTGTATTTATGCGAATAAATATATTTATTGGATCAAAAAGGCCGACGCGTCAACCCGCCGCCTCGGTGGATGCCGAGGGTGATCGGCCATGTCGCGCACAAGGTTGGTGCCGGGAACGGCGTCGATACCGCGCCGTCCGTCACCAGTGCCTTGTTCGGCAACGGGAAGTTTTCCAGAAAGGGGGTGCCGGGTTGCGGTGCGCCGTTGGCGGGGGTGCACCAGGGCGTCGCGCAAGGGGCTGTTTGATAGTTTCAATATGTCAGGACCTTATTATCGATGAATGTTTTTATGGGTAGGAGCGGCGTGGGGTGGCGCTGCGTCGCAACGGGCCATGCTTTACCATGGGCGGCCGTTCGCCACCCCGCACGACGCCTGCCATGACCCCCATTTCCGATACAACGTCCCTGACGCCGCCGACGCTGCGTCCCTACCAGCGCCAAGCCGTGGCCCGGGTGGTCGAGCACTTTCGCAGCGGCGACGAGCCGGCGGTGGTCGTGCTGCCCACCGGCAGCGGCAAGTCGCTGGTGATCGCCGAACTGGCGCGTTTGGCGCGGGGGCGGGTGCTGGTGCTGGCCCATGTGCGCGAGCTGGTCGAGCAGAATCACGCCAAGTATCGCGCCTATGGCCTCGAGGCCGACATCTTCAGCGCCGGACTGGGCCGCAAGGAGGCCGAGCGCCAGGTGGTGTTCGGCTCGGTGCAGTCGGTGGTGCGCAACCTCGAGGCCTTCGGCGCCGGCGATTTCACGCTGCTGGTGATCGACGAATGCCATCGCGTCTCGCCGGAGAAGGACGCCAGCTACCGGCGGGTGATCGCGCATTTCCGGCGCGCCAATCCACGCCTCAAGGTGCTGGGCCTGACCGCCACGCCGTATCGTCTGGGCCAGGGCTTCATCTACTACCGCCATCACCATGGCATGGTGCGTGGCGAGGCGGACTGCTTCTTTCGCGACTGCGTGTTCGAGCAGCCGCTGCGACTGATGGTCAAGCAGGGCTACCTGGCCGAGCCCCGACGCATCGATGCCGCCGTCGAGCGTTACGACTTCTCGCGGCTCGCGCCCAATTCGCGCGGGGTCTTCGCCGAGGAGGACCTCAACCGCGTGGTCAGCGGCCATCGGGCGACACCGACAATCATCGCCGAGATCGTCGAGCGCGCCCGCGAGCGGCGTGGGGTGATGATCTTCGCCGCCACGGTGGCCCATGCCGAGGAGATTCTGGGGTACCTGCCCGAGGCCGAGGCGGCGCTGGTCACCGGCGCGACCCCTTCGCGTGAGCGCACGCAGATCATCGAGGCTTTCAAGGCCGGGCAGCTCAAGTACCTGGTCAACGTCGCGGTGCTGACCACCGGCTTCGACGCGCCCCATGTCGATCTGATCGCCATCCTGCGGCCCACCGAGTCGGTGAGCCTGTACCAGCAGATCGTCGGCCGCGGCCTGCGTCTGGCGCCGGGCAAGGCGGATTGTCTGATCCTTGACTACGCCGGTAACCCCTGGGATCTCTATGCGCCGGAGGTGGGCGCGCCGCGGCCCGATTCCGACGCCGAGCCGGTGCAGGTCGAATGCCCCGAGTGTGGCCACGCCAACCTGTTCTGGGGCAAGCGCGACGGCGACCTGGTCATCGAGCATTACGGCCGGCGCTGCCAGGGGCTTGTTGATAGCGCCCGAAACCGCGCTAAAAGCACAACGTCAAAACCGGCAGCGATGGAGCAATGTGCGTTCCGCTTTCGCTTCAAGACCTGCGAGCGGTGCGGTGCCGAGAACGATATCGCCGCGCGGGCCTGTCATGGCTGCGGTGAGCGCCTGGTCGACCCCGACGACAAGCTCAAGCAGGCGCTGCGGCTCAAGGATGCGCGGGTGCTGCGGGTCTCGGGCATGCAGCTGGCCGCGGTCACCAACGGCCGCGGGTTGCCGCGCCTGAAGGTGACCTATCACGACGAGGACGGCGCGACCCTCGACGAGTGGTTCGCGCTCGAGACCCCGGCCCAGCGGCGGGCCTTCGCCGCGGCGTTTCTGCGTGCGCACCTGCGTGCCCCGGGCAGCGACTGGCGACCGGAGACGCCCGAGGCGGTGATCGACGGCGAGCGGCGGCTCAAGGCGCCGGACTTCGTGGTGGGGCGGCGCGTCGGCCGCTACTGGCAGGTGCGCGAGAAGCTGTTCGATTACACCGGCCGCTACCGCAGGGCGGCCCCCGCCGGCACTGGTCCGTGACGGGCGAGGTACGACTCCAGGGCCACTGCAAATAGCTGCAACATGACTCGGGCCGATCCGTCGGCAGGTCTGCGAGGGGGCGCTGTGAACCCCTCCATGGGCGCTACCTACGCCATCTGACCGCCATGGATGGCGGAAATGCCGGAATGGAAAGGAGCACTTTCCGGCCATGGCGTAGGACCCCCTCTTCAACCTGCTCCCGGCGCCCTCGCCAGAGCCAACGGCGATTGCCCTGGGAACGGCTTCGGCAAGGGTGTTTCCGTGGCCCGGCCTTGGTAGACTGCCCGGTTCGGCGAACGAGGACCCCCATGACGGCCAGCGACTCTTCTCACGATGCCCTGCAGGATGCCGCGGGCCAGCAACCGCCCGCGAGCGACGCCGGTGCCGAGGGCGTCGAGACGGTGCTGGCGCTGGTCGCCGGCGAGCCGCTGCGCGAGCTGCCGGAGGATCTCTACATCCCGCCGGAGGCGCTGCGGGTGTTTCTCGAGACCTTCGAGGGGCCGCTCGACCTGCTGCTCTATCTGATCCGCCGCCAGAACCTGGATATCCTCGCCATCGACGTGGCGGCGATCACGCGCCAGTATATCGAGTATGTGGAGCTGATGAAGGCGCTGGAGATCGACCTGGCCGGCGAGTACCTGCTGATGGCGGCGATGCTCGCCGAGATCAAGTCGCGCACGCTCCTGCCGCGGCCACCGAAGGGCGACGCCGAGGATGACGAGGCGGACCCGCGTGCCGAGCTGATCCGTCGCCTGCAGGAGTACGAACGGCTCAAGAACGCCGCCGAATCGCTCGACGAACTGCCGCGTCAGGGGCGCGACTGGTTCCCGGCGAGGGCGGCGCTGCCGCCGCTCGAGACCCGGGTGGTGCACCCCGAGGTGGAGCTCGACGAGCTGCTCGGCGCGCTGGCCGGCATCCTGCGGCGGGCCGAGCTGACCCAGGCGCACACCGTCAGCCGCGAGGTGCTGTCGACCCGCGAGCGCATGCTGCGCATCATGGCGGCCCTGGACCATGAGCGTTTCGTGGCCTTCGAGTCGCTGTTCACGCTCGAGGAGGGGCGCGCCGGGGTGGTGGTGACCTTCATGGCGATTCTCGAGCTGGCCAAGGAGGCGCTGATCGAGATCGTCCAGAATGCGCCCCTGTCGCCGATTCACGTGCGTGCCCGGCAGGGTGGCGAGCCCGGTGACACGGCGAACGAGGACTGGGAAGACGAGCACGGCGAGAGTGCCTTTGCAGAGAGTGCCTTCGAGGAGAGCCCCGATGAGCGAAACCCGGCTGGATGAGATTCTCGAGGCGACGCTGCTGGCGGCCGGCGAGCCGCTGTCGCTGGAGCGGCTGGCGGAGGTCTTCGACGCTCACGAACGCCCGCCGCGGCGCGAGCTGCGCGAGGCCCTGGCGCACCTCGAGACGCGGCTGACCGAGAGCGCGCTGGAACTGCTCGAGTCGGCCTCGGGCTATCAGCTGCGCATCCGGCGGCGCCTGTCGCCCTGGGTGGCGCGGCTGTGGGACGAGCGCCCCCAGCGCTACTCGCGGGCGCTGCTCGAGACCCTGGCGCTGATCGCCTACCGTCAGCCGGTGACCCGGGGCGACATCGAGGAGGTGCGCGGGGTCTCGGTGAGCGGCTCGATCATGCGCACCCTGGGCGAGCGTGGCTGGATCCGCGTGGTCGGCCATCGCGACGTGCCGGGGCGCCCGGCGGTCTATGCCACCACCCGCCAGTTCCTCGACGATTTCGGCCTCAAGACCCTGGATGCGCTGCCGCCGATGCACGCGCTGCAGGACGTCGAGCTCGGCGAGGAATCCGGCTATGCTGAAGCGAACGCGACTGGGGAAACGCCGCCGAGCGACGCCCCGGCGACAGACGCCGGGGAAACCGGCACAATGCACGACCCGACGGCCGGGACGGCCGACGAAACGACACACGCCGGGACGGCGTCAGCGCGGACGGGCCTGAGCTTCGCCGATCTCGAGGCACGCCTGGCCGCACGCGCCCGCCCAGCAGACAGCGACGCCGATGATGGCGCCGCGGGCGGCGCGGATCACTCATCAGACGAGATGTCATCCGATTCATGAACAGCAACACCGAGAAACTCCAGAAGGTCCTGGCGCGTGCCGGGCTGGGCTCGCGCCGCGAGATGGAAGCGGCGATCAGCGACGGCCGCGTCAAGGTCAATGGCCAGGTCGCCACGCTCGGCGACCGGGTCGAGATCCGCGACCGCGTGAGCCTCGACGACAATCCGGTCAACCTGCGCGCCGACGCCGAAGTGCCGCGCCGGGTGATCATGTACAACAAGCCCGAGGGCGAGCTGTGCACGCGCAAGGACCCGGAAGGGCGGCGTACCGTCTTCGAACGGCTGCCGCGGCTCAAGGGCGAGCGCTGGATCGCCATCGGCCGGCTGGACATCAACACCAGCGGCCTGCTGCTGTTCACCACCGACGGCGAGCTGGCCAACCGCCTGATGCACCCCTCGACGCAGATCG
>Ga0209300_1000234_pt1 | contig 33022 bp, 25 predicted proteins | sample Shrwel_input2_RT_FD_187535 | JGI IMG/M metagenome (GOLD analysis project Ga0209300, IMG submission 187535) | Subsurface microbial communities from deep shales in Ohio, USA - Utica-3 well 1 S input2 RT (SPAdes) (version 2) ... | reverse complement strand
TGAGTATAATTCATATTAGATACCTCCTTGGTTTTTTAGAGATCAGAATGACCTCTGATACTCCGTATTATACCAAGGGGGTATTTTTTTGTCGATACTGATTTTTATTCATTACAGGAATGCTCCTTTAATATTTGTATTTCTTTAATTTTATTAGAGTAATTTTTTCATGACCAGTTTTATTAAGATTTAATATATAATTTCACATGGATTATTAAAAAAAGTCATGAGTTATTTTTATCACATTATAATTATAGCATAATGAAAATAAATTGCAAATTTCTTAGTGGATTACTCAGAATAATTATTTGCAAAGTTAAGCATTTATGATAAAATGTAAGTGGTTTACCCGGGATTAGTCTTTATTATCTTGTGTAAAAATTAACTTTATTATAGAATAACTATTAATAAATGGGATGTGATACTTTGTTCAAACACAAAAAAATAATTTTTTTAACTATACTTGCAGTATCTTTAATATTCTTAACAGCCTGTGGAAATAATGGAGAAGACATTCCCCAGGCAGAAGATAATGTATTTTTGATGGATACTCTGGTCCAGATGCGGGCCCATGGAGAAAATGCAGAAGTTGCTGTTGAAGAAAGTATGAAAAGAATCAGAGAAATTGAAAATTTGATGAGTAAAACCATAGAAACAAGTGATATTTATCAACTGAACAATAATCCAGAAACTGAAATTGAAATTGATAAAGAAAGTAAAAAGGTATTAGAGAAGGCACTGGAATATGCAGAATTAACTGCTGGAGATTTTGACCCAACAATTGGAGCTCTGGTTGAACTCTGGGGGATTGGAACAGAAAATGCTGCTGTCCCTGAGGAGTCTGAGATCAAAGAAGCTTTAGCCAATACAGGTTATGAACATTTAAGATTAAATGATAATTCAGCAGAGTTAACAAAGGCTGGAGTAAAAATTGATCTGGGCGGTATTGCCAAAGGTTATGCTGCTGAAGAAGTGAAAAAAGTTGTCCAGGAATACGAGATAGAGCATGCCTTTGTAAATCTGGGTGGAAATGTACTTGTTATCGGTAACAAAGTTGATGGCTCACCCTGGAAGATTGGAATCCAGGATCCAAGAGAGGGTAGAGGAAATGTAATGGCAATTGTTGATGCTGTTGATAAGACAATTGTTACTTCCGGCAACTATGAGAGATATTTTGAAGAAGATGGTAAACTTTATCATCATATTTTAGATCCAAAAACTGGATATCCGGCAGAAAATAATCTGCTCAGTGTAAGTATAATAAGTGAAAATTCCTTTGATGCTGATGCTCTTTCTACAGCTATTTATGTGATGGGACTGGAGCGTGGAATGAAATTTATTGAGAATCTGGAAGATGTTGATGTTATGTTTATAACAGAAGAGTTGGAAGTTTATCTATCTTCGGGTTTGAAAGAGATTGTAGAGATAAATGATTCAGATTTTAATGTAATTGAAGGTGAGAAATTTGCTGATTGAAGATAAGCTTTATCAGAAAATTTGTTCTAAATTAAATGAAAATATTTTAGAAATTACAAGTTCAAAACGACCAATAATTAACCAGGCTGTTGAAGATCTGATTAGTGGTGGAGGAAAAAAGATGAGGCCATTTTTGATGTTTTTAGCAGCTTCATTTGGAGATTATGATAAAGAAAAAATGCTGCAGTTGGGAAGTGGAATTGAGCTGCTCCACATGGCCTCACTGGTCCATGATGATATTATTGATAATGCAGAACTCAGGCGGGGAAATGAAACTGCTCAGCGTAAATTCGGAAAAAAAGAAGCAGTTTTTATTGGAGATTTTTTGCTTTCCCGAACTTTTGATATCTTTTTTGAATATCTGGATAAAAAAACCTTAAGAAAAATGAATAAAAATGTTCGACTTCTATGTGAAGGAGAAATTGAACAGTCTGAAAAGCGTTTTGATCTTCAGATTGGGATTAGCGATTATTACAGAAGGATTCGTCATAAGACAGCTCTGCTTTTTGCATTAAGCAGTTATTTAGGTGCTTATACAAGTGGGATTAGAGGTAAAAAACTTAATTTGTTATATAAAGTAGGCTTAGAAATAGGTATGGCTTTTCAGATTCAGGATGATCTATTAGATTTTGAAGGTGATGAGGCAGCTACCGGAAAGATACTGGCTCAGGATTTAAAAGAGGGAGTAATTACTCTACCGGTAATTTTACTGCTTAATAAGGATAAATACAAAACCAAATATGCTGAATATAATAAAATTCAACTTGATGACAGGATTATTAAAGAAATTATTTTCGATGTAAAAAATTCTGGGGTTCTGGATGAAAGTAGAGAAATTTTACTTGAATTTATCAACAGAGTCCATAAATATCTGGATCAGTTACCGGATAACAAAGCAAAAAAGAAATTGAAAAAGCTTTTAGCAGCTCAGGTTGAGCGCAAATTTTAAGTTTAAATCTTCATTATATTACTTGATATTTTAAATATTAAATTATAAAATATAAATAGCTTTTGGGGTTATAGCTCAGCTGGATAGAGCAACAGATTCCTAATCTGTAGGCCGGCGGTTCAAATCCGCCTAACCCCACCATTTATTTTAAATTACCCAAGGTAACTAGACCAGCCATTAAACCGGCTGGTCTTTTTTGATTAATATCTAGTAAAATGTTTTTAATCTCTATTTTAATCTACTTTAACAATCTTAATTTCCCAATCTCCCATAGCATTAACTTGTAAATAAAAACTTCCAGTCTTAGGCTGTAATAAGAACCTTATTTTGTTAATTCTCTAGTTTTTCAAATATCTGTTTAAATCTATTTTTAAATTTATATAAATCATTAACTGAATCAATATATTCTTTTTCTTCATCTTCTCGGTGGCCTTTATCATTATATACTGGAAACTCGATATAATAGTTAGTGTAATTAAAATATAATCTACAAATCCACTTTCTAGTATTATCATCAAGTAAAACACTGAAATAATTTAGTGTATCTTTATATGTTATTCTTTCAGGATCTGTGAATTCGGAAAAAATTGATTTAATAGTGTAATATCCAGATAGTTCTTCCTCAGTAGTTTCATAAACTGGTGCATCATTAATTTCTTCAATTGCTTCTGCTACTTCTTCAGCCTCTTGTTCCTCTTTAGTATCTAAGGCACTTTCTAATTTTTCTCTTACCATACTATTTATAATTTGTGAGATTGATTTTTTAATAATATCCTGAAATTTATCCTTTACATTTTGAGTTTTTCTTCCTTCATAAACTTCACTCAAAACATATGTAACAAAATTTTCATCAGGATCTTCAAATTGGGAAGTAATTAATCTTTTTATAGCATTTGAGTACTTAAGTATTTCTGCAGTAGATAGGATATTATCAATATTAAAAGCATCTTTATAGAACTTTTTTAGTTCAGAAATTTCCTGTTCCTTCAGGTTAGTCATATCTATTTCTAGAAATGGTTTGCGATCCATTTTATTTTCAACTTCCAGATCAGTATAAAACTTATAAGTTACACCATTTGTTAAGATACCTATTTTTGCATTAGTAACTGTAAAATATCTGGTTAATTGTTCATTATGTGGGTCAAGTTTATCATTATTACACCATTTTGCTTCAATTAGCATTTGAGTCTGGCCGTCTATAACAATTGCATAATCGACTTTTTCACCTTTTTTGTTTCCAACATCAGCAGTAAATTCAGGTACAAACTCAATTGGGTTACGAGTGTCATAACCAAGCAGATCAAAGAAAGGCATAATAAAAGCATTCTTTGCTGCTTCTTCACTATTGATTTGATCACTTATTTCAGTGATTTTATCCGATAATTCAAATAACCCATCTGTTAAATCCATTTTGTTTCCCCCTTTAATAATTTTCTCATTATTCCGAATATTTTTACCAAAAAATAATTTTACCAACTTTCCCTATATTTAATGATACTACAAAAAGTGTATAAAATAAACAATTTATTTAAAAAAATATATTTTTAGAGATAATATTAATTTTTGTCTTAAATTAAAAAGTTTAATCATTCCAAAGTAACTTGACAACAATTATTAGATTATGTATAATCGCATTATAGTTTTTGGAATCGTTCCCAAAAATATTGTATAATGAAGGGAGGCTAAATAATGACACTTACAATCAAAGAGATTGCTAAACTGGCAGGAGTATCAAAATCAACGGTCTCAAGGGTAATTAATGATTCTGAGCATGTCAGTGACCGGGCAAGAAAAAAAGTGAAAGAGGTTATTCAGGAAACTGGCTATGTTCCTAACTCTCTGGCAAAAAATTTAAAAAGAAATAAAACTGATACGATTGGTGTTGTTCTTCCCAAAATAAATACAAGCACTTTTTCCTCAGCAGTAGAGGGAATCAGCAATATAATGTACCAGAAGGGCTATAATTTATTGCTGACAAATACAAAATTAAATATTAAAGATGAAATAACATATTTAAAGCTTTTAAAAGAAAAAAGAGTTAGAGGAATTATATTTTTTGCAACTGAAATTACAGAAGAGCATATTGAAGTCCTGAAGAAAATTGAGATTCCTGTAATTATTGTTGGCCAGGACAGCAGTGAACTTTTAGATTATCCCTGTCTGGTTCAGGATGATTTTAATGCTGCCAGTTTAATTGTCGATTATTTAGTCAATCAGGGCCATAAAAAAATTGCTTATATTGGAGTAAAAGAAAGTGATGTAGCTGTAGGAAAACTTAGAAAAAAAGCTTATCTTAAGGTTTTAGCAGAAAATAAGTTGGAGATAAAAGATTCTTACCTGTATCAGGGAGACTTTAGTATCCAATCTGGCTACAGAGGAATGAAAAACATTTTAGAAAAGGCTGAGGAAACTCCAACAGCAGTATTTGCAGTTACTGACCGTCTGGCTCTCGGAGCAATTAAGTTTCTTAAAGATAAGGGTTTTCAGGTTCCAGCAGATATTTCTGTAGTAGGAATTGGTAATTCTGATATTAGTCCCTGGGTAGTTCCAGAAATAACAACTATTAATTATGATCATCTTAAAACTGGAGAAAGAGCTGCTGAAATTTTATTGGATTGTCTGGATGGCGGAATACATAAGACAAAAGAAGTTATGGATTATCAGATTATAGAGAGAAATAGTGTGAGGAAAATTTAGTCTAGAAATTTATTAGAAGCAACAGTAACTTTATATTTTTATTTACTTTTGGAATCGTTCCCAAAAGAACTTTATTTATTTTTGGAACCGTTACCATAATAAAAATTTATTAATTAATTCAAGGAGGATCAAGATGGATTATAAAAAGGTTGCAGAAGAAGTAATTGAAGCAATAGGTGGTAAGGATAATGTTGATAGTGCTGCTCACTGTGCGACAAGATTAAGGCTGGTTTTAAAAGATGAAGATTTGAGTGACAAAAGTGCTGTAGAAAATATCGACGGGGTTAAGGGTGCTTTTGTTAACTCAGGTCAGTTTCAGATAATTATTGGGCAGGGGTCAGTAAATAAAGTTTACGCTGAGTTTATAAAAATTGCTAATATTTCTGAGGCGAGTAAGGGTGAGGTTAAGCGAGCGGCAATGAAAAACCTCAATCCCGCCCAGCGTTTTGCCAGAACACTATCAAATATTTTTGTGCCAATAATTCCAGCAATTGTTGCCAGTGGTCTGCTGATGGGTTTACTGGGTATGATGACTACATATGGCTGGGTTGATTCGGATAGCGGTTTAATTACTTTATTAGATATGTTCTCTAATGCTGCATTTGTATTTTTACCTGTTATCGTTGCTTTTAGTGCAGCCAAAGAATTTAATGCAAATCCTTATCTGGCATCAGTGCTGGGGGCAATAATGATTCACCCGGCTCTGCAGAATGCCTGGACTTTAGGAGAGGGAATTGAACAGTCAATTGAAGTCTTTGGAATGCAGGTGGGAATGGTCGGTTACCAGGGTACAGTACTACCAATTTTAGTAGCTGTCTGGTTTTTAGGATATGTTGAGAGGTCATTTAGAAAAATTGTTCCTGATGCTCTGGATATTATTTTAACACCATTTTTAACAATTCTAACTACTGGATTTATATCCTTAGTAGGAATTGGACCGATTATGAGATTGATTGGAGATGGAATTTCAGCAAGTCTGCAGGGAATTTATGAGACAACAGGTATTTTAGCCGGTCTAATTTTTGGTGGATTATATTCTACCATTGTAATCAGTGGGGTTCACCACAGTTTCCATGCTATTGAAGCTGGCCTGATTTCCGAAGTGGGAATTAACTTGTTTTTACCTATCTGGGCGATGGCAAATACAGCTCAGGGTGGAGCGGCACTGGCCGTTTATTTTATGACAAATAAACCTAAAATGAAGGCAATTGCACTTCCTGCTGCTACCTCCTGTCTGCTGGGAATTACAGAAGCGGCTATCTTTGGTGTTAATTTAAGGCTCGTCAAACCATTTATCGCAGCTGCTCTTGGTGGTACAATCGGTGGAGCTTATGTTGTCTTTACCAATGTAGGGATGACTGCCTTAGGTTTAACAGCTCTGCCGGGAATGAGTATTGTTGAATCAGGATCACTGCTTAATTATATTATCGGGATGCTTTTAGCCTTTGGTGGAGCCTTTATTTTCACCTGGATTATTGGTTTTGAAGAAGAGCCTGCTGCTGAGGCCGTAGTAGAAGATAATAATCAGGATATTGAAACTGCAGAAAAAGTTGAGAAAGCAGATAGTAAAGCAGGTGCTGTTCAAAACTCTAAAAATAAAGAAAAGAAAAATGAAAAATTATTTTCTCCGATTCAGGGAGAAGTCGTTGAGTTAACAGAGGTACCGGATCCAACCTTTGCTCAAAAAATTCTGGGAGCGGGAATAGCTTTTAAACCAGAAAAAGGAGAAGTTCGAGCTCCAGTTGAAGCAGAAGTGGTAAACTTATTTGATACAAAACATGCTGTCGGTTTGAAAACAAAATCAGGAGTAGAAATCTTAATTCATATTGGACTGGATACAGTCCAGATGGGTGGAGAAGGTTTTGAAGCCTTTATTAAAGAAGGGGATATTGTAAAAGCAGGAGATAAATTAATTTCAGTTGATTTAGAATTGGTGGAAGAAAAGGCAGAATCAATTATAACTCCGATGGTAATTACAAATACTGCTGATTTTCCCGAAATTTCTAGTCTGACAGCAGGTCAGATTGATTTTGGAGATGAAGTTTTAGAAATCAAAGTTTAGGTGATTGCAGATGAAAAGTGAAGATCAATTAATTAAAAAGGCTGAGCAGGCTGTAAGATCAAAAAAAGAAAAAGTAGAAAGCGATTATTATCGTTTAAATTATCATATAATGCCGCCTGCCGGTTTACTGAATGATCCCAATGGATTTATTCAATTTGATGGAGACTACCATCTTTTCTATCAGTTTTATCCCTTTGATACCAGTCACGGAGCAAAATTCTGGGCCCATTTAAAAAGCAAGAATCTGGTGGACTGGCAGGAGCTTCCACTGGCTCTTGCTCCAGCTCAGAGTTGCGAAAGCCACGGTTGTTATTCAGGGAGTGCTGTTGATAACCAGGGAACCCTGACTTTAATCTATACCGGCAATGTCAAAGATGAGAATAACAGAAGAGAAACTTATCAGTGTCTGGCAGTAAGTAAAGATGGAATTAATTTTGATAAACTGGGGCCAGTAATTGAAAATCAGCCAGTCGGTTATACCAGACATTTTCGAGACCCCAAGGTCTGGAAAAAAGATGATGACTGGTATCTGGTTATCGGAACTCAAAATACCGAAAAAAAAGGAAGAATACTACTTTTTAGCTCTGAAGATTTAAAAGACTGGCAGCTGCTTGGTGAGATTGCAGATAGTAAAATTAATGGTTTAAATAATATATATATGTGGGAGTGCCCTGATTTATTTACCCTAAATGGAAAGGAAATTTTAATTGGCTCTCCCCAGGGAATAAAAGCAGCTGGGGATTTATATAATAATATTTACCAGAGCGGCTATTTTGTTGGCAGTTTAAATTATCAGACTGGAGAGTTTGATCAGCAAGATTTTGCTGAATTGGATCGAGGTTTTGATTTTTATGCAGCTCAGACAACTGTTGACAAAAAGGGTAGACGAATTTTGATTGCCTGGATGGGAGTCCCGGATCAGCCGGAAAACTATCCCGAACGAGCAAACGGCTGGGTTCATACAATGACACTGCCGAGAGTTTTAGAGCTCAATCAGGATCATAAGTTAATTCAGAAGCCAGCAGCTGAATTAAAAAATCTGCGGAAAGAAGAAGTTAGTTATCATAATTTAAAGTTGAAAAACGAAAAAATAGAGTTAGATTCTATTAGCGGCGATTCTCTGGAATTGATTGTTAGCTTTAATGATTTAAATGCGAGCAGCTTTGGAGTTGAGTTAAGAGCTTCCGAGGATAACAGCCAGAAAACTGTAATAACTTATAACAGTAAAAATGAAAAGTTAACTTTTGATAAAAGGAAATCCGGCCAGGGAGAAGCTGGAATCAGAAGCTGTGCTTTAAAAAATAATGGAGATCTAAAACTGCATTTTTTCATTGACACTTCTTCGATAGAATTATTTGTAAATGACGGCGTGGAGGTTTTCAGCAGTCGAGTTTATCCTGATCCAGCGAGTAAGAAAATTAATTTTTTCGCTAAAAATGGTTCAGTAAAGATTAAAGAGCTGAGAAAGTGGAAGCTTAGTTAATCTTAATTAAAGCTTTCTATAGTTAGATTTAATAAGGTAAATATTTTATTTTTAAAAGAGTTTGGTCTAAATGGCTGAACTCTTTTTTCTTTAAGCATATTTGATTTAAGTAAATTATACTTTGACACTCAGGTAATTAAAGTAGTATTATAATGTTAGCCTGGCTTAAATATTATTTTGTCAGCAGTGGAGGTGTTAATTATATTTTCCAGACTTATTGATTTTATCAAAAAACCAAAAAGATCGATTAGAAGCAGAATAATAAGTATTTTTATAATTATTATTATCATTTTAAATATAGTATTTTTTCTTTCTTTTATCAGAAGAGATAGAGAAATAGAAATTTATCAGGAGAATGTAGATGTAAATTTTGAGCTTAATCAGCTTTCATTGAAAATCACGGAAAATTCCCGCCATTTTGATCTATTTTTTCAGGAGCGGACTGAAGAAAATAGAGAGCTGTATCAGAATTCCCGCAGCGAAATAACAGAGTTGATGCAGGAAATTGAAGCAGAGATCAGGCGTGATCAAAAAAGCAGGACTTTTTATAGAAATCTAAGTAATATGCTTGATTATCACGATCAGCTGGCTGCAGAATTATTTAACAGCAGTGTTTTTAACCAGACTACCTATCAGAAGCTGACTGATATTGATACCCTGTATTCGTATATGAACAGCCATACTCAAAATCTGATTAATTCTTATCTTGCTTATCACAGCAGCAACTATGTAAACCTGCTGGTTGATACTCAAAACCGGTCTAAAACAATATATGCAGTAGTTATTTTAATCAGCATTGCAGTTTTTATATTTGCAGTTTTGATGTCAAACAGTATTTTAAAGACTATAGAAAAATTGTCTTCTTCTGCTCGCTACCTCTCACTGGGGCACTGGGAGATTGAGGATATAGAAGAGATCAATTACCGGGAGTTAAATATTTTAGGCCAGACATTTAACCTGATGAAAAAGAATATCAGAAACTATATTCAGGAACTTAAAGAAAAATCGGAACTTGAAAATAAACTTAATCAGGAAAAAATGGAGAACATCGAAAAAGAGAGGCTTTTAAAAGAATCACAGCTTTTAAATCTGCAGATGCAGATGGATCCTCATTTTTTATTTAATACTTTAAATACTGTTTCCAGAACAGCGATGTTTGAGAATGCTGCGGAAACTCAAAACTTAATCATTGCTATTTCTAAAATCATGCGCTATAACCTTGATCATAAGGGGAAAATGGTGGAGTTGAAAAAGGAGATTGAAGTATTAAAAGCTTATCTTACTATTCAGGAGACCCGTTTTAAAGAACAGATGGATTTTGAGATTATCACCGAGGGATCTCTGGACCAGATTGAAATTCCACCAATGATTATTCAGCCGATTGTAGAAAATTCAATTATCCACGGGCTGGCTGATACTGATTCAGAAGGAAGGGTAATTATTGAAATTAAAAGATTTTCAGATAAAGTAGAAATCAGGGTTAGAGACAATGGAATCGGTATCAAAAGTGAAAAGCTAAATAAAATTTTAACTGAGCAGCCTCAAAATAAAGAAAAAGATGAAAGAGAAAGTCTTGGCATTTTAAATGTTATTAAAAGGCTGAAACTTCATTATGGAAAAAATTTATTAAAAATCAACTCGAAAGTTAAGCAGGGTACAGAAGTCATTATTGAAATTCCAATAAAAAAAGAAAAAGAAGGCAGTAAAAAATAAAGCTTAATTTACTTTAGTTTGTCAGGGGAGGAAAAAATGATAAAGGTATTGATAGCAGAAGATGAACATTTAGAGAGAAAAGCGATAAAGTTTTTTATAAATAAACTCTATCAGGATGAGTTAGAAATTGCTGCTGAAGTCAGTAATGGAGAAGAAGCTGTATTTCAGGCTTTAGAAAATAATGTTGATCTGGTCTTGATGGATATAAAAATGCCGAAACTAAATGGGCTGGAGGCGGCAGAAAAATTAAAAGAAAAAGTCCCGGGAACTGAAATTATCATTCTGACTGCTCACAGTGAATTTGATTACGCGCAAAAGTCAATTAAAATTGGAGTCAGCGACTATCTCGTTAAACCATATGTTGAAGCAGATTTTAAAGAAGTAGTTGATACTGCTCTTGCTAAAATTAAAACTCAAAAAAAGAAGAATGAAAAAGAAAGAGCGCTGCTGGAGAAAATAAAGAATATCTCGCCTGTCTTAGAAAAAGAGATTATTTTAAATATAATTTATAATACAGAATCTTCCTTAAAAAGTTTTCTAAAACACACCAGACTGCTGGGGATTGAAGCTGAAAAATTTATATTCATAACCTTTAATTATAACGAACAGCAAAAAATAGACACTGAGCTGTATAATTTTATTCGAGACCAGCTCAAAAGCTACTTTGATAATATAATTTCTTATAATGGTTTAATTAACAGCATATTTTTAGTTATCGATGATCAGCTTCCGCAAAAAATTAGTTCAGCAGAATATAAAAAAATAGAAGCTGCAGTTAAAGATAGAGAAAGGAATATTTTAGTTAAAAAAAGCAGTATTTCTTCAGATTTTAAAATTATTAGTGATATCTACAATCAGACAAAGGAAAAAACTGCTGATGCACAATTTTCAATTAATACTTACCCCTATCAGAGTGAGAAGAAGGTTTTTGCCAAAATAATTGATAAAAATTATGAGCAGGCTAAAAAGGAATTTAATAAAATTTATAATTATTTAGTTAAGGAAGAAAAAAATAACCTGAGTCGAATTAAGTCCTTTCTGCGGAGATTTTTAATTTTTTTAAACCGACGCCTAATGGAATATTATAATCAGCAGCAGCCTTTTTTAGAGATGCAGACTTTAGAAAATGAAATTGAACTGATTAATAATCTGGAAGGTTTAAAAATATATTTTGAGCAGATCATAGAAAATCTAATTGACGATCTCTGCAATAATGCTAAAGAACAAAAAGTAGAAATTATTGAAACTGTTAAAGATTATATAGATGAAAATTATAAAGAGGATATAAGCCTGGAAGATGTTGCTGATTATATTTCCTTCAGCAAATATTATCTGAGCAAATTATTTAAAGAGGTTGAGGGGATTAATTATAAAGATTATTTAATCAAAGTCAGAATGGAAGAAGCAAAAAAACGCTTAAAAAACGGAGATAAAATTAAAGTTGTTGCCTGTGAGGTTGGGTATTCAGACCGCAACTATTTCAGCCGGGCCTTCAAAAAATATACCGGGATTTCACCCGGAAAGTTTAAGTAAGCAGTTATTTAGCTTCAATTTTCTGAAAACAAACAAAGAAATGAATAAGATAACAATTTAGTCTATAGTTTTTAGCTTTTTCTCCTGATACAATAAATTTAGAAAATAAATTAAGGGGGAAGAAAAATTATGAAAAAAGTTTTAGTTTTAGTTCTAGCTAGTCTTTTAATTTTCTCATTTGCAGTTTCAGCTCAGGAGATGACCCTGCGTCTGGCAGACAATCAGCCTGAAGGTTATCCTACTGTGGTTGGAGCAAAAGAATTTGCCCGTCTGGTAGAGGAAAGAACTGATGGTAGAATCGAGATTGAAGTTTATCCTGGTGGAGTTCTAGGTGATGAGAGTTCTACAATTGAGCAGGTTCAGTTTGGTGCAATTGATTTTGTTAGAACCTCTATTACTCCAATGGCAAACTTTGAGCCAGCAATGAATGTTTTATCTCTTCCATATCTCTATCCCAGTGAAGAATACATGTTCCAGGTATTATTCAGTGAGGTAGGAGAGGGTGTATTGGATGGTCTTAAAGAAGCAGGTATTGTTGGATTAACCTGGTATGACTCTGGTGCTCGCAGTTTCTACACTGCAGATACTAAAGTTACAAGCCCTGAAGACTTAGAAGGTTTAAGAATTAGAGTTCAGGAAAGTCAGTTAATGATGGATATGGTAGAAGCACTTGGTGCATCTCCTACTCCAATCGCCTGGGGTGAGGTTTACAGTGCCCTGCAGACTGGTGTTGTAGATGCTGGTGAGAACAACTATCCTGGCTGGTACTATAACAGTCACCACGAAGTAGCTCCCTACTTTGTTGAAGACGCACACAACCGTATTCCTGAGTTAATTATTATGAGTAAAATCACCTGGGATAAGTTAAGTGCAGAAGATCAGGAAATCATCAAGCAGGCTGCTGTAGATTCTACTGAAGTACAGCGTGAAGCCTGGGATAAGCGTACTGAAGAAGCTAAGGAGTTAGCTGTTGAAGAAGGCGCTACAATTACTACTTTAAATGCTGAACAAAAGCAGGCTTTCCAGGACAAAGTAAAAGGTCTGTATCCTAAGTACAGTGAGGGATATGAAGATCTCTTAGATAGTATTTTAAACTTTGAAATGGAAGAATAAGTTAAGATTTAAATAACTTATGCATGCATTTTATTAAGTTAGATAATTGGTGTAAATAAAGGTGGAAGGAGATTCTCCTTCCACCCCTTAAAAAAGGGTGAATTTTATGGGAGAAAAAAAGGAAAAACAGAGTTTTTTAAATAAAATTTTAGATCTTTCTGAGGATTTAATTAGCTATCTGGCAATGATCTTTTTAGTTGCAATGATAGTGATTGTTAGTACAACTGTATTTACCAGATATTTATTTAATTTCACTTTTCGCTGGTCAGATGAGGTTGCACTGTTAATGATGATCTGGTTTGGTTTTCTGGGAATGGCTCTTGGAGTTAAAAACTCTGTTCACTTAAGTATTGAATTTTTTATGAGTCTTGTTCCAGATAATTATCAAAAGATTGTGTATAAGATTGAAGATTTATTGGTAGGTATTTTTGGTTCTTTTATGTTAAAATATGGCTGGGATTTATATAATGCAACTAAAACCACAGTTTTACCGGCCACACAGTGGACAAGAGGTCTTTTATTTATTATGTTCCCACTTTCTGGTATCTTAATTATAATTTATTCTACAGCAAAGTTTTTTGGAGTTTTACGGGAAGAACACCTGACAATTCAAAGTGAAACAGAAAAAAAGAAAAAAGCAGAGGGGGAAAACTAGATGGATCCGGCAGTATTAATATTATTAGGTTCTTTTTTATTCATGTTATTTATTCGTATCCCCATTGCTTTTAGTCTGGGTCTTTCAACAATGTTTACAGCATTTTATGTTGGACTACCGCCAATGGTGGTAATGCAGCAGATGGTAAAAGGGATTAATTCTTTTTCTCTGATGGCTATTCCATTTTTTATTATTGCAGGAGAGATTATGGGTCAGGGAGGAATTTCTGATAGATTGATAAAATTTTCTAATGTAATTATCGGCTGGATGCGCGGTGGTCTGGCAATGGTAAATATTTTAGCGAGTATGTTTTTTGGTGGAATTTCAGGTTCTTCTGTAGCAGATGTTTCATCTATTGGTTCAATTATGATTCCAATGATGGAGAAAAAAGGATTTGATAAAGATTATTCAATCAATGTAACAATCACTTCTTCAGTACAGGGAATTATTATTCCCCCCAGCCATAATATGATTATTTATTCACTGGCTGCAGGTGGAGGAATTTCAGTTGCAAAATTATTCCTGGGAGGTATAGTTCCAGGAGTACTTTTAGGAATTGCGCTGATGATTTTAAGTTATGCGATAGCAGTTAAACGGGATTATCCGCGAGAAGAAAAAGTTTCTTTTAAAGAAGCTCTGCGGATAACCAGAGATAGTATTCTTGGATTACTGACAGCTGTGATTATTATCGGTGGAGTAACTACTGGTGTTTTTACAGCAACTGAATCAGCAGCTATTGCTGCCGTCTATGCTTTTATAATTACATTCTTTGTTTATCGAGATATACCTATTTCAAAGTTTGTTGATATTTTAAGAAGTTCACTCAGTACTTTAGCCATGGTTGTAGCAATTATTGCAACCTCAAGTGCCTTTGCCTGGATGATGTCTTACCTGCAGGTACCGGCTATGATTACAGATGCACTCCTGGATTTATCTAATAATCCAATTATTATTATGCTATTAGTTAACCTGATTTTATTATTCCTTGGTACAATTATGGATATGGCTCCACTGATCTTAATTGCAACCCCAATTTTATTGCCGGTTGTAAGAAGTATTGGAATGGATCCAATTACCTTTGGTGTTGTGATGATGCTTAACCTTGGAGTAGGATTATTAACTCCACCAGTTGGCTCAACCTTATTTGTTGGCTGTTCAATTGGTAATGCTCCAATAGAAAAAATCGCAAAATCACTGATGCCATTTTATGCAGTACTTATAATTATGGTATTACTATTATCCTTTGTCCCTGCTTTAACCCTCTGGCTGCCTAACTTTTTAATGGGCTAGCCAAAAAGGATAATATTTAGATAAAGTAATACAAAAATATTAGATGATACTAAAAGCAAATATCTCCTTATTAAATTTATATTTGCGAAAAAAGACACTCCCTATCCCTGGAGTGTCTTTTTTTTTAGACTTTTATTTAGCTATAACTAAAATAGTTTGACAGTTACTAAATAAAAATGATAAGCTTAATTTAAATTAATAATAATCAGATAATTAAAAAAGGGGCATTTAAAAATGAAAAAGCACTTAAAAAAAGTAGATTTGAAAAATGTAAAATTAAATGCTGGGTTATTAGCACAAAAAAATAAACTTGTTCGAAAAGAGGTTATTCCTTATCAGTGGCAGGCTTTAAATGATGAACTTCCAGATACAGAACCAAGTCATGCTGTAGAAAACTTCAAAATTGCTGCCGGTAGATCTGAAGGAGAGTTTCAGGGTATGGTTTTTCAGGATAGTGATGTAGCTAAATGGCTTGAGGCAGTAGCCTATCAGCTAACAGTTAATTCTGATCCTGAATTGGAAAAAAGAGCAGATGAGGTTATTGATCTGATTGGAGAGGCTCAGCAGGAAGATGGTTATTTAAATACATATTTTATTGTAAAAGAACCGGAGATGAAGTGGAAAAACCTGGCTGAATGTCATGAACTTTACTGTGCCGGGCATTTAATTGAAGCTGCAGTAGCCTATTATAAAGCTACCGGTAAAGATAAGTTTTTAAATATCATGCAGAAAAATGCTGATTTAATCGAGAGTAAATTTGGTCCGGAGGCTGATAAATTAAAGGGCTATCCCGGGCATCAGGAAATTGAGCTGGCATTAATCAAACTATATGAAGTAAGTGGTAAAGAAAAATACAGAGATCTGGCAAAATTTTTTATTGACCAGCGGGGAAAAGAACCTTTCTATTTTGATCAGGAGTGGGAAGCAAGAGGAAAAATAGATCACTGGGATGATTTTCATCAAAATGTTAAAAGAGATTACTATCAGGCTCATGCTCCGGTGAGAGAGCAGAAAGCAGCGGCCGGTCATGCAGTGAGAGCACTCTATATGTACAGTGGTATGGCAGATGTGGCTAGAGTAACGGGGGATCAGTCTTTAATTGGCGCCTGTAAGCAGCTCTGGGACAATACCACCAGTAAGCAGATGTATATAACAGGAGGAACCGGCTCCAGTGTGCAGGGAGAATCTTTTACCTTTGACTATGATCTGCCAAATGATACAGCTTATACAGAAACCTGTGCAGCAGTTGCTCTGGTATTTTTTGCTCAGCGCATGCTTCATTTAAAGAAAAAAGGAGAATATGCAGATGTAATGGAAAAAGCTTTATATAATGGGGCTTTAAGCGGAATGTCTCAAAATGGTAAGCGCTTCTTTTATGTAAATCCACTGGAGGTGCAGCCGGAAGTCTGTGAGCAGAGAGAAGATCACAAACACGTAAAACCAACGAGGCAAAAATGGTTTGGCTGTGCCTGCTGCCCTCCAAATCTAGCTCGTCTGCTTGCTTCAATTGGCAGCTATATCTATTCTCAGAATGAGGAACAGTTATTTGTTAACCTTTATGCTGATAGTGAAGCGGAATTTAAATTTAAAGAGCAGCAAGTTAGTATAAACCAAAAAACTAATTATCCCTGGGATGAAGAAATTGAAATTGAGATTAAGGCAGAAAAAGAGGTAGAATTTGAGCTTGCTCTAAGAATTCCCGGCTGGTGCAGAAAAGCTGCCCTGCAGGTAAATGGTAAAAATATTGATTTAACAGAAATAATTGAAGCTGGTTATGCAAAAATTAAAAGAAAGTGGCAGAATGACAGGATAAAATTAATTTTGAAAATGCCGGTGGAAAAAATCTATGCCAATCCAGAAGTAAGAGAAGATATTGGCAAAGTTTCTCTGCAGCGGGGGCCAATTGTCTATGCCTTAGAAGAAGTTGATAATGGTAAGAATTTACCGGCAGTCTACCTTGCTGATGATGCAGAATTAAAGGCAGAATATAAAAAAGATCTGCTGGGAGGAGTGACTGTAGTTAAAGGCAGTGCCTATAAGTTGGATAAAGATATTTTTGGCAGCAGTCTTTACAGTACTCAAAAACCTGAATTTAAACAAATTGAGATTCAGGCTGTTCCCTATTATACCTGGGATAATCGAAAAAGTGGAGAAATGCTGGTCTGGCTGAATTGGAAAATTTAATTAGAAATTGGTGTAAATAATAACTAAACTCCCTCTGCTCAGCTTAAGTGCTGAAAAGAGGGAGTTTTAATTTAATAGTATTATTTTTTAGAGAAATTCTTTTCGAGCAAATTCTTTGCCAGTATCAGAGAGAAAAACCTTATCAATTAATTTTTAAGCATGATTAGCTTCCGTTTTCAGCAATTATTTGGTCCATTAATTTATTCCAATCTTCATCAATCTGCTTTTCTTCCGGATGATTGTCATACCAGTTAATTGATTTTTTTACTCCTTCAGCAAAAGAAACAGTGGCTTTAAATTCAGGCACAAAACGCTTGATTTTGGAGTTATCAAAAACAACACTTACTGCTTTATCCCCAAGCAGAGAACCTCTGAAACGCTGGTCATATTCTGCAATTTTCTCAGATGCTACATGGACAAGGTCAAGTTTTTCTACACCTGCTGCTCTGGCAATTGCTCTAAATATCTGATCCCAGTTTAATGTCTCATCTGAAGTAATCTGGAAAGCATGGCCCAGAGTCCTCATATTTCCGAGCAGGGGAACAAAAGCTCTGGCAAAATCACTATTGTGGGTCATTGTCCAGAGAGAGCTGCCGTCTCCATGGACCAGAATCTTCTTGCCGCGTCTCATTCTATCCACCAGTGACCAGGGAGCCTGATGGCTGTTAAGCGCTGCTGGAATTGAAGTTTTACCATAAGTATGAGAGGGTCTGATGATTGTAATTGGAAAATCATTTTTTCTGTATTCTGCCATCAAAAGGTTTTCACAGGCTATTTTATTTTGCGAATATTCCCAGTAAGGATTTGCCAGCGGAGTTGATTCGTCAATTAAATAACTTGTCTGCGGTTTCTGATAGGCAGAGGCTGAACTGATAAAAATATACTGATCTGTTTTACCTCTAAAAATTTCAATATCATTTCTAACATGTTCGGGCGTAAAAGCAACCCAGTCAACTACAGCATCAAAATCATAGCCTTTAAGTTTTTCCTTCGCCTCTTCGGGATTTCTAATATTTCCTTCAATAATTTTAGCCTCAGCTGGAGCCAGGTGATTGCTGTTACCCCGGTTAAAAAGATATAAATCTATTCCTTTTTTTACAGCCAGTTCTGATACAGCCTGACTAATAGTACCTGTACCGCCAATAAATAATACTTTCATTTATAATACACTCCCTTTTTAGATTAATGTCATTAATAATATTTTATTTCTCTTATTTAATATATTCACTATCAGATATTTTTCTCCTTTAAATCAAATTGATTTTGTGAAAAAATTTAAGACTTAAAATAATTCTGGCAAAAGTATGCTAAAAGATTGCTTTAAAATTAATTTTATGAGAAAATATTGTATAGATAATAAGAGTAATTACTATATTATATCAAGTGAGGAGAGAGAAGAGTGGAAAAAATTATTGTTAAAAATAGTGAAATTGAATTTGAAGAACTGGAAGCAAAGGTAAAAAGAAAGATTTTAAGTCGCGGAGGGACAATGATGGCAGTTGAGGTTCACTTTAAAAAAGGAGGAGTCGGTAAGAAACACAGCCATGACCAGCATGAACAGATTTGTTATATTCTAAAAGGTGAGTTTGAAGTAGAGGTTGGTGGAGAAACCAGTATCCTAAAAGCGGGAGATAGTTTTTATGCAGGCCGGGATGTTGAACATGGGGTTAAGGCGCTTACAGATGCAGTAATTTTGGATGTGTTTACACCTCAGAGAGAAGATTTTTTGGCATAAGTTTTTGATTAATATTGAAATACACAAATATTTTAAAGATTTTTTCACAAAAAAGCAGGAATATTATTGAGAAGCGAGAATATATAATACAGAAGATAATTTAAGGCTTAAATTAAAACTTAAATTAATAAGGAGATAAGGATTGATAATTATGAACAAACAGCGTGTAGGAAATTCAACTTTTATCCACAATTTAAATCAGGGTTCAATATTTAAAATTATTCACCGCCACGGGCCTATAACCCGGAAAGAACTGGCAGAGAATACAAGTTACAGTGCTGCGACAATTACCAATCATGTAAAAAAATTAATTGAAGAGGAATATGTAATTGAAACTGAAAAGGGGAGCTCAAACGGTGGGCGGAAACCTGTCTATATTAAAGTTAATCCCCAAAAAGGTTATATGTTATCTTTAAATATTGGAGTTAATCACAGTCAGCTGTACTTATTTGATCTGGCCTTTGAAATTTTAGAGGGGAAAAATATTGATATAGACCATGAGCAGGATGCTGAGTTTAATCTTTTGAAAATTAAAGCTGAGATTGAAAAGCTGCTGGAAAAGCATCAAATTAAGCGCGAAAAAATTCTGGGACTTGGAGTTGGCGTGCCGGCTTTAATTAACCGTGAGCATAACAGTCTGGAATTTGCTCCTAATCTGGGCTGGCATGATCTTGAGATTCCAAAGTTTTACTCTCAATATTTCGATTTTCCCGTGCTGCTGGAAAATGAAGCTAAAGCGGCTGTAATTGGGGAAAAAGAATTTATTTATCCGGATATCGAGAATCTGGTTTTTGTTTCAATCAATGAAGGTATCGGCTGTGGAATTCTGCTTGACGGTAAGCTTTATACAGGCGCCAGCGGCAACGCAGGTGAGTTTGGTCATTTAATCATTGATAGTGATGGTCCAAAATGTCACTGTGGGAATGACGGCTGCTGGGAGACTCTGGCTTCTGAGTCCTTTCTGCGCGATGAGGTTAAACGATATTTAAAGAAGGATTTAAGCATCGATCAGATCTATGAGCTGGATTTTGAAAAAGATGAAAAATTAAGAAGTATAATCGAAAGAAGCGGCTGTAATATTGGGATTGGACTGGTGAATATAATTAACAGTTTAAGTCCCGAGCATATTGTTATTGGTGGCGGGATTATTAGAGCTGAGGGTTATTTAATGGACAACATCAATAAAATAGTTGATCAGAAATCTTTAAATATTTCACGTGAGTTTGTTGATCTTAAGTTTACTGAGCTGGAAGGACTGGCAACTATTTATGGTCTGGCAGCCCAGATATTCAATCTCAGTGTAGAAATTGTGACATAATTTTGGTTATAATTTAAGCTGTTATGACTAATAAATTTGATGAGGAGGATTTATTTTGCAGTATACTTTAGGTTTAGATATTGGTACAAGTGCAGTTAAGGCACTTTTAATGGATCAAAACGGAGAGATAGTGGCAGAAAATAGTGAGGGTTATCCACTTACAACTCCCCAGTCTGGCTGGGCAGAGCAGAATCCGGAAGACTGGTGGCAGGCAAGTCAGAAGGTCATCAAAGATTTGATTGCAGAAAATGAGATTGACAGTTCAAAAATTGAGGCATTAAGTTTTTCCGGTCAAATGCATTCTTCCGTCTTTTTGGACGAAAATATGGAAGTTATTAGACCGGCAATTTTATGGAGTGATACCAGAACTTCAGCTGAATGTGAGGAAATCTATGAGCGAGTTGGTGGAATTAAAGAGTTAGCTAATTTAGTTTCCAATCCGGCCCTGGAAGGCTTTACAGCCCCCAAAATTTTGTGGCTCAGAAACAATGAGCCGGAAAACTTTGAGAAATTAGAAAAAGTATTATTACCCAAAGATTACATAAGATATAAGCTTAGCGGAGAGCTGGGAATGGATCTATCTGATGCTGCTGGGACCTTACTCTGTGATGTAAAAGCAGAAGACTGGTCAGCAGACGTAATGGAAAAATTAGATCTGAAGCCGTCAATTATGCCTCCTGTCTTAAAATCAGTTGATATAGTGGGACCTGTAACTGCAGAAGCAGCAGAAAAAACAGGTTTAGCGACTTCAACAAAAATAGTGGCTGGAGGAGCAGATAATGCCTGTGGTTCAGTTGGGAGCGGAATTATCAAGTCCGGTCGAGTAATGGCAAGTCTTGGTTCATCGGGAGTTGTAGTTGCTCAGACCGACCAGGCTGAAGCAGATCCTGAAGGAAGAATTCACCTCTTTAATCATGCAGTTCCGGGAAGTTACTATATGATGGGAGTAGTACTTTCAGCAGGAATGTCATTTAAGTGGCTGAAAGAAGAAATGTTTAATGATGAACTTGATTTTGAAACTTTAAATAAAGAAGCAGCAGCTGTACCAGCCGGAAGTGAAGGCTTAACTTTCTTACCCTATTTATATGGTGAGCGGACTCCCCATGCTGATGCAGATGCCAGAGGAGTATTCTTCGGCATTTCCGGAAAACATAAAAGAGGCCACTTTATCCGCAGTGTAATGGAGGGTGTCAGTTTTGCTTTGAGAGACTCTTTAGAATTAATTAAAGCCCGCGGTGTTGAAGTTAATGAGATACGTCTAATTGGTGGAGGAGCCAAAAGTGAACTCTGGCAGCAGATTACAGCAGATATCTTTGGTGAAACAATCAGCCTTTTAAATATTGAGCAGGGACCTGCCTTTGGGGCAGCAATTATTGCTGGAGTTGGGGCTGGAGTCTTTTCTGACTTCGAATCAATAGTAGAGGAACTGGTTGATGTAGTCAAAACTGTAGATCCGATAGCTGAGAATGTTGAAAAGTATAATAAAAACTATGAGATTTATCAGAATCTTTATGGAGATTTAAAAGAGAGATTTAAAGACTTAAAATAATCTATATTCTAAAAATATAAACAATAGGAGTTCTTGAGGCCGTCGGTGATTATGCCGGCGGTTTTTGTTGTAAAGAATTAAAATAAATGATAAGATTAGTGATAAGAATTATAATCTATTAAATCAGAGCAGTAGAGTTATGAGTATTTATTCTAGAAGAGAAAGGAAGATTTTTGTGAAAGCTATTATTAGTGTAATTGGTGTTGATCAGATTGGGATTATTGCTGAGGTAAGTACACTGCTGGCTGAAAAAAAGGTGAATATCCTTGATATCAGTCAGACAATACTGGATGATTATTTTACAATGACCATGCTGGTGGAGCTTGATTCTCTGGAAATTCCTTTAGAGGAATTAAAAAAAGAGTTAAAGCAGAAGGGCGAAAAGTTGGGAGTCTCAATTAAATTACAGCATGAAGATATTTTCCGCTCCATGCACAGAATTTAATTATAGGCTGGTTTTTGAGTAATAATTTTAGTTTTTGAGTTTGAGAGGAAGTGAGTTAATGTTAAATACATACGAGATTATGGAAACAATCAGAATGCTGGAAGAGGAAAAACTGGATATCAGAACAGTGACTATGGGAATTTCTCTAAGTGACTGTGCAGATAGTGATGGTGCCAAAGCAAGAGAAAATATTTATAATAAAATTGTTAAATATGCGGGTGATTTAGTTAAGACCGCAGAAGAGATTGAGTTAAAATACGATATACCGATCATTAATAAGAGAATTTCGGTTACTCCCATATCGCTTGTTGCAGCTGCTTCTGAAGATTTAGACTACATAGAATTTGCTAAAACACTGGACAGGGCAGCTAAAGAAGTAGGAGTTGACTTTATTGGCGGCTTTTCAGCGCTGGTTCATAAGGGAATGACAGAAGCTGATAAGAAACTGATCAAATCAATTCCGGAAGCTCTGGCCCAGACAGAAAGGGTCTGTTCTTCAGTTAATATTGGTACGACTAGAGCCGGTCTAAATATGGATGCAGTTGCTGAGATGGGTGAAGTAGTAAAAAAATGTGCTGATCTGACTGCTGATAATGGTGGTGTTGCAGCCAGTAAGCTGGTTGTTTTTGCCAATGCACCGGAGGATAATCCCTTTATGGCAGGTGCCTTCCACGGAGTTGGTGAAGGTGAATGTATGATTAATGTAGGTATTTCTGGTCCGGGAGCTGTCAAGGCAGCCTTAACTAAGGTTAAAGGAGAGCCCTTTGATGTAGTTGCTGAAACTATTAAAAAGACTGCTTTTAAGATTACCCGGATGGGCCAGCTGGTGGCCAAAGAAGCTTCTGAGATGCTCGGAGTTACAGCAGGTATTGTTGATCTTTCGCTGGCTCCAACCCCGGCAGTTGGCGACAGTGTTGCTAGAATCTTAGAAGAAATGGGAGTTGAAGTTGCTGGTGCTCATGGAACAACCGCTGCCCTTGCTCTTTTAAATGATGCAGTTAAAAAAGGTGGGGTAATGGCATCTTCTCATGTCGGCGGTTTAAGTGGAGCTTTTATACCTGTTAGTGAAGATGCTGGGATGATAGAAGCTGTAGAAAAAGGGGCATTAAGTTTGGAAAAATTAGAAGCAATGACTGCAGTCTGTTCGGTAGGACTTGATATGATAGCTGTTCCCGGTAAAACTACTGCAGATACAATTTCGGCAATTATTGCTGATGAAGCTGCAATTGGAATGGTAAACCACAAGACAACAGCTGTTAGGGTAATTCCAGTTCCCGGTAAAGATGTGGGAGAGGAAGTTGTATACGGGGGTTTATTTGGTCGAGCTCCAATTATGAAAGTAAGTGATTATTCAAGTTCCGACTTTATTGCCAGAGGTGGCCGAATTCCGGCACCACTGCAGAGCCTTAAAAACTAAGGTATTTATTTTATATAATTGAAGATTATTGAGACAGTATTGCTCTGAATTATGCGGAGTTGTACTGTCTTTTTTTATTTTCTTTTAAATTTCAGAAAATATTATAAAATTTAAAATTATCCTTGATTTTCAAAACAGATTGTTGTACAATATAACCAACAAGTTAACATACAACTTGTTTAAAAGTGGGGAGAGTTGTTGTATGAAAAAAGCAAAGTATCAGCAAATTATAGATTATTATAAAGATTATATAAAACATCATGAGTTAAGTGATGGTGATTTACTGCCCTCAGAATCTGATGTGGCAGAAGAATTTAATTTCAGCAGGGATACTGTGCGCCGCGCTCTAAAAGAGCTGGAAAAGGAAAAAGTTGTTTCCCGAGAAAGAGGAAAGGGGACATTTTTTAAGGACGAACAAAATACAGTTAAAGAAAAACGAATTGCAGTTATTACTACATATCTTTCCAATTATATTTTTCCCAATATTATCTCCGGGATTGAAGAGGTTGTCAGTTCAAAGCACTATACTCTAAATCTGGCCAATACAGATAATGATCCCAATAAAGAACGAAAACACTTAAGAAAAGTTATAGATAATCAAGTTGATGGTTTGATAATTGAGCCAACAAAAAGTGCAGTCGACACCCACAACATGGATTTATATCAGGAACTTAAAGAAAAAAATATTCCTTTTGTAATGCTAAATGCCTATTATAGAGAACTTGATCCATCCTATGCCATAGTCAATGATTATAAGGGTGGCTATAAGGCAACTCAATATTTGCTTCAGCTGGGCCATACAAACATTGCTGGTATTTTTAAAGAAGATGATCTGCAGGGGATATTTAGACTTAAGGGTTTTAAAAAAGCACTCTCAGATTATGATCTTGACCCAGAAGCCGCAGATATTGGAACTTATATAACTAGCCAGATATCATCTTATCCCTATCACTGTATGGATAAAATGTTATCTCACCAAAATCAGCCGACAGCAGTTGTCTGTTATAATGATGAAATTGCAGTAGATGTTGTCAAGGCAATTATTGATAATGGTTTAAAAGTACCAGAAGATATTTCCGTTGTTTCTTTTGATGATTCCATTCTGGCTACAGCAACAAATGTTAGGCTTACCTCAGTTAGACATCCTAAAGAAGAACTGGGCAGACATGCAGCCAGATTATTATTTAATATGATAGAAATTGGAATTGAAAAACCCAGATTTTTATATGATCCAGAACTGGTAGTTAGAGATTCATGTAAAGAGTTAAGAAGGAGGTAGTTAAATCCAAATGAGCAAACTTTTAGAAATGAGAGGAATCAGCAAGTCTTTTTATGGAACTCAGGCTCTAAAAGATGTAAATATTCAGATTGAGCCGGGAGAAATTCAGGCAGTTTGTGGTGAAAATGGTGCTGGTAAATCAACACTAATGAATATAATGACAGGAATTTTACAGCCAAATGAAGGAGAAATTATATTTGAAGGTGAAAAATTAAGTAATTTGGATCCCCGTACTGCCCAGGAAAAAGGTATAAGTATTGTTCATCAGGAGCTCAGTCTCTGTCCGGAAGTTAGTGTTGCAGAAAATATTTTTATGGGCCGGGTTCCGGAAAAGAGAAAAGGGATGGTAAACTTTAAGCAGATGCGTCAGGAAGCTGATAAAGTATTGAAGAGGTTGAATCTTGATATAGATGTCAGGCAGCCGCTGGGTAAACTCGGTATTTCAGAGCAGCAGATGGTTGAAATAGCAAAGGCTCTATCCATTAATGCTAAAATTTTGATTCTTGATGAGCCAACATCTTCTCTAACAGAATCTGAGTCACAAATCTTATTTGATAATTTAATGAGATTAAAAGAAGAGGGTATAGCAATCTTTTTCATTAGTCACCGACTTAAAGAAATTTTTAAAATTTGTGATAGTTTTACTGTTTTAAGAGATGGTGTTCATGTTGGAGACGGACGAGTAGAAGATGTTGATCCAGATGATATTGTGCGGATGATGGTTGGCAGAGAACTTGATCAGGCCTATCCCGACAGAACAACTGAAGTTGGTCAAAATATCCTTTCTGTTGAAAACATAAGCCGCAAAGATGAATTTGAAAACATAAGTTTTAGAGTTAACGAAAAAGAAATAGTTGGTTTATTTGGTTTGATTGGTGCTGGTAGATCAGAGGCGATGCAGACTGTTTTTGGTATCAATCAGCCCGACAGTGGTAGGATTACACTTTTTGGTAAGGATATAACAGCCAATAATACCAGAGAAAATATAGATCAGGGTTTAATTTATATTACTGAAGATAGAAAAGAACAGGGACTATTTTTAGATATGGATTTAAATGCAAATGTTGTGGCTGCTGATTTAGAACAGGTTTCGCAAAATTCTTTAATCAAAAAGAAAAAAGTTAAAGCTATTGGAGAAAAATTTGTAGAGATTATGAATACAAAATATGCCAGCCTTGACCAGCCAGTTAAAAGTTTGAGTGGAGGTAACCAGCAGAAAGTTTTACTTGCCAAATGGTTGGCTGTTGATCCCAGAGTTTTAATTTTAGATGAGCCAACTAGAGGAATCGATGTTGGGGCTAAATTTGAAATCCATACAGCTTTAAGAGAGTTATCAAATAATGGACATGCAGTAATGTTTATTTCCTCTGAGTTACCCGAAATTTTAGGTTTAAGTGACCGGATTTTAGTAATGCACCAGGGGAAACTGGTTGGGGAACTTGATGCAGATACAGCAACCGAAGAAGAAGTTATGATGTATGCTTCTGGCAGAAAAAATGATTTTAAAAATTAATAAAATGGAGGGGTAAAAGGGAATGGAAAATACACAGAATTCTAGTATTCTAAAAAAGTTATTTGGATTACGAGAAGCTTCATTAGCACTGATAATAATAGCATTTGCAGCCTTATTGAGCTTTATGGCTCCAGGATTCTTAAGTACTTATAATATTAATACTACTTTAATTGGTTTATCGATGGATGGAATCCTGGCTGTAGGTATGACATTAGTTTTAGTTGTTGGTGGAATTGATCTTTCAGTTGGATCAGTTATGGCTTTTGCTAATGTGCTTGCTGGTATGACAATGGTTACTCTGGGTTTGAATATCTGGTTATCAGTATTTATTTCGATTGCTTTATCAGTTGCTATTGGTTTTAGTATTTCGCAATTTATTACAAAAATAAAATTGAGCCCATTTATTACAACTTTGAGTATGATGTCTATCGGCCGGGGTTTAGCCTATATTATCACTAAAGGTTCTCCGGTTAGCATTGGAGAGATTTCTCAAACCTTTGACTTTATCGGTGGTGGAAAGACCTTTGGTATTCCCAACCCGGGTTTGATTTTGATTCTTTTAGTTATTGTAATGGATTTTTTAATGAGAAATTCTAAAACTTTTAGAAAAATTTACTATGTTGGTTCCAATGAGGAAGCAGCAAAGTTTTCCGGTATTAATGTAAATAAAACAAAAATTATGGTCTATATTTTATGTTCTTCTTTAGCTGGTTTTGCTGGGATATTAAATCTGGCTCGTTTTGGAGTTGCTACTCCTACTGTAGGTACTGGAGCTGAGCTGCGTGCTATTGCAGGAGCTGTAATTGGTGGTGCCAGTCTTACCGGTGGAGAAGGAACTGTACTGGGAGCATTTTTAGGAATTATACTTGTGGCTTTAGTAAATAATGCGCTGGTTCTGCTTGGTGTTTCCGTTTACTGGCAGCAGCTGGTAGTAGGTTTAGTACTTCTAAGTGCTGTAATTATTGATATGAAAGTACATGGAAGTAAATAATTAATTTTGATTATTTAGATGTATTATTACATCTTAAATAAAATAAAAAGATGGAGGGGTTTAGTTTGAAAAAATTATTAGTTCTAGTTATGGTTTTTGCTTTAACACTGAGTTTTGTTGGTATGGCAGCTGCACAGGAAGGTTCACCACTGCAGGGTAGTGCTGAAGATGAGTATGTGATGGTTACATTTGTTTCTGGTATTGAATACTGGAAGCCAGCTTACAGAGGTATGGAAGAAGCTGCAGCAAATCTGGGAGTTTCAAGCCGCTACACTGGTGCCACTGATTATGATATTAATCAGCAGGTAACAGTTTTAGAACAGGTTATATCTCAGCAGCCTGCTGGAATTCTTTTAACTGCAATTAACCCTGACGCTCTTGCTGGTCCAATTAATAGAGCTATGGAAGCCGGCATTCCGGTAGTAACTTTTGATGCTGACTCACCTAATTCTGATCGTTATTCTTTCTTAGCTACTTCAAACTATGAAGCTGGTGTAAAAGCAGCAAATTATTTAGCAGAACTGAATAATGAGGAAGGTAATCTTGGCCTAATCACTATTCCCGGTCAGTTAAATCATGAAGAAAGAGCTCGTGGTTTCCAGGAAACAATAGCCAATGATTATCCTAATATGGAAGTTGTTTCAGTTCAGGATGGTCAATCTGATCAGGCTGCTTCTGCTAGAGCAATGGGTTCAATGATTCAGGCTAATCCTGATTTAGTAGGAGTATTCACCACTGAAGCTTCCACTGGTGTAGGTGCAGCAACAGCAGTTGAAGAAGCAGATATGGTAGAAAATATTGATATAGTTAGTTTTGATACTGATCCTGGTACACTTGACTTTGTGGAAGCTGGAGTTATTGACGCAACACTTGCTCAGGGTACCTGGAATATGGGTTACTGGGGACAGATGTTCCTGTATCACTTAAGTGAAGGTCTTTTAAACCCAATTGAAAACGGAAACTGGGAAGAAGCAGGAATTAATCCTCTACCAGATTATGTTGATACTGGTGTAAACTTAGTAACTGAAGAAAATGTTGAATTCTACATGGCTGACTAAATAAACAATACGGGGAGAGGTTTGCAGCTTCTCCCTATTAATTAAATTTTTGAAGGCTAATTAATAATTGAAAATTTAATTAATACAAAATTTTTTAGCTTTACTTTTAATTATAAATAAAATACTTTAGAGTTAATAAAAAACTATAAAGTAATAAGGAGGAAAAAAATGAAAAATATTTTTGAAAAACAGGAATTGTGGTTTGTAACAGGAAGCCAGCATCTATATGGTGACGAGGTTTTAAAAGATGTAGCAGAAAACAGCAAAAAAATAGCCGAAGGTCTTTCAGCGGCCAAGGAAATTCCGGTAGAAATTAGATTTAAAAATGTGGTAACAACTGCAGAAGAAATTAGAAAAGTTGTTTTAGAAGCCAATAATAATGACAGCTGTATTGGAATTATTACCTGGATGCATACCTTTTCACCGGCTAAAATGTGGATTGCCGGTCTAAAAGCTATGCAGAAACCATTACTGCATCTGCATACTCAGTTTAACCGTGATATTCCCTGGGATGAGATTGACATGAACTTTATGAATACAAACCAGGCTGCTCACGGTGGTCGCGAATACGGATTTATGGTCAGCAGAATGGATAAAAATCGCAAAGTTGTAGCAGGACACTGGCAGGACGAGGAAGTTCAGCGCCGAATTGGTGTCTGGACCAGAGCTGCAGCTGCCTGGGCGGATTCACAGGGAGCCAAATTTGTAAGATTCGGTGACAACATGCGTAATGTTGCAGTAACTGAAGGTGATAAGGTTGAAGCTCAGATGAAATTTGGTTATGAAGTTCACTATTATGGTATTGGTGATCTGGTTGAATATATTGAAGCTGTTGATTCGGCAGAAATTGCTGAGCTGATTGAAGTCTATAAACAGGAATATAATGTGCAGAAAGATCTGCTTGAAGGTGAAGGCAAAGAATCTTTAAAAGAGTCAGCCAGAATTGAAATTGGTCTGCGCAAGTTTTTAGAAGACGGAGATTTTAAAGGCTTTACGACTAACTTTGAAGATCTACACGGTATGAAACAGCTTCCCGGTCTGGCAGTTCAGCGCCTGATGAAGGATGGATATGGCTTTGGTGGTGAAGGTGACTGGAAGACTGCTGCTTTAGTCAGAGCAATGAAGGTAATGGGTTATGGTCTGGAAGGTGGAACTTCCTTTATGGAATTCTACACCTATCACCTTGATCCAAAAGACACTAAAGTTCTGGGTGCACATATGCTAGAAATCTGTGAAAGCATTGCTGATGGAAAGGCTAATTTAGAAATGCATCCTTTAGGAATTGGCGGCAAAGAAGATCCAGCCAGACTTGTTTTTGATGTAGCTTCCGGCCCGGCTGTTAATGCAACAATAACTGATATGGGTAATAGATTCAGAATGATTGTTAATGAAATTGAAGTTGAGGCACCTGAGTATGAAATGCCTGAACTGCCTGTAGCCAGAGTCTTCTGGAAACCAGAGCCATCACTTAGAGAAGCAGTTGAATCCTGGATTTATGCAGGTGGGGCACATCATACAGGTTTTTCAAAGGCGGTTACCACTGAGCATTTAAGAGACTTTGCCGAAATAGCAGATATCGAACTGCTGACAATAGATGCTGAGACTAAAGTAAATGAATTCAAAAAGGAACTTAAGTGGAATGACATTTACTATAAATTAAAGTAAACAAAATTAATTTGATTAAAGTTATATTAACTGAGCAGTAAATATCTTAAATAAAGATATTTAAATAGATTTCTCATTAATAATTCTCTCCATATAAACGCTTTTTGACAGTAATATGAAGTACCCCCTTTTGAGCTGTTAAAAGTCGTTTATATGGTGGAATTAAATCTTGAATTACAGTTTTGAAGAATTTTGAAAGATTCTGGAGGGAGAAAAATGCTAGAAAAACTTAAAAAAGAAGTTTTAGAGGCCAATCTGGAATTACCTAAAAGAGGCTTAGTAACATATACCTGGGGTAATGTCAGCGGAATAGATCGAGAAAATGGGTTATTTGTAATTAAACCAAGTGGAGTTGAATATGCTGAAATGACAGCAGATGATATGGTTGTTGTTGATCTTGATGGGAATAAGGTAGAAGGTGAATTAAAGCCATCTTCAGATACTGCAACCCATCTTTATTTATATAATCATTTTAAAGAAATTGGTGGGATTGTGCACACTCATTCCAGCTGGGCAACAAGCTGGGCTCAGGCAGGTAAAGGAATTCCGGCTTTTGGTACAACTCATGCCGATTATTTTTATGGAGAAATACCCTGCACCCGAAAAATGACAGCTGCAGAAATTGAAGGAGAATATGAAAGAGATACAGGTAAAGTGATAGTTGAGAGATTTGAAGGAATTGATCCAACTCAGAGGCCTGGAGTTCTGGTCAACAATCACGGTCCCTTCAGCTGGGGAACTGATGCAGCTAATGCAGTTCACAATGCTGTTGTAATGGAAGAAGTTGCTAAAATGGCTTACCGGGCTGTCAATTTAAATCCAGCCTTACAGCAGATTGATCAGGTATTACTGGATAAGCATTTTTTAAGAAAGCACGGTAAAAATGCCTATTATGGTCAGGAATAACGATATTTTTAGATGGAGGTTAAATAATGACTACAGCTAATCAGAAAGCTATAGAAAATGGAAATACAGTTTTAGGTATCGAATTTGGTTCGACCAGAATCAAGGCTGTGCTTTTAAATGGAGATAATAATCAAATCATTGCCTCCGGCAGCCACAGCTGGGAAAACAGCTATGAGGATGGAATCTGGACTTACAGTCTGGATGATATCTGGACAGGTCTGCAGGCGAGCTATAAAGATCTCGCTCAAAATGTGGAAGCAGAGTACGAAGTAAAAATAAAAAATATCGCCTCGATAGGTTTCAGTGCCATGATGCACGGCTATATGCCCTTTGATAAAGAAGGAGAGCTTTTAGTTCCTTTTAGAACCTGGCGTAATAATATAACAGAAGAGGCAAGCAGAAAATTAACTGAAGAATTTAATCATCCAATTCCTCAGCGCTGGAGTATTGCCCATTTATATCACGCAATTTTAAATAAAGAAGAACATATTTCAGAGATTGATTTTTTAACAACTTTAGAAGGTTTTATTCACTGGAAACTATCAGGGAAAAAGGTAATAGGAATTGGAGAAGCATCAGGTATGTTCCCTGTTGATGTGAAAACAAATAGTTATAACCAAAAGATGCTGGATAAATTTAGTGACTTAATTTCTGACTATAATCTTTCCTGGGAAATCAGCAAAATTTTACCAAAACCACTGCTGGCAGGAGAAGAAGCTGGTAAATTAACTGCGGCAGGAGCAAAAATGCTGGATCCAACAGGAACACTTGAAGCAGGGAGCTTAATCTGCCCACCAGAGGGAGATGCTGAAACCGGAATGGTTGCAACAAATAGTGTTGCTCCCCGAACCGGTAATGTATCTGCAGGAACTTCGGTTTTTGCAATGGTTGTTTTAGAAGATGAATTATCCAAACCACATCCGGAATTAGATCTGGTAATGACCCCAACTGGTAAATTGGTGGCAATGGCTCATTCCAACAACTGCTCATCCAACCTGGATAAATGGATTAATATTTTTCAGGAAGCAGTTGAATCTTTAGGTTTTGAAGTAGATAAAAATACACTTTATGAAACTCTCTACAACAAAGCTCTGGAGGGTGATAAAGACTGTGGCGGCCTTCTAGCCTATGGTTATTTATCCGGAGAGCATATAACGGGTTTTGAAGAAGGCAGACCCTTATTTACAATGGAATCTGACAGCAATTTTAATCTGGCTAACTTTATGCGGGTTAATTTACAGAGTGCCCTGGGTGCGATGAAAATGGGAATGGATATTCTCTTAAAAGAGGAAAATGTTAAACTTGATAAGATGCTCGGACACGGTGGTCTCTTTAAAACCGAAGGAGTGGCTCAGAAGTTTATGGCAGCAGCAGTAAATGCTCCAGTTTCAGTAATGGAAACTGCTGGTGAAGGTGGAGCCTGGGGAATAGCACTACTTGCATCCTATCACTTAAATAAAGAAGAAGGACAGAGTCTGGAAGAATTCCTCAATCAGAATATTTTTACCGATCAGAATGAAAAGGTAATTAAGCCTGATCCGGACGATGTTAAGGGCTTTGAAGAATTCATGCAGCGCTATAAAGCCGGTCTGCCGATTGAAAGAGCAGCAGTAGAAAACCTGGATTAGCCTATAATCAATACCCTTTTAATTAACCTCAACTTAATTTGGTTGGGGTTAATTTATTTAGAATGCAGGAAAAACAACATTAACGGTTAAGTATTAAAATAAGATAATTTAAGTCTTAAAAAAACTTTTTGATTTGTAAATATTAGGAGGTTAAGTTCAAAATGGATATTCAAAAAATTTCAGGTAAAAAATGTTCCTGTGGCAGAGTCCACCAGATCCCCATTAAAGATGTGCTAATTGAAGAAAATGCTTTAGATCAGGCAGCTGAATTACTTAAAAAGACTACTAATCAGCGGAAAATATATTTAACTGTTGATCAAAACACTAAAAAGGCAGCTGGAGCTGAGTTGAAAGAGAAGTTAT
>Ga0209300_1000233_pt1 | contig 33042 bp, 22 predicted proteins | sample Shrwel_input2_RT_FD_187535 | JGI IMG/M metagenome (GOLD analysis project Ga0209300, IMG submission 187535) | Subsurface microbial communities from deep shales in Ohio, USA - Utica-3 well 1 S input2 RT (SPAdes) (version 2) ... | reverse complement strand
GTATATTTTTTATTGGCATTTTATTCAATAACTTATCAACTTCCATTATATACCCAGTTGGTCATAAGTCGTTGATTTTCCTATCAAGGTCCTGTCTCTCCTTTGATCTGGATCAAGAATGTCCGCGGTGCCCACCGGCAGAGTACCCCTACAGCAATCTGTTTTATTGCGACCTGAGGGGGTGGCATCGTGACATCACTCGCCGTAACACGCCGCGAGCAGAATCGAGCGCTGGGGCTGTCGACCTTGGCGTTCACCCTGTGCTTCGCCGTCTGGACCATCTTTTCGATTCTCGGCCTGCAACTCAAGGACGACTTCCTGCTGTCGGACACCCAGCTGGGGTTGTTGATGGCTACCCCGGTGCTCACCGGCTCCATCAGCCGGCTGTTCCTGGGCCTGCTCACCGACCGTTTCGGCGGGCGGTGGGTGTTCGGCCTGCTGATGCTGGCCACCGCCGTCTGCGTCTACCTGCTGACCTTCGCCACCAACTACCTCATGCTGCTGGTCGGCGCCTTGGGCATCGGCCTGGCCGGCGGTTCCTTCATCGTCGGGGTGGCCTACACCTCGGCCTGGTTCGAGAAAGAGAAGCAGGGCACGGCGCTGGGCATCTTCGGTGCCGGTAACGTGGGGGCCGCCGTGACCAACTTCGGTGCTCCCTTCCTGCTGCTGGCGCTGGGCTGGCAGGGTACCGCGTTGGTCTATGCCACGGTGATCGCGGTGATGGGCGTGGCCTTCATGCTGCTGGCCCGCATCGATCCGATGAGCGCCCAGCGCCGGGCCAACCCGGTGCCGCTCAAGGAGCAGCTGGCGCCGCTGGCCGAGCTGCGGGTATGGCGTTTCTCCCTCTACTACTTCTTCGTGTTTGGCGGCTTCGTGGCGCTGGCGCTGTGGCTGCCGCACTACCTGGTCGAGGTCTACGGCCTGGGTATCGCCGCTGCGGGCATCGTTGCCGCCCTCTATACCATTCCCGCCTCGCTGTTTCGCGTCCTGGGGGGCTGGATGTCCGACCGCTATGGCGCGCGGCGGGTGATGTACTGGACCCTGATCGCCTCGGTGATCACGACTTTCCTGCTCAGCTATCCGCCGACCGACTATGTCATCCGCGGCGTCGCCGGCGAGATCCGCTTCTCCTTCGCCATGTCCCTGGCCGGCTTCGTGGCCCTGACCATGGTGCTGGGGTTCTTCATGTCGCTGGGCAAGGCGGCGGTGTTCAAGCATATCCCCGTTTACTATCCCCAGAACGTCGGCATCGTGGGGGGCGTGGTCGGCATGGTCGGCGGCCTGGGCGGCTTCTTCCTGCCGCTGACCTTCGGCATGCTCAATGACGTCATCGGCATCTGGCAGAGCGCCTTCATGCTGCTGTTCGTGGTGTCCGCGGCCGCCCTGGCCTGGATGCACTACGCGATCCTCAGGGTCACCCGTATCGAGTGGGAGGCCCAGCGAGAGACCACCGATCTGCCGGAATTCGCCACCCCCAGCAAGTTCGTGCTCGAGGACTGGCGCCCCGAGGACCCGACGTTCTGGGAGGAGAAGGGCAAGCGCATCGCCTCGTGCAACCTGTGGATCTCGATCCCCAACCTGCTGCTGGCCTTTTCGGTGTGGATGGTGTGGTCGGTGGTGGTCGCCAAGCTGCCCCAGGTGGGCTTCGACTACAGTTCCAATCAGCTGTTCTGGTTGGCGGCCCTGCCGGGCCTGTCCGGCGCCACGCTGCGCATCTTCTACAGCTTCATGGTGCCGATCTTCGGTGGTCGGCGCTTCACGGCGATCTCCACCGCCTCGCTGCTGCTGCCGGCCCTGTGGATTGGCTTCGCGGTGCAAAATCCCGAGACCCCCTATCTGGTGATGCTGATCCTGGCGCTACTGTGTGGCTTCGGTGGCGGCAATTTCGCCTCCAGCATGGCCAACATCTCCTTCTTCTATCCCAAGCAGGAGAAGGGCAAGGCGCTGGGCCTGAATGCCGGCCTGGGTAACCTCGGGGTCAGCGTCATGCAGTTCCTGGTGCCCCTGGTGATCACCACCGGCGTGTTCAGCGCGGTCGCCGGCGGCGCCCAGTCGGTGAGCGGCGGCGACTCGCTGTGGCTGCAGAATGCCGGCTTCGTCTGGGTCCCCTTCATCGTCATCGCCGCCGTGGCGGCCTGGTTCGGCATGAACGATATCGCCAGCGCCAAGTCGTCGTTCAAGGATCAGGCGGTGATCTTCACCCGCAAGCACAACTGGCTGATGTGCGTGCTCTACACCGGCACCTTCGGCAGCTTCATCGGCTACTCGGCGGGCTTCCCGTTGCTGGCCTCCAACCAGTTCCCCGAGGTCGACGTGCTCAAGTTCGCCTTCCTGGGGCCGCTGGTCGGCGCCTTGAGCCGGGCGCTGACCGGCGGGATCTCCGACCGCTTCGGCGGTGCGCGGGTCACCCTCTGGGTGTTCGCGGCGATGATCGCCTGCGTGGCCGGGGTGCTGTTCTTCCTCGGCATCAAGGACCAGTCGGGCGCCTTCTGGGGCTTCTTCGCCATGTTCCTGCTGCTGTTCTTCTTTACTGGAGTAGGCAACGCCAGCACCTTCCAGATGATTCCGGCGATCTTCCGCGAGGAGATTCCCCGCCTGATGCCGCACCTCTCGGCCGACGAACAGCGCCAGCAGGGCGAGAAGGAGGCGGCGGCCACCATCGGCTTCACCTCGGCGATCGCCGCCTATGGCGCCTTCTTCATTCCCAAGACCTTCGGCAGCTCCATCGCCCTGACCGGCGGTGCCGAGATGGCGCTCTACGGCTTCATCGCCTTCTACGCGATCTGCGTGGGGCTGACCTGGTTCTACTACACCCGTGACAACGCCGAGATTCGTTTCAGCGAACGCCGTGTCGCCACGGCCGTGACCCAGTGACAGCGGGCCGACCGCTGAGGAGGAGAGACACATGAGTCATTTTCTGGACCGTTTGAAGTACCTGGCCAAGAGGCCCCCCGCGTTCGCCGGCGGGCATGGCGAGACCCGCGACGAGACCCGCGACTGGGAAGACGGCTATCGCGCCCGCTGGCAGCACGACAAGATCGTGCGCTCCACCCATGGCGTGAACTGCACCGGCTCCTGCAGCTGGAAGATCTACGTCAAGAACGGCCTGGTCACCTGGGAGACCCAGCAGACCGACTATCCGCGCACCCGGCCGGACCTGCCCAACCACGAGCCGCGTGGCTGCCCGCGAGGCGCCAGCTACTCCTGGTACCTGTACAGCGCCAATCGTCTCAAGTATCCGCTGGTGCGCCAGGCGCTGATCACGCTGTGGCGCGAGGCGCGTAAGCAGCATAGCGACCCGGTGGAGGCCTGGGCCTCGATCGTCGAGGACCCGGCCAAGGCCCGCCAGTACAAGCGCGCCCGCGGCATGGGCGGCTTCGTGCGCGCCGACTGGGACGAGATGAGCGAGCTGATCGCCGCCTCCAACGTCCATACCGCCAAGCAGTACGGGCCGGATCGCATCATCGGCTTCTCGCCGATTCCCGCCATGTCGATGGTCTCCTACGCCTCCGGCGCCCGCTACCTGTCGCTGATCGGCGGGGTCTGCCTGTCGTTCTACGACTGGTACTGCGACCTGCCGCCGGCCAGCCCCCAAACCTGGGGCGAGCAGACCGACGTGCCGGAGTCCGCCGATTGGTACAACTCGGGCTACATCATCGCCTGGGGCTCCAACGTGCCCCAGACCCGCACCCCAGATGCCCACTTCTTCACCGAGGTGCGCTACAAGGGCACCAAGACGGTGGCCATCACTCCGGACTACGCGGAAGTCTCCAAGCTCTGCGACGAGTGGCTCTCCGCCAAGCAGGGCACCGACGCGGCGCTGGGCATGGCCATGGGCCATGTGATCCTCAAGGAATTCCATCTCGACAACCCCAGCGCCTACTTCACCGACTACGTGCGCCGCTATACCGACATGCCCTGCCTGGTCGAGCTGGAAGCGCGTGACGACGGCAGCTACGTGCCGGGCAAGCAGCTGCGCGCCAGCGACTTCGACGCCAACCTGGGCCAGGACAACAACCCCGAGTGGAAGACCCTGGCCTGGGACGAGACCGCCGACCGCCTCGTCGTGCCGCGGGGCTCCATCGGCTTCCGATGGGGAGAACAGGAAGGGGGGCAGGGCAGGTGGAACCTGGAGCCGCGGGATGCCGACGGCAACGAGGTGTCGTTGGCCCTGTCGCTGGCCGAGCGCCACGATGCCGTGGCCAGGGTCGGCTTCCCCTACTTCGGCGGGCTCGAGCATGAGCACTTCGACCATGTGGCCGGTGACGACGTCCTGCATCACAGCCTGCCCGCCAAGCGCCTGACGTTGGCCGATGGCCGCGAGGTGCTGGCGGTGACCGTCTTCGACCTGATGTGCGCCAACTACGGGATCGATCGCGGGTTCGGTGCCGACGGCGAGGACGACGGTGCTACCGCCTACGACCAGATCAGGCCCTATACTCCGGCCTGGCAGGAAAAGATCACCGGGGTGCCGGCGGCCCAGGTCATCCGCATCGCCCGGGAGTTCGCCGACAATGCCGACAAGACCCGTGGCCGCTCGATGATCATCGTCGGTGCCGGCATGAACCATTGGTATCACATGGACATGAACTACCGCGGCCTAATCAACATGCTGGTCATGTGCGGTTGCATCGGCCAGAGCGGCGGCGGCTGGGCGCACTATGTCGGCCAGGAGAAGCTGCGCCCGCAGACCGGCTGGACCCCGCTGGCCTTCGGTCTCGACTGGCAGCGTCCGCCGCGGCACATGAACGGCACCTCCTTCTTCTACAACCACTCCTCCCAGTGGCGGTTCGAGAAGCTCGACGTTAAGGAGATTCTCTCGCCGCTGGCCAGGCCCGAGGACTATCGCGGCAGCCTGATCGACTTCAACGTGCGCGCCGAGCGCATGGGCTGGCTGCCCTCCGCGCCGCAGCTCGATACCAATCCGCTGCGCCTGGCCGAAGCCGCCGCCGAGGCGGGCATGAGTACCGCCGACTATGTGGTCGAGCGCCTCAAGAGCGGTCAGCTGCGCTTCGCCGCCGAGGATCCGGACAGCCCGCAGAACTTCCCGCGCAACATGTTCATCTGGCGCTCCAACCTGCTGGGCAGCTCGGGCAAGGGCCACGAATACATGCTCAAGTACCTGTTGGGCACCCGTCACGGCATCCAGGGCAAGGACCTGGGGGAGATGGGCGGCAAGATGCCCGAGGAGGTCACCTGGCGTGATGACGCTCCCGAAGGCAAGGTCGACCTGCTGGTGACCCTGGACTTCCGTATGTCCACCACCTGCCTGTACTCCGACGTGGTGCTGCCCACCGCGACCTGGTACGAGAAGGACGACCTCAATACCTCGGACATGCACCCCTTCATCCACCCGCTGACCGCGGCGACCGACCCGGCCTGGGAGTCGCGCAGCGACTGGGAGATATACAAGGGCATCGCCAAGGCGTTCTCGCGGGTCTGCGTCGGCCACTTGGGCGAGGAGACCGACTTGGTCACCCTGCCGCACCAACACGACTCCCCCGGGGAGCTGGCCCAGCCCGAGGTCAAGGACTGGAAGCGCGGCGAGTGCGAGCCGCTGCCAGGCAAGACCATGCCGGCGCTGATCGAGGTCAAGCGCGACTATCCGGCCACCTTCGAGCGCTTCACCTCGGTGGGGCCGCTGCTCGAGTCCATCGGCAACGGCGGCAAGGGCATCGCCTGGAAGACCGAGACGGAAGTCGAGCTACTCCGGGGCCTGAACCATGTCAAGCGCGACGGCCCGGCCAAGGGGCAGCCCTGCATCGACTCGGCCATTGACGCCGCCGAGATGATCCTGACCCTGGCGCCGGAGACCAACGGTCAGGTGGCGGTCAAGGCCTGGGGCGCGCTGTCGCAGATCACCGGCCGCGATCACACCCACCTGGCCGAGCCCAAGCGTGACGAGAAGATTCGCTTTCGTGATGTGGTTGCCCAGCCGCGCAAGATCATCTCCAGCCCCACCTGGTCGGGCCTCGAGGACGAGCATGTCTCCTACAACGCCGGCTACACCAACGTCCACGAGCTGATCCCCTGGCGCACGGTGAGTGGTCGTCAGCAGCTCTATCAGGATCACCCCTGGATGCGCGCCTTTGGCGAGAGCCTGCTGGTCTACCGCCCGCCCATTGATACCAAGGCGGCGGCAAGCTTAGCCACGCCCAAGGGCAACGGTAATCCTGAAATTGCGCTCAATTTCTTGACGCCACACCAGAAGTGGGGAATCCACTCGACCTACTCGGACAACCTGCTGATGCAGACCCTGTCGCGAGGCGGTCCGATTATCTGGCTGTCGGAGGACGACGCGCAATCAATTGGCGTAGAAGATAACGACTGGATTGAAGCCTACAACGCCAACGGCGCCATCGCCGCGCGGGCGGTGGTCAGCCAGCGGGTCAAGGTCGGCATGGTGATGATGTATCACGCCCAGGAGCGCATCGTGAACGTGCCGGGCAGTGAAGTCACCGGCACCCGAGGCGGTATCCACAACTCCGTGACCCGGGTGTGTCCCAAGCCCACTCACATGATCGGTGGCTATGCGCAGCTCGCCTATAGCTTCAACTACTACGGCACGGTGGGCTCCAACCGCGACGAATTCGTCATCGTGCGCAAGATGAAACATGTCGACTGGCTGGATGGAGAAGGCAGTGACAGCGTACAGGAGGTCGTGAAATGAAGATTCGTTCCCAGGTTGGCATGGTCCTCAATCTCGACAAGTGCATCGGCTGTCACACCTGCTCGGTGACCTGCAAGAACGTCTGGACTAGCCGCGAAGGCATGGAATACGCCTGGTTCAACAACGTCGAGACCAAGCCCGGCATCGGCTATCCCAAGGAGTGGGAGAACCAAGCTAAATGGAAGGGCGGCTGGCTCAGGCGCCAGGACGGCCGGATCGAGCCGCGCATCGGTGGCAAGTGGCGAGTGCTGGCGAACATCTTCGCCAATCCCGATCTGCCGGAGATCGATGATTACTACGAGCCGTTCACCTTCGACTACCAGCATCTGCACCAGGCCAAGGCCGGCGAGCATCAGCCGGTGGCCCGGCCGCGCTCGCTGATCTCCGGGCAGCGCATGCAAAAGATCGAGTGGGGCCCGAACTGGGAGGAGATCCTCGGCACCGAGTTCGCCAAGCGGCGTCACGATGCGAACTTCGAGCAGATCCAGGCCGACATCTATGGCCAGTTCGAGAACACCTTCATGATGTATCTGCCCAGGCTCTGCGAGCACTGCCTGAATCCGAGCTGTGTGGCGTCCTGCCCGAGTGGCGCGATCTACAAGCGCGAGGAAGACGGCATCGTGCTGATCGATCAGGACAAGTGCCGTGGCTGGCGGATGTGCATCTCCGGCTGCCCGTACAAGAAGATCTATTACAACTGGAAGTCCGGCAAGTCCGAGAAGTGCATCTTCTGCTACCCGCGCATCGAGTCGGGCCAGCCGACGGTGTGCTCCGAGACCTGCGTGGGGCGCATCCGCTACCTGGGCGTGCTGCTTTACGATGCCGACCGCATCGAGGAGGTGGCCGCCTCCGAGGACGAGCGCGACCTCTATCACCGCCAGTGCGAGATCTTTCTCGACCCCCATGATCCGGCGGTGATTGCCCAAGCGAAGCAGGACGGCATTCCCGACAACGTCATCCAGGCCGCCCAGGCCTCGCCGGTCTATAAGCTGGCCATCGATTGGCAGCTGGCCCTGCCGCTGCACCCGGAGTACCGCACACTGCCGATGGTCTGGTACGTGCCGCCGCTGTCGCCGATCCAGTCCGCGGCGGAGGCCGGCCATGTGGAGCATGACGGCGTGTTGCCGAAGATCGAGTCACTGCGCATCCCGGTGCAGTACCTGGCCAACCTGCTCACCGCCGGCGAGGAGGCGCCGGTGGTGCTGGCCCTGAAGCGGTTGATGGCGATGCGGGTCTACATGCGCGGCAAGCATGTGGAGGGCGCGGCCGAGACCTCGGTGCTCGACGAGGTGGGCCTCAGCGAGGCGCAGGTCGAGGAAATGTATCGCTATTTGGCCATCGCCGACTACGAGGATCGCTTCGTGATTCCTACCAGCCATCGGGAAACGGCTCGCGATGCCTTCCCCGAGCGCGGCGGCTGCGGCTTCAGCTTCGGCAACGGCTGCCAGGGCGGCAGCAACGAGGCGAGCCTGTTCGGTGGACGCAAGCAGACCACGACCCTGGTCAAGCCGGTGGGCACCTTCGATCCTCAGAACGATGGTCGGAGCGAGCAAAAGAGTGAGGAGGCGCGCAATGACTAGCCATGCACGCGACGACCGAGCCCCGGACATGCTGAGCCTGCGGGCCCTGGCCCGGTTGCTGGATTACCCGACCGCCGAGTTGCAGGCAGCGGCCGGCGAGCTCGAGGCCGTCATCGCCGCGGAGCCGCGCCTGGCGGGCGCACTGCGCTCCCGGCTGGGTGACTGGTGCCGGCGGCTGGCCGAGGCGGACCTGCTCGACCGGCAGGCCGAGTATGTTGGCTTGTTCGATCGAGGGCGTTCGACCTCGTTGCTGCTGTTCGAGCACGTGCACGGCGAGTCCCGGGATCGCGGCCAGGCGATGGTCGACCTGCTGGCCGAGTACCGGGCCGCCGGTTTCGAGCTCGACGCCCGCGAGCTGCCCGACTACCTGCCGCTGTTCCTCGAATACCTCTCCACACGACCAGAGGGCGAGATCGGCCGCTGGCTGGGCGAGATTCGCCATATCCTGGCGCTGCTCGCCGCCCGTCTCGAGGAGCGCGAGGCCGACCACGCCCTGGTGCCGCTGGCGCTGCTGGCGCTGATCGGCGCCGAAGACGACATTGACGCCCATCGCCCCCAGGTTCGCGAGGAAGCGTCGGATCATACTCCCGAGGCGCTGGACGCGGTCTGGGAGGAAGAGGCGGTGCGCTTCTCCGCCGAGTCGGACCAGGATTGCGCCCTGCAGTCCGCCGAGGGGCGGCGCCTCGCCGAGCGCAAGCACGTGACGCCCAGCGAAGCGGTACGGGTCCTCGACCCCACTGTCTCCGTGTCGCGGCCTCAAGGAGATCAGCCATGAACTACCTCAACACCCTGCTGTTCGGGCTTTACCCCTATCTCGCCGGCACCGTCTTCCTGATCGGCAGCCTGGTACGCTTCGATCACGGCCAGTATTCCTGGAAGACCGGCTCCAGCCAGATGCTGTCGTCGAAGCATATGCGGCTGGCCAGCAACCTCTTCCATGTCGGCATCCTGGTGATCTTCTTCGGCCACCTGGTGGGGTTGCTGACCCCCCACTGGGTCTATGCCCCCTTCATGAGCGCCAGCGCCAAGCAACTGGTCGCCATCGTGATCGGCGGCCTCGCCGGCGTCATGTGCCTGGTGGGGGGCGCCATGCTAGCGCATCGACGCCTCACCAACCCCAGGGTGAGGGCGTCCTCCAGTTCGATGGATACCGCCATCATCCTCCTGCTGGTGATCCAGGTGACCCTAGGGCTATTGACCATCATTCCCGCCCTAGGGCACCTGGACGGCGGCGTGATGCTCCGGCTCGCCCACTGGGCTCAGTCCATCGTTTTCTTCCAGGGCGGGGCGGCGGCGCATCTCGCCGGGATCGGCCTGATCTACAAGCTGCATATCCTGCTGGGCTTGACCATCGTGCTGATCTTTCCCTTCACTCGCCTGGTGCACGTCTGGAGCATTCCGTTAGGTTATCTGGGCAGGCGCTATCAGATCGTCCGCCGCCGTGGCTAAAACTGGCTTTGCTCGGCCATGCGTTGTTGGAGATCGGCTCAAAATGCTCATTTACAAACGCGTAAACTCCGCTTTTTCGCCGATCTCCGCCTAGTCTGGCCGTCGCACGCTCAGTTTTAACGTTGAGGATAATGACCATGCAGAAGATCGATATCGAGCAACTGCCGGGCGGCCAGAGTGCCCCCCCGGTGCAGGTTGGGCGGGTGGTGATCGACGAGGATGCCATCGCCCGGGAGATGCAGTATCACCCGGCCGAGTCGGCGGCCGAGGCGCAGCTCCTGGCCGCCAGGTCGCTGGTGGTGCGCGAGCTGCTGAGCCAGCGCGCCCGTGAACTCGGCCTGCCGTCGGTGGTGGATGACCAGGGCATCGAGAACGATGCCGCCATGACCGAACTGCTGGAGCGCGAACTGGAGGTGCCCGAGCCCGATGAGGCGGCCTGTCGCCGCTTCTTTACGGCGCACCCGACGCGCTTCAGTACGCCCACCCAGCGCCATGTTCGCCATATCCTGCTGGCGGCCGCGCCCGACGACGCCCGGGCCCGCGACGCCCAGTACCAGCTGGGCGAGCGCTTGATCGCCGAGCTGCGTGAGGCGCCTGAACGCTTCACCGAGCTGGCCCAGCGTCATTCCGCCTGCCCCTCGAAGGATGAGGGCGGAGAGCTCGGCTGGCTGGTCTCCGGCCAGACGGTAGCGGAGCTCGACCGGGCGCTGCAGCACCTGACCGAGGGCACCCATGAGCGGCCGCTGGCCTCGCGCTATGGTTGGCATCTGGTCTGCATCAATGCCTGTCGGAAAGGCCGACGTTTGCCCTATGAGGCCGTGGCCGACCGAGTGCGTCATGACCTGCACGAGCAGGCGACGCGCCGGGCGTTGCGCCATTACCTGCTGGCGCTGGAAGAGACCTATGGAGTCGAGGGGGTGGCGCTGGACGACGATGCCGCGGGTGCCCTGATGCAATGAAGTAGGAGGGAGCGCCAAACGTCCCGCGCCTGCTCTTACGCGGGCTTGGTGGCGATCAGCACGGCACGCCGCGGCGCCGGGTGGCCCTCGATCGTGAGGCGGGGGTCCTCGGGGTCGAGGAAATCGGCAAGCGACTGGAAGCTCATCCACTCGGTCGCGCGCTGCTCATCGAGGCTGGTCTCGGCCTCGTCGACCACCCGCACGTCGCTGAAGCCGCAGCGTTCGAGCCAGTGGCTCAAGGCGGCGGAGGAGGGCAGGAAGTAGACGTTGGGCATCGCCGCGTATCGCTCGCCGGGCATGAAAACGGTGGTGGTGTCGCCTTCCACTACCAGGGTTTCCAGCACCAGTTCACCACCGGGGCGCAGGGCATCCTTCAACTGCTGCAAGTGCTCGAGGGGTGAGGGGCGATGGTAAAGCACGCCCATCGAGAACACGGTGTCGAAAGCCTCGAGTTTCTCGGGTACGTCCTCGATGCCCACCGGCAGGAAGTGTGTGCGGCCGCCATCGCCGTCGCCGATGAAATGACGCACCGCCTGGAACTGGTAGAAGAAGCGCGGCGAGGGGTCGATCACCAGCACGAAAGAGCTCTCGGCGCCGGCCATACGCCAGGCGTGATAGCCGCTGCCGCCACCTACGTCCAGCACCCGGCGACCGGCCAGCGCCGAGAGGTGCGGATATACTCTTTGCCACTTCCAGTCCGAGCGCCATTCGGTATCGATATGGATGCCGCCCAGCGAATAGGGGCCCTTGCGCCAGGGAGCGAGCTTTTTCAGGAGGTTATGGCACTGTCGCCGTTGAGGCTCAGTCAGTGCCACGTTGACGCTGACCGTGTCCTGATCCAGGTCTGCCCGGCGTTCGTCGGCCAGCGCGGGCAGCTTGGCCACTGCCTTTTCCCAGGCCGGCAGGTCACCGTGGCGCTTGCGGTCAAGGCCACGGGCTAGCTGTTCGGGAAGGCGGGCCAGCCAGGGCTCGAGGCCCTGATCGACGAAGGCGTGATAGAGGCGGCGGTGGGAATCCGGTGACAACACTCAGGCGTCCTTGAAGGCGATGATCGAGGCGAAGTTAAGGTACTGAAACCAAGTGTGGCTGCGCGGGAAGCCGGCGCCGGCAAGGCGCTCATGGTGGGCGGCGAGGGTGTCCGGCACCAGCACGTTCTCGAGCGCGGTGCGCTTCTGGCTGATCTCCATGTCGCTGTAGCCGTTGGCGCGCTTGAAGTCGTGATAGCGCTCGACCAGCCAAGCATTCTCCTGCTCGTCCTCGGCGACGATCTTTTCCGAGAGCACCAGCACGCCGCCGGGCTCCAGGGCGTCGTAAAGTGCCTTGATCACCGCTTCGCGATCGGCGGGCGGCAGGAACTGCAGGGTGAAATTGAGCACGATCATGCCCGAGGAGCGGTAGTCGAGCGCGCGAATGTCGCCCTCGACGACCTCAAAGGCATGCGCCGGGCATTCGGCAGCGAAGGTCTCGCTGGCGCGGCTGACCATCGCCGGCGACAGGTCGACCCCGGTCAGGCGGAAGGCGTCCGCCGGCAGGCGCCCGGCCAGCGCCAGGCCCACTGCGCCTAGCGAACAGCCGAGATCATAAACGTGGGCGCCATGGCGCAGGTGACGTTCGGCGATCACCCCGAGCATGCCCAGTATCTGGCCATAGCCCGGCACCGAGCGACGGATCATGTCAGGGAAGCAGGCCACCACCTGTTCGTCGAAGGAGAAGCGCGCTACCCGGTCCAGGGGTGTCGAAAAGATCGCGTCACGGTAAGATGCGTCAGTCATGGCGTCATGTCGGGGTCATAGCGGAATTTCCGGCATTCTACGCCCCGCGCCGCCCGGCTGCACCCGTTGCGCCGGGCGGCCGTTGTGTACGTGAGTGGTGCCCGTGAATGGTGTTAGTTAATGGTGTTCGTCAACGCGTCGCGCTCGTCAAGGAGAGAGAGTTCATGAGCCATCCGACCCCGATCGATCAGCGGCCCGCCTGGAAGGCGCTGGCGGAGCATGCGCGGGAGATGCGCGAGGTGCATCTGAAGACGCTGTTTCGAGAGGCCGCGACGACGGGCGAGCCTCGCTATCCCCGTTTCTGCCGCCGGGCGGCGGGACTGACCCTGGATCTTTCCAAGCAACGCTTCAGCAACGAGACCTTCGAGGGGCTCCTGGCGCTGGCTCGGGAGGCCGGTGTGCCGGCAGCCATTTCGCGACTGCTGGCCGGCGAACGGGTCAACCATTCCGAGGATCGCCCAGCGCTGCACACCGCGCTGCGCCTGCCGGCGGATGCCCATCTCGAGGTCGAGGGCCAGGATCTGGTGCCCGCGGTGCACGAAACGCTGGATCGCATGGAGGCGATGGTCGACAAGTTCCACGCCGGCCAGTGGCGCGGCGCCACCGGCAAGGCGGTCAGCGATGTGGTCAACCTGGGGGTCGGCGGTTCGGATCTTGGCCCGCTGATGGTCACCCATGCCCTCGCCGACTATCGGCCGCGCGACGTGCACGAGATCAAGGTGCATTTTGCCTCGACCATGGACGGCTCCCAGCTTGCCGATTACCTGTCGCGGCTGAATCCCGAAACCACCCTGTTCGTACTGTCGTCGAAGTCCTTCACCACCATCGACACCTTGTCGAATGCCCGCACCGCCCGGGATTGGCTGCTGAGTCGACTGGTCCACGATGATCACGAGGAGCCCAGCGCCATCGACCGGGCTCTGGTGATGCGTCAGCACTTTATCGGCGTCTCGGCGAGTCTTGAGAAGATGGCCGAGTGGGGCATCGCGCCGGCCAATCAGCTCGAGTTCTGGGAGTGGGTCGGCGGACGTTACTCGCTGTGGGGGGCCATCGGCCTGCCCATCGCGCTGGTAGTGGGCATGGCCAATTTCCGGGCACTGCTGGGCGGCGCCTATGCCATGGACCGCCATTTCCAGGAGGCGCCCCTCGAGGATAACCTGCCAGTGCTGCTGGGCCTCGCCGGTATCTGGAACGTCAATTTCCTGGATATTCGCGCGCACTCGATCCTGCCCTACGACGGCCGGCTCGAGTACTTTGCGAGCTATCTCGAGCAGCTCGAGATGGAGTCCAATGGCAAGTCGGTGACCAACGAGGGGCAGGTGACCGCTTACTCCACCTGCCCGGTGCTATGGGGGCAGCTCGGCCCCAACGCCCAGCACGCCTTCTATCAGCTGCTGCACCAGGGCACCCAGTCGGTGGAGTGCGACTTCATCGCGCCGCTGCGCCGCTATGATCGCGTCGAGGACGCCGAAACCCGCGCGCACCTCAAGGCTCAGCATCGCCTGACGCTCGCCAACTGCTTCGCCCAGTCGCGCCTGCTGATGCTCGGCGATGACGCCATCGAAGACGACGGCCCGCGGCCGAACCACAAGCGCTATCGCGGCAACCAGCCTTCTAGCACCGTGCTGCTCGACCGCCTGACGCCTCATACCCTGGGCGCGCTGATTGCCCTCTATGAGCATAAGGTCTTCGTGCAGGCCACCATCTGGGACATCAACCCTTTCGACCAGTGGGGCGTGGAGCTCGGCAAGCAGATCGCCGGCGAGACCGAGCGTATCCTGGGCTCCCGCGAAGGCCTGGAGACCATGGACGATTCCAGCCAGGGCCTGATCCAGGCGCTGTGGGCCGCCGAGGACCAGGCGAGCAGCGAGGCCAGCGAAGCCAGGGCAGGAATCTCGCGGGCTGGCGCGTCTCGGCGTGAGGTGTCTTGATGCTGGATGCGTATACAGGAAATGCGGTATGCTGAGCGCCGACATCGATCGTGAATCGACCCCGGCGAGCGGCGTGCTCTACCTGCACGGCTTCAATAGCGGCGTAAGTTCGCCCAAGTCGCAACTGATGCGCGCGGCCTGTAGCGTCGTGGAAAGGGCCCCCTTGCCCTGTGAGGCCCCGCAGCTCTCGCATCGCCCCAATGAGGCCCTGGCCACCGCCGAGGCGGCACTCGAGGCCCTGGGCCCACGGCCGCTATTGGTGGGCAGTTCCATGGGCGGCTTTCTGGTCAGTTGCCTTGCCGAGCGGCTGGGCCTTCCCGCGGTGGCCATCAACCCGGCGGTGCGGCCGGCACGTCTGATGCAAAGCTGGATCGGCGAGGCCTTCGTCAACGCGGATACTGGCGAGCGCTTCGTCATCGACCACCGTCACCATGAGGCGCTTGAGGCCCTGACACCGGCCCGGTTGACGCCTGCGCATTACCTTCTGCTGCTGGGTACCGCTGACGAGACGCTGGACTGTCGCGATGCCTTCGAGGCCTACGCGGGATGCTCGACGATCCTGCATCCTGGCGGCGACCACGGCTTCAGCGCACTTGCTGACTATCTGCCGGCGGTGCTGGCCCACGGCGGTCGTCGCCTCGCACCGGGCCGGGTGACCACGATCTTTCATCACGCATGACGACGCCTGGCGGCGTGCCATCCGCCCCGTTCACTGCCAAACACCTGGACAACGCATGACGCAATACAGTGCTAGTTCCATCGAGGTTCTTTCCGGGCTCGAACCGGTGCGAAAGCGCCCGGGGATGTACACGGATACCTCGCGACCCAATCACCTGGCTCAGGAAGTCATCGACAACAGCGTCGATGAGGCCCTGGCCGAGCATGCCCATCACATCCAGCTGCGCCTGCTTGCCGATGGCGGCATCGAGGTTTCGGATGACGGCCGCGGCATGCCCATCGATATTCACCCCGAGCACGGCGTCTCGGGGATCGAGCTGATCCTCACCAAGCTGCATGCCGGTGGCAAGTTCTCCCAGTCGAGCTACCGCTTTGCGGGCGGCCTGCACGGGGTCGGTGTGTCGGTGGTCAACGCCCTGTCGCGGCGCCTCGAGGTCGAGGTGTGTCGCGACGGTAATCGCCACGCCATCGCCTTCGAGCACGGTGAAAAGGTGTCGGACCTGGCCGTTATCGGCAGCTGTGCCAAGCGTGCCACCGGCACCCTGGTGCGCTTCTGGCCCGACGAGAGCTATTTCGACAGCCCCAAGCTTGCCCTGCCGCGGCTGAAGCACCTGCTGCGTGCCAAGGCGGTGCTCTGTCCAGGGCTCAAGGTAACCCTTACCGAGACCGATGGCAGCCAGAGCGAGTGGCAATACGAGGATGGCCTGCGCGACTATCTGGCCCAGGCCACCGACGGCTTCGAAGTGCTGCCGGCCTCGCCGTTCGTTGGCCACTTCGCCGACGACGAGCAGGGCGTCGACTGGGCGCTGCAGTGGCTGCCGGAGGGTGGCGAGCCGCTGATGGAATCCTACGTCAACCTGATCCCCACTCCGCTCGGCGGCACTCACGTCAATGGCCTGCGCTCGGGGCTGCTCGAGGCACTGCGCGAGTTCTGCGAGTACAGAAGCATTCTGCCCCGGGGCGTGAAGCTGACCGCCGACGATTTGTGGGAGCGGGTCAGCTATGTGTTCTCGGTGAAAATGCTCGACCCACAGTTCGCTGGCCAGACCAAGGAGCGGCTGTCCTCCCGGGCGGTGGCGGCCTTTGTCTCCGGCGTGGTCAAGGATGCCTTCTCGCTGTGGCTCAACCACCATGTCGATCAGGCCGAGGCGCTGGCGGAGCTGGTGATCAGCGCCGCCCAGCGCCGCCAGAAGAGCGCCAAGAAGGTCGCTCGCAAGAAGGTCACTTCCGGCCCTGCGCTGCCGGGCAAACTTGCCGACTGCTCAGGTCAGGATCCGGCCGCCAGCGAGCTGTTCCTGGTCGAGGGTGATTCCGCTGGGGGTAGCGCCAAGCAGGCTCGTGATCGCGAAACGCAGGCGATCCTGCCGCTGCGTGGCAAGATCCTCAATACCTGGGAGGTGGAGTCCCACGACATCTATGGCTCTCAGGAGGTTCACGACATCGCCGTGGCCATCGGCATCGACCCGGTCAGCGATGATCTCTCGAAGCTGCGCTACCACAAGATCTGCATCCTTGCCGATGCCGACTCCGACGGACTGCACATTGCTACCCTGCTGTGTGCGCTGTTCGTGCGCCACTTCCCGGCGCTGGTGGCCGCTGGCCACGTGTTCGTCGCCATGCCGCCACTGTATCGCATCGACCTGGGCAAGGAGGTTCACTATGCCCTCGACGAGAGCGAGAAGGCGGCGATTCTCAAGCGCCTGGAAGGCAAGCGCGGCACCGTCAACGTCCAGCGCTTCAAGGGCCTCGGCGAGATGAGCCCGCTGCAGTTGCGCGAGACCACCATGGCCGCCGATACGCGCCGTCTGGTGCAGCTGACCCGTGAGGATGGCGACGGCACCTTCGAGATGATGGACATGCTGCTCGCCCGCAAGCGCGCCAGTGATCGCAAGAGCTGGCTCGAGGACTACGGCAATCTCGCAGACATAGAGGTTTGATTCCCCGATGACCATGGATATTCAGGTGGCGGAGGGGGACGTCGAGCGTCTTTCCCTTCGCGAGTACACCGAAAAGGCGTACCTCGACTACTCGATGTACGTGATTCTCGACCGTGCGCTGCCCCACATCGGCGACGGCATGAAGCCGGTGCAGCGGCGCATCGTCTACGCCATGCGCGAGCTTTCGCTCAGCGCCAACGCCAAGTACAAGAAGTCGGCGCGCACCGTCGGCGACGTACTCGGCAAGTTTCACCCGCACGGTGACAGCGCCTGCTACGAGGCGATGGTGCTGATGGCCCAGCCGTTCAGTTACCGCTATCCGCTGGTGGATGGCCAGGGCAACTGGGGCAGCCCCGACGACCCCAAGTCCTTCGCCGCCATGCGCTACACCGAGGCGCGGCTGTCCAAGTTTTCCGAGGTGCTGCTCAGCGAACTGGGGCAGGGCACCGTCGACTGGACGCCCAACTTCGATGGCACCATGAACGAGCCGGTGGTGCTGCCGGCCAAGTTGCCCCATGTGCTGCTCAACGGCGGTACCGGCATCGCCGTGGGCATGGCCACCGATATACCGCCCCATAACGTCAACGAGGTGGTCGAAGCGACCTGCCACCTGCTGCGCCACCCTGAGGCGACGACGGCCGATCTGCTCGAGTATGTGCCGGCGCCGGACTTTCCCTCTGCCGCTGAAATCATCACCCCGCGCTCTGATCTGCGTAAGCTTTATGAGAGTGGCCGTGGCTCGGTCAAGCTGCGTGCCCGTTACACCCTGGAAGAGGGCAAGGTGGTGATCACCGCGCTGCCTTACCAGGTAAGCGGGTCCAAGGTACTCGAGCAGATCGCCGCCCAGATGCAGGCCAAGAAGCTGCCGATGGTTGCCGACCTGCGCGACGAATCGACCCACGAGACTCCGACGCGATTGGTTATCGAGCCGCGCTCCAACCGGGTCGATATCGAGGCCCTGATGGCACACCTGTTCGCCACCAGCGATCTCGAGAAGAACATCCGCGTCAACATGAATGTGATTGGCCTGGATGGCCGGCCGCGGGTCATGCCCCTGCCGCAAATGCTTGGCGAATGGCTCAACTTCCGCCGCACGACCGTGCGCCGGCGCCTCGAACATCGCCTGGGCAAGGTCGAGGATCGCCTGCATATTCTCGAGGGTCTGCTGGCGGCCTACCTCAATATCGATGAGGTGATCCGTATCATTCGGGAAGAGGACGAGCCCAAGGCCGCGCTGATCCAGGCCTTCGATCTCTCCGAGCGTCAGGCAGAGGCCATCCTTGAGCTGCGTTTGCGCCACTTGGCCAAACTCGAGGAGTTCAAGATTCGCGGCGAGCAGGACGAGTTGGCCGCTGAGCGTAAGCACCTCAAGACGCTGCTGGGTAGCGAGGAAGCACTCACCGACCTGATCGAAGATGAGTTGCGCGAGGCTGCCAAGGAACACGGCGATGATCGCCGTGCGCCGCTGGTCGAGCGCGGCGAGGCCAAGGCGCTGTCTGAAGTCGAGCTTCTCGGCGCCGATCCGGTCACCGTGGTGCTGTCCGAGAAGGGCTGGATTCGCTCGGCCAAGGGGCACGAGATCGACCCCGCCGGGCTCAGCTACAAGTCCGGCGACCGCTTCCACCTGGCGGCGCGAGGCAAGACCAATCAGCCGCTGGTGCTGCTTGACGATACCGGGCGAGCTTACACCCTGGCCGCCCATAACCTGCCCAGCGCCAGAAGCCAGGGCGAGCCGATTACCGGTCGCGTCAACACCGCGGCTGGGGCGCATATGGCCGGGCTGATGCTGGCGCCCCCCGAGACTCGCTATCTGCTGGCGTCCGACGGCGGCTATGGCTTCATTGCCCGGCTCGAGGACCTGATCGGCAAGAACAAGGCCGGCAAGGCCATCCTCTCGGTACCCAAGGGCTGTGCTGTGATTCCGCCGCTGGCGGTGCCGAGCGGTGAGGGCGTGCAGGTTGCCGCCGTCTCCAACGAAGGGCGCCTGCTGGTGTTTGCCCTCGAACAGCTACCGGAGATGGCCAAGGGCAAAGGCAACAAGATGCTCGATATTCCCGGCACCCGAGCCACCCAGCGCGAAGAGTTCATGCGCGACCTGGTGATGCTGCCTGAAGGGGCCGCGCTGGTGGTGCATGCCGGCAAGCGCAAGCTGACGCTCAAGCCGAGCGATCTCGATTACTATACCGGTGAACGCGGGCGTCGCGGCAGCAAGCTGCCTCGCGGCTTCCAGAAGGTTGACCGCCTCGCCATTGAAGACTGAGGGAAGGCTCATGACACGACGACTCTTGATTCGCGCCACGGGCCAGGCCCATCCCGGCCAGCTCGCCGGCCTAGGAAGCGCCCTGGCCCGCGCCGGGGCCCGCCTGTTGGACATCAATCAGAGCGTGACCTTCGATATCCTGTCGCTGGAGGCGCTGGTCGGGCTTGATCATGACAGCGACCTGGAGGCGATTCTCGCTGAGGCTGGCGATACCTTGGGGCTCGACATCCAGGCGGTGCAGGTGGGTGCCGAGGACTATCAGCGCTGGAGCGCCCAGGAAAGTCGGCCACGGCTGATCCTGACCCTGCTGGCGCCGCATCTCCCTGCGGGCATTCTTGCCGAGGTCGGCGCCCTGACCGCCGAACATGACCTGACCGTCGAGCTGATCCATCGTCTGTCAGGCCGTGAGCCGCTGGATGGCAGCGTGGCCGGAGAGGGCAGCGATCGTCACCCCATGGGCGCCTGCGTCGAGTGTTGGCTGCGCGGTGAGGAAGTCGACCTGACCGCCTTGCGTGAAAAGGCCCTGGCGCTGGGCGCCATGCACGGCGTGGATATCGCCATTCAGGAGGATTCGATCTGGCGTCGCCACCGTCGGCTGGTGTGCTTCGACATGGACTCGACGCTGATCCAGACCGAAGTGATCGACGAGCTGGCCCGGCGCCACGGCGTGGGCGATGAGGTGGCAGCGGTCACCGAACGGGCGATGCGCGGCGAGCTGGATTTTCAGCAGAGCTTTCGCGAGCGGATGAGCAAGCTGAAGGGCCTGGACGAGGCGGTGCTCGCCGACATCGCCGAGAACCTGCCGTTGATGGACGGCGTCGAACGCCTGATGGGCCACCTCAAACGGTTGGGATATCGCACCGCCATCCTCTCCGGTGGCTTTACCTACTTCGCCGATTACCTGCAGCAGAAGCTTGGCTTTGATGAAGTCCATGCCAATGAGCTGGTCATCGAGAATGGCAAGGTCACCGGCGAGGTGCGTGAGCCGATCCTCGATGCCGAGCGCAAAGCCTATCTGCTGCGCGAGATCGCCCGCCGCGAGGGGCTGGCGCTGGAGCAGACCATTGCCGTGGGTGACGGCGCCAACGATTTGAAGATGCTAGCCACAGCGGGACTCGGTATCGCCTTTCGGGCCAAGCCGCTGGTGCGTCAGCAGGCCAGTCATTCGCTTTCGACACTGGGTCTCGATGCAGTGCTCTATCTGATCGGCTATCGCCAGAGCGATCTTGAGGGCTGAGGGCTTCTGGCGCGAGCCTCATCCTCCAGGCGAGCTGCATTCACTATGCGAGCCAACAAGCGAACCATGGGTAAGCCGCTCAGCTGTTGTCCGATCGGGTGTTGTTCTAACCCGTTACGCCTGAGCTTACGTGCTCAAGTCGGTTCCCGGGGCTGTCATCAGGTGTCGCCGGGAAGGCTCTCCACGCGATTACGCCCCCGGCGCTTGGCTCGATAGAGCGCCTCATCGACGGCTTTCCCCGACTCCGCTAGGGTCATACCGCGATGGAACTCCACGACCCCCAGGCTCACGGTCACGCTGCCGACATCGTCGAAGGATGTCGCTTCGATGCTGGCGCGAACCCGTTCTGCCAGCTTGATGGCGCCGTCCAGGTGCGTGTGGCCGGCCAGCAGCATGAATTCATCGCCGCCCCAGCGACCGACTTCGTCACTGTCACGCAGCTGCCGGATGATGACATCGGTCAGTGCCTTGAGCACACTGTCGCCGACATCGTGTCCGTACTCATCATTGATGTCCTTGAAACAGTCGATATCGAGCATGATTAGCGAAAAAGGCGTGTCGTAACGCTCGAGGTCGTTGATAGCCTGCTCCTGCAGCCGATAGAGTCGGGTGCGGTTGCAGATGCCGGTCAGCCGGTCATGTTCGGCGAGATGCTTGAGCTCTTCTTCCAATATCTTCTGCTTGCGGATGTCATGGAAGACGTAGATATAGTGCTCGATCTCACCTTGGCCGTTGGTCAGGGTGGAGATGGACTGCCATAAAGGCAGAGTTTCGCCGTTTTGATGTCGATACCAGTATTCTCCCTCCCAGTACCCGCTGACCGACAGAGTGAATTGGACACGCTGGTAGAAGGTGGCATCGTGCTGGTCGGATTGCAGCAACTGAGGGGACTGGCCAACGGCTGCTTGAAGCGTATAGCCGGTGATCGAGGTAAAAGCATCGTTGACGCGTTCGATGATCTGCTGTCGGTTGACGATCATTACCCCTTGCCCGGTATGAAAGGCGACAGCCATCAGCCGGTGCTCGGCCTCAAGCGCCTTGTGCTGCGTCAGGTCATGCATGATGGTTGAGAAGTGCGTGGTCTCGCCTTGCGCGTTGCGGTGAGCGATCAGCGTCTGCTGAACCGGGATCTCTTCGCCCAGGGCATTTCGAATCTTGCCTTCCCCCTGCCAATAGCCGTTTCTCAGCGCCTCCGGTATTGCGTTCTCACGTAGGTGCTGCCAGATATCCGCCAGCTGATGGAAGACGATATGCTCATCGGGAGATGACGAGGCCAACTGGTGGCCTATCAGCTTCTTGCCGGCTGGGTTGTAATAGAACGGCCGTGCCTCGGTGTCCGCCATGGAGATCAAGTCGGGGGTTGCTTCGATGATTTCGCTCAGCCGTCGATGCTCCTGCTCGAGCATTCGACGTTCGGTAATATCGATACCTACGCTCTGGAACTCCCTTGGCGTGCCGTTCTCATCACAGAAGGCGCGACTGGTCCAGTGCACCCAGCGCGTCTTACCCTGGCTATCGGTTACCTGGTTCTCGAACGCGCGAATCGGTGTCTGGTCACTGAAGTCAGCCAGGTGTTCTCGGATGGCGTCCTGCTGTTCGGCGGGCAGCAGGTCGCCCCAGCGCTTGCCGACCAGGGCGTCTTGATGCTTACCGGTCAGCTTAGACAAGGGAGCGTTGATGAAGAGAATCGTGGTGTCGGGCAGGTAACGCACCACGAAATGAGGGTGCTGCTCGATCAGGTCGCGATACTCGGCTTTCTGGGCGGCCAGCTCGGCTTCTGCTCTGGTGCGTTCGGTTACGTCATGGATGATCGAGTGAAGCAACTGGCATCCGTGGCGCGTCATCGGGCTACTGTAGACCTCGACATCACGCAGCTCGCCGTTGGCCAGGCGGTGCTGGAAACGGAAAAAGCGCCGCTCTTCGCGCTGCGCTAATTGAAGTTCCCGCCTGAGGGCCGCGTCATCAAGAGGATTGATGTCGCGAATGTTCAGTCGCTCGATCGCTGATCGGGAATAGCCGTAAAACGAAAGCGCCGACTCATTAGCATCGATGATCTGTCCGCTATCGACCTCTATCAACAGCTTGGGTGCGGTATTTTGCCGAAACATGGCGTCGAAGAGCTGATTCGATTCCCGCTTCCACTGATCGCGCTCTAGTCTCATATGCTCAAGATCAGCCTGCAGTCGCTTTATCTGACCTTCATCATCCCGCTGGCCTGCGTCTAAGGAAGCGTCACTGGCTTGGTTCTCGTTTTTCCCTTGGGAGGTCACAGCGCACTCCTTACTGTCAGATCCGTCTGATGATCCGCATCTTTGGCTTATATATTCCTGATGCTATACCGGTATTTTTCTATTCAGCGTGTCCCTAGAGATAGCGTGGTGCATTCCGCCCATATTCACCTGCGCATCGTGACTATTGCGTTGAAAAAAGTCTCCGGGTCACAGGATCGTAATCGATGGGACGATATTGGCGTTTGCGGATGAGGTAGCTCTGGTGCCGTGGCGGATGGCGGGCTAGTTTGTGAGAGTCACTTACTTGTATGAGGTCGCCATGCCCACATCCCGTTTCTCGCCGGAGCTGTTCGAGGAAATGAAGATCCTTGGCCTGTTCAACCTGACCACGACCCAAGAAGGCATCAAGGTACATTCGAACGCTACGCCGGAAGCCATTTCGGCTGCCCGCCGGCTTCATGACAAGGGCCTGATTACGCAGGACGACGGCGGATACCTGACGAGCCTCGGTCACGAAGCCGCCCAGCACGCTCAGGATTTGCTGACCATCCTAGTAACCGAGAAGCTAGCCAGCTAGTCCGCTGCAGGTCTCGCATTACACGCCCCGTCCCGCCATGCTGCAGGGCGGGGCGTTTGATTATGGTTATGGCGGTCTAGAGTACTTCGATCCTATTGCGCCCTCGGTGCTTGGCCATGTAGAGGGCGTGATCGGCACGCTGATAGAGACTGGCGGCATCGTCGTCCTGTCGCCCCTGGGTGAGGCCAAGGCTGATGGTCACCGACAGCGGCGGTTCCGGGTCCATTGGCAGCGAGAAAGATTCGACGGCCCGGCGCAGCCGTTCCGCTACACGACGAGCCGTAAACAAGGGAGTGGCGTGCATCAGCAGCATGAATTCCTCACCGCCCAGTCGACCGATCAGATCTCCCTCACGTACGCCTTCCGCCAGTGTGTCAGCAACTCCGCGCAGTACTCGATCGCCAACGTCGTGCCCATGACGGTCGTTGATACGCTTGAAGAAGTCGATATCGATGATCGCCAAGCTGATGGCATAGCGTCGGGTGATGGCTTCATCCAGGGCCCGGTCGATTCGAGCGCGGTTGGGTAGCCCGGTCAGCGCATCGGTCAGCGCCAGATGGTTGATGGCTTCCCGTTCCTTGGCCCAGCGTTCAGAGGTGAGATACCTGGTGATCAGATGCTCAACAGCATCGCCGACCAGGCGCACCAGCTCGATTTCCAGCGCGGTGAACGACATCTGTCGTGCTTTAGGGCTCGAAAAGTTGAGGGTGCCCCACACTTCGCCGTTGATGATCAGCGGGACGCCAATGTAGCTCTCCAGCGGGAAGCGCTGATAGCAGGGGTGGCCCTGAAAAAGCGGGTTCTCGCCGGCATGGACGGTGCCCAGCACATCGTCAGCTTCTAGCGTCAGGCAGCAGAACGTCTCCCCCAGGGAAAACTGTGCCCCAGGCTCTAGCCCGGATTGCTGGCTGACCACATGACGCACCTTGTAGATGTCGCCGCTGACTTGGCTGACGATGCCGATCTCTAGGCCCAGGAAGTCGAGCGCCAGGGTCAGGAGGTCATCGATAGTGCTGTCATGCTCGTCGGGTCGATTGTGGACAATGTGATGAATCTGCTTCAGTAGACGTATCGTGGCGCCGTATTCGCTGACGTCCTCGATAGCGGCGAAGAACCCTTTTACGCTGCCATCCGCGGCCATGTCCGGCACATACTGGACGCGGCACTCCAAGACACTGCCGTCTTTCAAGGGTAGGGTCTCTTCGTACTGCACGCGTTCGCCGGATAGGACCCGCTCGTAGAACGGGGTCAGCCGCTTCCACGTTGCCTCGCCGAGGATCACTTCGATATGTTGCCCGCACAGTGTGCCACGGGTCTTTCCGAAGAAGGCCTCGTAGCTCGCGTTGACGAAGCGGTAACGCAGCTCGTTATCGATGCTTGCCACCATGACTGGCAGGGCATCGATCATCGACACCAATGAGTCATGTCCCAACCCCGCTTGGCGTTCTCGTACCCGGCTTAACACCAGCCCCGCGGTCGGCGTCGGCATGGCTTTCCAATGCGTCTGGTTACCGTTGGGCCAGAGCGTCGTGACTTCACCAGGCAGGCGACGTATCAGCAGTGCCGACAGGGTCGTCTCCAAAGCCGCCATGCCATCGGGGGCGACGCAGTCAGTCAGCATCTGACCCGACAGATCCGTGGTGTCTACATCGGTCAGGGTGCCCAGCTGTTCGCTGATCCGCAGTTGGTGATCTAGCAGCAGGTAGACGTCGTTATGAAGTGCGGCAGCGCAACGAAGCCAGCTGTCATGAGGCATGGCGAACTCGCTCGATCATATGTTCAAGCCTCTTGGGGTGGACTGGCTCATGGCGCCTGATGAATGGTATATCGTATACCGCCGAGTGAAAGAAGAGGGGGAAAGTACGGTATCCCTGTGATTGCCATCACGACCCCGTGCTATTCTCGCGGGCGCTAGGCCCAAGGCCGATGAGCATGGTCGATGACGGCCAGTGATTAATGCCTAGGCCCACGCCCGATCAGACCAGGTCGACTTGTAGCGAGCCCCTTGGAAAGAGTCGCCAAGAGAAAGTCGTCAAGAAAAAGTCGCCAAGAAAGAGCCCCCGAAAAGAGACCCCATCCCCGATGAGCGAACCCTTCAACACCTGGCAGGCCCGCTTCGAGCGGCTGCGCGCCAATAAGCTGTTCGAGACCTGCGTGATCGCCATCATTCTCGTCTCGGCATTGTTGATCGGTGCCAAGACCTATGAAGAACAGACTAGTCGCTTCGAGCAGGCGCTGTACTACTTCGACTGGGCGGTGACGCTTTTCTTTCTTGTCGAGATTCTGATTCGCCTGGCCGCTGAACGCTCGGTCAAGGACTTCTTCAAGAGCGGCTGGAACATCTTCGATACCCTGATTGTCGTGGCAAGCTTGATACCGCTGGACGACTCGGAAATGGTGTTGCTGGCACGGCTGTTGCGCGTCTTCCGGGTGCTGCGCCTGGTATCGATGATTCCCGAGCTGCGCATTCTGCTGGCGGCGCTGATCAAGTCGATTCCCCGCATGGGCTACGTGGCCCTGCTGATGTTCATCATTTTCTACATTTATGCCGCGCTCGGCAGCTTCCTGTTTAATGACGTCGATCCTTTCCTGTGGGACAACATCTCGGTGGCTATGCTGACACTGTTTCGCATCGCGACCTTTGAGGATTGGACCGATGTCATGTACGCCACCCAAGAGCTGTATGCTTGGAGCTGGCTGTATTATTTAACCTTTATCTTCCTGACTGCGTTCATCTTTCTCAATATGATGATCGGTATCGTGCTCGACGTGATGCAGAAGGAAAGCGTGCAGATGGAGATCGAGAATGGCACTGGCGAGGCCGGCGAACTGCATGCCTTGCGTCGTGATGTCAGGGCCCTGAGCGAGCAGATCACTCGGTTGGAGGAGGGGCTGTCCCGGGATCGCTAGTTGACAAGCACTCGTCAGCCTGATTTGCTTGGGCACATGAATACGACATCTTTTGACCTCCGCCTAGACCTACGACTACTACTAGCTGGCCTTTGAGCCCGCCGGGCGACGCCTCGCGTTGCATTTTAGAGTCCAAGTTGTTCAGGTCGTTGAGGTAGCAAGATGTCAGTCAGCCACATGTCTACAAACGTATGCGCCGTCGCTTCTTTTTGGGCTTTCATGCCTCGAAGCCACCGCTGCGTGTTCGTATACCGCTATATTTCCGCGACCGACGCCCCGGCCTGCCCTCAGCAGCCGGGGCGTCGTCGTATGTGCACGCCATCACTCACCCCGCGCCAGGAGTTCACGCCATGATGCTCGCCGACCCGTCCAGTAAATACCGCCCCTTCGTTGCCGTTGATCTGCCCGATCGCCAGTGGCCCAGCCGGCGCATCGAGACGCCGCCGCTGTGGTGTAGCGTTGACCTTCGCGATGGCAACCAGGCGCTGATCGATCCGATGGATCTCGAGCGCAAGAAGCGTTTCTTCGATCTGCTGGTTCAGGTGGGGTTCAAGCAGATCGAGATCGGCTTCCCGTCCGCCTCGCAGATCGACTTCGACTTCGCCCGCGAGCTGATCGAGGACGACCTGGTGCCGGATGACGTGACCATCCAGGTGTTGACCCAGGCGCGCCCGCATCTGATCGACCGGACCTTCGAGGCCTTGAAGGGCGCGAAGAAGGCCATCGTGCACGTGTACAACGCGACTGACCCGGTATTTCGCCGCGTGGTATTCAACGTCGACAAGAGCGATTGCATCAAGATCGCCTGCGATGCCACTGCCCTGATTCGTCAGCGCATGGAAGAGTCCCCGGAAACCGACTGGACCTTCCAGTACTCGCCGGAGCTCTTTACTACCACCGAGATGGATTTCGCGGTCGAGATCGTCGACGAGGTCATGGCGACCTATGGCGCCACGGCCGAGAAGCCGATGATCGTTAACCTGCCGGCGACGGTGGAGTGCGCGACCCCCAACAACTATGCCGATCAGGTCGAGTGGTTCTGCCGTCACATCAGCCACCGTGATCACCTGATCGTCAGTGTTCACCCGCACAACGACCGGGGCACCGGCGTGGCCGCCGCCGAATTGACCGTGATGGCCGGCGCCGATCGCGTCGAGGGCACCCTGTTCGGCAACGGTGAGCGCACCGGTAACGTCGATATCGTCACCCTGGCCATGAATCTCTATACCCAGGGCGTGCACCCGGCGCTCGACTTCTCCAACATCACCCCGATCATGCGTGAGGTCGAGCACTGCAACCAGTTGCCGGTTCACCCGCGTCACCCCTATGTCGGCGATCTGGTGTTCACGGCCTTCTCAGGCTCTCACCAGGATGCCATCAAGAAGGGCATGAACGCGCGCCGCGATAACCCGGATGCGGTATGGGAAGTGCCTTATCTGCCGATCGATCCGATGGACGTTGGCCGCAGCTACGAGGCAGTGATCCGCGTCAACAGCCAGTCAGGCAAGGGCGGTATCTCTTACCTGCTCGAGCAGGAGCACGGCATCGAGCTGCCGCGCCGCCTGTCCATCGAATTCAGTCAGGTCGTGCAGGAAGTGGCCGATCGTACCGGCCGCGAAATCACCTCAAAAATGATCTACCAGGCCTTCAGCGACGAATACCTGGACAAGGCCGCCCCCTATGGTCTGATCAACCATCGTCTGTCTTCAGAACCGGACAGCCCGCGGGTACACCTCGAGGCGCTGATCGAGCACAAGGGCGAGCGCGAGACTATCCGCGGTGAAGGCAACGGGCCCTTGGCCGCCTTCATCAAGGCGCTGGTGGCTCACGGTGTGGATGCCGAGATCATTGACTATCACGAGCATTCCCGCGGGCAGGGCGCCGATGCCGAGGCCATTGCTTACGTCGAGGTGCGTGTCGGCGAGAAGGCGATCTTCGGCGTGGGGATTGACGAGAGCATCACCGCCGCGTCCATGAAGGGTGTGATCGGCGCACTCAACCGCCACCTGGCCGACGAGCCGGTAGCGGCCAACGTCACGGCGGACAGCCTGGCGGCGGCGAAGTGATCGGTATGACGCGATAATGTGATGGCAAACCAGCGCCCCCGCGACCGAATGGTCGCGGGGGCGTTTCGTTGGGCGGCTGAAGCTGGTCGAGCAGAGGCTTGGCGCCGTGATGCCTGGTGAATCTGCCTTGAATCGCTAGAGCGGCGTCTTGCTGGCGGCGCCGGGCACTTCACGCACCAGTCGCGGCATCAAGAACCCGGGCAGCCGATCTCGCAGCGCCTCCACCAGCGAGCGCGCTTCCTCATCGGCCACGTCGAAATGGGCGGCACCGCTCACCGGGTCGAGCACATGCAGGTAGTAGGGCAGTACCCCGGTCTCGAAGAGTCGCTCTGAAAGTGCGGCCAGGGCCGCCACGCTGTCGTTGACGCCGCGCAGCAGCACGCTCTGGTTGAGCAGGGTGACGCCTGACGCCGTGAGTCGCTTACAGGCCGCCGCCACGTGCTCGTCGATTTCCTGGGCATGGTTGGCGTGCAGCACCACCACCTTCTGCAGTCGCGTGCTGCCCAGCCAGTCGAGCAGTGCTTCGTCGATGCGGGCTGGAATCACCACCGGCAGCCGCGTGTGGATGCGCAGCCGCTTGAGGTGAGGAATCTCCTCGAGGCGTGCGACCAGCCAGGCGAGCTGGCGATCACTCGCCGCCAGCGGATCGCCGCCGGAGAGAATCACCTCATGAATCGAGGCATCCTCGCGCAGGTAATCGAGGGTTGCCTGCCACTGGGCCCTGGAGGGCGAGTTCTCCTGATAGGGGAAGTGGCGGCGGAAACAGTAGCGGCAGTTGATGGCACAGGTCGGGCTCGCGATCAGAAGCACACGGCCGGCGTACTTGTGAATCAGCCCCCGGCGCGGGGTGTGGTCGGCTTCCTCGAGCGGGTCGGCGATGAAGCCGTCTACGGCATCGGTTTCGGCGACCAGCGGCAGTACCTGGCGCAGCAGCGGATCGTCCGGGTCGCCCGGGCGGATGCGGGAGAGGTAGGCCTCGGGTACGCGCACCTCGAACAGGGCATGGCCGTCTCGCGCACCGGGCAGGGCCTCGTCGCCAAGCCCCAGGCGGCGGCACAGTTCGGCGGGGTCGCGGACCACGTCAGCCAGCTGACGCTGCCAGGCCGGCGAGGTGGATGTAGGGGACGACGAGGCAAGGTCGCTTGCAATCTGCACATTGGCAGGGCTTCGGGTTATCATGCGCACACACTATCAGAGGGCGAGGGCTTGGGCCCGCGTCACATTTTCGATTCACGTCCGGCAAATGGCCGGCGTGACCAACAATTATCGGTGAGGAATCATGGCGAGCTATTCTACCAACGAATTCAAGGGCGGTCTGAAGGTGATGCTCGATGGCGACCCCTGCGCGATCGTTGAGAACGACTTCGTCAAGCCGGGCAAGGGCCAGGCCTTCAACCGGGTCAAACTACGCAACCTGATGACCGGTCGTGTCTGGGAGCGCACCTTCAAGTCTGGCGATTCCCTTGAAGCCGCTGACGTCCTCGAGCTGGAAATGGAATACCTCTATTCCGACGGCGACATGTGGTACTTCATGAAGACCGATGGCTCCTTCGAGCAGTACGCGGTCGAGAAGCGCGCCCTGGCCGAGACCGAGAAGTGGCTCAAGGAGCAGGTGCCCTACACCGTGACGTTGTGGAACGACAACGCCATCACCGTCACCGCGCCGAATTTCATCGAGCTTGAAGTCACCGAGACCGACCCCGGCCTCAAGGGCGACACTGCGCAGGGCGGCTCCAAGCCGGCGACGCTGTCCTCCGGCGCCGTGGTGCGCGTGCCGCTGTTCATCAATGAGGGCGAGGTGCTCAAGATCGATACGCGCTCCGGCGACTACGTCTCCCGCGCCTGAGCCGGTCGCGAATCCACCCTGTTTATTCAGACCTGTTTATTTAGGACTGCTTATTCAGACTTATGGATTAAGCTCCATGAAGGCCACGCCGATACGGCGTGGCCTTCGTGTTTTCCGAGCAGAAGTTGAGTAGAAGTGGAGCTCAGCTTGAGTACCGTTTTAGGAGAGTTTTATGGCAACCGATTGGCGCCCCTCGGCCGAGATCGCGACCCTGCGCGAGCGTGCCCGGCTGCTTGGTAAGGTGCGAGCCTTCTTCGCGGCACGCGACGTGCTCGAGATCGACACGCCGGTGCTCGGTCATGGCGGCAGCACCGATGTGCATCTCGACTCCCTGTCCTGCGAGGCGACGACGCCCTCAGGCCGAGAGCGACTGTGGTTGCAGACTTCGCCGGAATTCCACATGAAACGCTTGTTGGCGGCCGGCAGCGGGCCCATCTTCCAGCTCGCCCGCAGCTTTCGCGACGGCGAGGTGGGCACGCGCCACAACCTCGAATTTACCATGCTCGAGTGGTATCGCCCGGGCTTCACACTTGCCGCTTTGATCGACGAGACCGATGCTCTGATTCGCGACGTGTTGCCCCATAATCCCGGCCCGCAGCGCCGGTACCGCTACCGCGATCTCTTCCGCGAGGGCCTCGCCATCGACCCCTTCACGGAAGACCTCGATGCACTGCGCAGTCTGGCCAGTACGCAAGGCGGGCTCGACATGGCCGATGCGCAGAGAGATGACTGCCTGGATCTGCTGATGAGCCTTGCCATCGAGCCGACCCTTGGCCGCGAAGGGCCGGACGTGGTGGTCGACTACCCGGCCAGCCAGGCCGCGCTGGCCAGGCGCCACCAGGACCCGGAGGACGGCGCCTGGGTGGCCTCGCGTTTCGAGGTCTATCTCGATGGGCTGGAACTCGCCAACGGATATGACGAGCTGACCGACGCCTGCGAACAACAGGCACGTTTCCTCGAGGACAATATCGCCCGCCGGGCGCTTGGCAAGCCAGAAGTGGATGTTGACGAGCGTCTGCTGGCGGCGCTTCGCTCAGGCATGCCCTCGGGCAGTGGAGTGGCTCTGGGTCTCGACCGGCTGCTTCAACTGGCGCTTGGCAAGGGTAGCGTCGCCGAGGTGATGGCCTTCGCCACCCCGCGAGCATGAAGGCCGATGTTACCGGTAACCAATGTAACGGGTAGGTCACCTGATTCAGAGAGGATATTTTGCCTAAAGGTTATTAAAGTGATCATGGCAGAGGGGTAAGGGGGGCAGTATAGGGAACCGGTTGGCTTACCCTGGACCGCAAGCGACGCCCGGGCAGCTCGGGATAATGGAAGTTCCTGGTAGCTCCTGATAGCATGCTAACTAATTCTACCTTATTTGAATGCGTCAACCCGGCGCGTACTCCCCACCGCATCTTATAGAGGACGACAGGATGACGACCTCGTCTGGCGATATGCCGCTTGCCTCGAGCGACGGCCCCGCATCGCGGCTCGCGCTAAGTCGCCGTAGCCTGCTCAAGCATTCCCTGGGCGTCGGCGCCATTCCCTTGATGCCCGGCCTGGCGCTGGCTCAGCAGGGGAATGAGGCGGATGCCCCCTTTGAACGTTTCATGCGCTTGTCGCGCCAACTGACCACGCGAGCTGGTCTCGATGAAGAGCAGGGCAAACGGCTCTTCGAGGTGCTGTCGCGTCACTGGGTCACACTCGATGACGATCTCGCTTACCTGGATGAGGCCTTTCAGGCAGACACGGTCAGCCTGACAACGGCGCATCGCAGCGTGGCCAATCGTTTGCTGTCGGCGTGGTACACGGGCGTGGTCGGCAAGATGCCGAAGGCCGAATTGGTCACCTACCAGCAGTCGCTGATGTTTGATGCCGTCTCCGATGTGTTGGTGATTCGCAGTTACTGCCCGAATCGGCCGGGTTATTGGGCCGAAGAGCCGCCGGCTGCCGATCCGACCGCCATATCGACCACCACCAAGCAGGGAGCCTGAGCATGGCTGAAACAGCATCCGCCGATGTCGTCGTGATCGGTTCTGGCGTGGCCGGAGCGCTGATTGCCCACCGCATGGCCGAGGCCGGCAAATCAGTGATCATGCTCGAGGCGGGGCCGCGCATGCCGCGCTGGCAGATCGTCGAGCGCTTTCGCAACCAGCCCAACAAGATGGACTTCATGGCGCCGTATCCGTCCAGTGATTATGCGCCGCATCCGATGGCGAGCCCCGATAACGGCTACCTGGTGCAGAAGGGCGAGCAGGCCTACGACGCTCAGTACATCCGCGCTGTCGGCGGTACGACCTGGCACTGGGCTGCGGCGGCCTGGCGCTTTTTACCAAGCGACCTGAAGCTCAAGAGCCTGTATGGCGTGGGCCGCGACTGGCCAATCGACTACGCCACCCTGGAACCCTATTACCAGCGCGCTGAGGAAGCGCTGGGTGTCTGGGGGCCCAACGATATTGATCTGGGCTCGCCGCGCAGCGCTCCTTACCCGATGGAACCGCTGCCGCTGTCCTACAACGATCAGCGGGTTTCCGAAGTGCTCAATGGCAATGGCTTTAACATGGTCACCGAGCCGGTGGCGCGCAACAGCCGACCCTACGACGGCAGGCCGACCTGCTGTGGCAACAACAACTGCATGCCCATCTGTCCGATCGGAGCCATGTACAACGGCATCTTCCACGTCGAAAAGGCCGAGCGTGCCGGGGCCCAGTTGATCGATCAGGCGGTGGTGCATCGTATCGAGGCGGGCGATAACGGCCGCATCACAGCGGTGCATTACAAGGACCCGCAGGGCGACGAGCACCGCGTAGAAGGGCGCGAGTTCGTGCTGGCCGCCAACGGCATCGAGATTCCCAAGCTGATGCTGATCTCGACCAGCGCGGCCTACCCGGATGGCATCGGCAATTCTTCCGGCATGGTCGGCCGCAACCTGATGGACCATCCGGGAACTGGGG
>Ga0209300_1000230_pt1 | contig 33225 bp, 30 predicted proteins | sample Shrwel_input2_RT_FD_187535 | JGI IMG/M metagenome (GOLD analysis project Ga0209300, IMG submission 187535) | Subsurface microbial communities from deep shales in Ohio, USA - Utica-3 well 1 S input2 RT (SPAdes) (version 2) ... | reverse complement strand
GGACCAGTCGGTGCTTGATGGCTTGGGTGGCCGGGCTCTGGTCTCGTTTGACGGGAATGGAGACGGCTCGAAGGTTTTGTTCAGGCTGGCATCCGGTGACCTGTGGCTGATGGAGATGCTGCCGCGCTTCAATCCCTGGGGCTGGCCGGTGGTTCTGCTGCTGGCGGTGGTGCTCGGTGGTGTATTGGCGTTGGCGCTTTTCTTCGGGCTCCGGTTTGTTGACGGCCAGATGCGCAAGGTGGAATCGGTGGCAGTGCGTATGGCCAGAGGCGAGATGAGTGCCCGGGTCGAGACGGATGAGGGCACGGTGGTATCGCGGCTCGCGGCATCGTTCAACAGTATGGCCGAGCAGATCCAGCGGCTGGTGGAAGTGCAGCGGGAGATGATCCATGCCGTGTCTCACGAACTGCGAACGCCGGTTGCGCGTATCCGTTTCGGCGTTCAGATGATCGAGTCGGCCAACAGTCCGGAAGCGCTCGACAAGCAGCTTCAGGGCATTGACGGCGATATCCAGGAGCTGGATTCACTGATCGATGAGATTCTCACCTACGCCCGGCTGGAGCAGGGTGGGCCGGTGTTTACTCTCCGTGAAACCTCGGTGCCGGATATCGTGCGGCAGGTCGTTGAAGAGCAGAAAGTGATTCGTGAGGGTATTGATATCACCTGCCGGGTGGATGATGCCTCGGAGGCTTTTTCCATGGCCGACATCGAGCCCCGGTACATTCATCGCGCGGTACAGAATCTGGTGGGTAATGCCGCACGGCATGCCGCCGGCAAGGTGATCGTGACCTGTCAGCTGGATGAGGATAATTGCCGGGTTGATGTCGAGGATGACGGGCCGGGTATTCCGGAAGAGCATTGGGAAAAGGTGTTTTCCGCATTTGCCCGGCTGGATGACAGCCGCACCCGCACGTCTGGCGGTTATGGCCTGGGGCTTTCCATTGTCCGGCGCATTCTTTACTGGCATGGCGGCCAGGCGTTTGTCGGCCGCAGTGATGAGCTGGGTGGTGCCAGGTTCAGTCTGGTCTGGCCCCGGGTGCAGCAGTAACCGGCGAGGTTCTGATCAGGCCGTGCGCTCGAAGGCAATAAGGTGGTCGGCTTCTACCCGTACCGGTACCTGCTCGCCCAGATGGAAATCCAGGTGGCTGCGGAACATGGCTTCGAACTCAGTGTCTTCCGAGCAACGGAAGCGATACAGCGTGGAAGTGCCGGCAAAGGTTTTCTCGATGACCTTGGGCTGGAGCGTTGACTCTTCGTCGTAAACGATGTCATCCGGGCGAATCAGCACATCAACCAGAGTGCCGGGTTCCCATTTATAGGCCCGGTTGCCGTGAATAATACCCAGGTCTGATTTGATGGCGTCCGGCCCGAGAACCTGGCCCGGAATAAAACCGCCCTGGCCTACGAAACTGGCGACAAAGCGGTTGGCCGGCTCGTGGTAAAGATTGTAGGGCACATCCCACTGCTGTATGTGGCCATCCTGCAGTACCGCGACCTGGTCGCACATGGCGAAGGCTTCCTGCTGGTCGTGGGTGACCAGAATGGCGCTGATGCCAAGGCTTTTCAGTATTTCACGCACATCCAGGCTGAGCCGTCGGCGCAGGTCGGTATCCAGGTTGGAGAAGGGCTCGTCCAGCAGAATCAGGGTCGGCTCCGGTGCCAGCGCCCGGGCCAGTGCGACCCGTTGTTGCTGCCCGCCAGACAGTTGATGCGGGTAGCTGTCGGCCAGATCCTGCAGGTGTACCAGGTGTAGTAGCTCGGAGACTTTCTGGCGCTTTTCGGCCTTGTCCAGATTTTTCAGCCCGAAACCCACATTGTCGGCAATGGTCATGTGTGGAAACAGGGCGTAATCCTGAAACACCATGCCTATCCGGCGTTTTTCCGGCGCCTGAGAGCGCCCGGGCAGGCTGATGGCCTTGGACTGCAGGCGTATCTCCCCCTGACTGATCGGCAAAAAGCCGGCCAATGCCCGCAGAATGGTACTTTTGCCACAACCACTGGGGCCCAGCAGGCAGCCAATATCTCCATGGCTGAGGGCGAAATTGACATCCCGTACCACGGAGTCGCCGCCGTAGCCACAGGACAGGTTGTTTACTTCCAGTAGCCAGTCGGATGCCGGCGAGGTGTAATCCATGAATCAGTCCAGGCGGTTCAGAATGAGAAACTCGAGCAGAGCCTTCTGAGCGTGTAGCCGGTTTTCCGCTTCCTGCCACACCACAGAACCCGGATGCTCCATCATGTCGACCGAGATTTCCTCACCACGGTGAGCGGGCAGGCAATGCATGAACAGTGCATCTTTGTCTGCCAGGGACATCAGCGATGGGTTGATCTGAAAGTCCCGGAAAGCCTGCTCTCGTGCTTTCTGCTCGTCTTCCTGGCCCATGGAGGCCCAGACGTCCGTTACCAGCAGATTGGCGTTCCGGGCGGCCTCCTGTGGCGAATGGGTGATGGTAACCCGGTCCGCGTGTTTCTCCAGCAATTCAGCATCCGGTTCGTAACCTTCCGGGCAGGCCACGTTCAGGTGGAAATCGAACCGGGCAGCGGCGTTCATGTACGAGTTACACATGTTGTTGCCGTCTCCGATCCAGGCCACGGTGCCCCCCTTGATGCTACCGCGGTGTTCGCGGTAGGTCTGCATGTCGGCCAGCAACTGGCAGGGGTGAAAGTCGTCGGTCAGTGCGTTAATGACTGGCTTGCTGGATGCAGCAGAGAAACGCTCGACGGTGTCATGAGCGAAGGTCCGGATCATCACCGCATCGACCATGCTGGAAATAACAATGGCGGAATCTTCAATGGGTTCGCCACGGCCCAGTTGGGTGTCACGTGGGGAAAGGAACATGGCGGAGCCGCCCAGTTGCGTCATGCCGGCCTCGAAGGAAACCCGGGTACGGGTGGATGATTTTTCGAATATCATCGCCAGTACCCTGTTTTTCAGGGAGTCTCTGATCTTGCCGGCATGCCATTCGTTACGGAGTCTGGAGGCATGATCCAGCAGATCTTCCAATTCTCCGGTGGTCATGTCGTTCAATGTCAGAAAATGTCGTGCTGCCATGAAAGGCCCCCTGAAGGAAACGCGGGATCGCTTTGGTTGAAAAAAGGGCACCAAGTCTAGCCCTTCACAATGCCGAAGACAACGGCACCGGGCGCGCGTGGGTCCGGGCTCTGTGCAATGGTTTGGTTGGGGCTTGCGCAGGCGTGTACAATAAACTTTCAAAGCCGGTTTGCGGCGCCCGTTTTTCTGTCAGAGGTGTATGTTCATGGACATCAATGAAAGCATCAAGAACCAGCTTGAAGAGAACCCGATCATTCTTTACATGAAGGGAACTCCGCAGGCTCCCCAGTGCGGTTTTTCAGCCCGCACTGTGCAGGCACTCATGGCCTGTGGCGAGCGTTTCGCGTTCGTGAATATTCTGGATAACGACGAGCTGCGCGAAGGGCTGAAAGTCTATTCCAGCTGGCCGACGTATCCGCAGCTGTACATCAACGGCGAACTGGTTGGTGGCTGTGACATTATTATGGAAATGTCTGAAAGCGGCGAGTTGGAAAAAGCGGTCAAGGAAGCGGCTGGTCAGGCGGAAGCCTGATTGGCTGAAATAGCCCAACCCGGGGCATCGGTTAAAGCCCCGGGTTGCGTCTGATGCCTGCCAGAACAGGTGTTCAGGCGGTTCTGGTTCTCAGGTTACCCACCACAGCGTCCAGAGCCCGATCAACCAGGGCGCCCTGTTCCAGCAATGAAAGCCGCCCCTTGCGCAGTTCATGGGCCAGTTCCAGCCGGCTTTTCTCGATGACTTTCAGCCCCATGCGGTTGACGAACACGAAGCAGTTTGCCTCCTCGATAACCGCCGAAAGCTTGCAACGGAAGCCCGTGCCGTTGACCAGCCGGAATTCTACCCAGTCTCCGATCTTCAGCCCGTCTATGCGGGTAATGTATTCCGCCACTGCGGCGTCTTCATATTCCTGTGATTGCTCAACCGGCCCGGCAACGGTTTCGGAGGAGTGGTCTTTGGCAGTCTGATCGACAGGGGCGCGCGTACCAATGGCTGAATGGGTGCGAAACGCGTCCGCCAGTTGGTGTTTGAGAGTGGCCATGACTTCATCGAGACGGCTGGACTTGTAGGAAACTTCTTTCAGTCCGGCCCTCAGGGTTTTCAGAAGACCCGGAACCACACGGACCCATTGATCCCGTTCGTTGTCGTCCTGATGGGGATTCAGGCACCAGATAAGGTCGTCCACAACTTTCACTGTTTCCTGCCAGCGATGCTCGGAGTCGTTGCGCAGGTAAGCCAGGAACATCACGCGGCTCCAGCCGTTCATCAGTATGTCGTGAATGGTATCCGGCAAGTCATAGGCTGCGGTTTTCTCCTTCAGTAACCGGTCAACTTCTTCCTGGGCCTTACGGGACTTGATTCGACCCCGCTCAGACTCCCGCGTGCGTTGCTCCACGAGGGATGCTTTGCGGTTTTCCCGCTCAAGGAATTGCTCGAATTCCCGATTCAGTGTTTCAAAAAGCGCGATGTCGCCGTCGAAGTCGTCAAGAATGCGCTGCACAATGGTGTGAATCTGCCCGTACAGTTTGTCTCTGGCTTTGTCGTCGCTGCGGTTCCAGCCGATGCCGGCGCGGGCCAGCGAATTGAGCAGCCTGCGGGCCGGGTGGGTGGACTTGCTGAAAAAGGTTTTGTCCTTGATGACCACCTTCAGGATGGGAATCTGCAGCCGGCTGATCAGTACCTGAACCGGCGCCGACAGGTTGTCGTCGTCAAGAATGAACTCGAAAAGCATGGAGACCAGGTTGATCAGGTCTTCGTCCATTTCGCTCAGAGCCGGTTTGCGCTCATCCTGTCTGGCATTGTTGGTCAGCCAGCTCTGAACCAGTTGCCGGAGATCCAGGACAACCGGTTCACCATCGCTCAGATCACCGGATTCCGGCATGGCCTGGCGGGTCGGCAGTGCGCTGAGTAGTTCGATCAGCTCTTTGCCGGCTACAACCTGCAAGGTTGGGTCGGTCTGGCGGGAGGGTGAACCTGAGTCGGCTCGTTGCATGGCCATAAGGTGGCGGATCTGGTCAAAGAGAACGGTGTTTTCCCGTCCTGCTTCCCCCGTCCTTTGCCCGGGGGTGTTATCTGCAACTGAGCTGTCGCTGGCGGGGCGCCGGTCCGGTGTGTTGCCGGTTGAGCCGGATTTACCGTGGTAACGGAAATTGGGGATGACGCCTGCCTGGATCAGGATCCGGTTGGCTTCGTCCAGCAGCATGCCGAGGTTGGACACCACGTAGCGATCGAACTGTTTGAGAACAATCAGACGCTCCCGGATGTGAATTTCCAGTGTTTCAGCGGCTTCGGTGAAGGCATCGCATAGCTGTACCGGCGCCAGCGGGTTGACCGGGGCGGTATCAGAGGCGTCCGGGTAAACCTGGGAGAACCGCGCCTGAAGCTGAATCAAGGGGCCCTGGAAGTGGGCGTTCGCCTTGGTGACCATGGCGTTCAGGGCGACTTGTTCTTCCAGGTCGTCGTGACCGACCAGCGAGAGGCTGTCTGCAGAGGTTTGTTGGGGGTTATCACCGGTTTGTGGCTGGTTGAGCCGGGGAGGCTGGGCAAACAGCCGGGCAACGGCGTTGCGGAACTGCCGTTCCACGCCCTTGCGTTTGATCCGGATTTCCCGCATGGCTTCAAAATAGCGGTTCTGTTCGTTATTGCTGCGGGCATTATTGGCCAGTTCGAATAACGAATCGTCCACGGCATCAAAGGCGCCCTGAAGCAAATCGCTCAGGCCGGCGGCTACCGTGTCACGGATGCGGGCAATTTCCGGTGGCACGGGGCGTGTGTCGTTAGCGTCCTTGCGGTCGCTTAAATAATGTATGCCGGACTGTTTGTTCATTGCCGACTCCTGTTTACGCCTCAACCGGATACATAACTGAGCCTTGTGCTGCTGGGTTCTGTTTGTTGATCAAATCTAGCGCATTTTTCCCGGAATCGCACGTTTGCTTCGCTTCGGATGCACAATCGCTGCTTTAACCACGTTGTCTTTGATCTGCAGGACCTCAACACGGTGGCCGGCCACTTTCAGACAAACGTTGGTGTCGGGAATGTTTTCAAGGGTTTCGGTGATCAGGCCATTCAGGGTTTTCGGCCCGTCAGTAGGCATTTTCCAACCCAGAGCTTTGTTGATGGTCCGCACGGCGGCACTGCCATCAATAATATAGGTGCCGTCGTCCTGGGGAATAATGTCCGGTGAGGTGGCGGCGTAATCGGTAGTGAATTCGCCCACAATTTCCTCAAGGATATCTTCCAGGGTCGCCAGGCCGAGCACATCGCCGTATTCATCCACCACAATGCCGAATCTCCGCCTGCCTTTCTGAAAGTTAAGCAACTGCGTGTTCAGCGGTGTGCTCTCCGGGATGAAATACGGCTCAAGGCTCAGGGTCATGATCATCGCCTTGTTGATCTCCTGTTCGCGCAGCAGTCTGGCGGCGTTTCGCAGGTGAAGGATGCCCTGAATGTTATTGATGTCGCCTTTGTACACCGGTAGCCGGGTGTGCTGGCTGTTGCGCAACTGACGCAGAATAGTGTCGACATCGTCTTCAAGGTCAATGCCGACAACTTCGTTGCGGGGCACCATGATGTCGTTCACCGTGACCTTGTCCAGATCCAGAATACCGACCAGCATGTCTTTGTGTTTGGCGGGAATCAGGGCGCCAGCTTCGTTGACCACCGTCCTCAATTCCTCGCGGCTTAGGTGGTCGTTGGCAACCTGGGCAGAGCTGATTCCCAGTATGCGAAGGATGGCACCGGTAAACAGGTTGACCGCCCACACCAGCGGGTAAAGGATTTTCAATAAGGGGCCGAGTACGTGACTGGCGGGAAAGGCAATTTTTTCCGGAAACAGTGCGGCCAGGGTTTTCGGGGTTACTTCGGCAAAGATCAGAATGACAATGGTAAGCAGAACGGTGGCAATGGCGATACCGGCATCGCCCCAGACCCTGATGGCAATAACGGTGGCAATTGCCGAGGCAAAGATATTGACGAAATTGTTGCCGATCAGAATCACGCCAATGAGCTGGTCGGTGCGGTTCAGCAGGCCCTGGGCACGGCGCGCGCCCTTGTGCCCGGTTTTCGCCATGTGTTTGAGGCGATACCGGTTCAGCGACATCATGCCGGTTTCTGAGCTCGAGAAGAAAGCAGACAGAACGATCAGGCCGGCGAGAAGAATGAACAGCGCGGTCAGCGATGTTTCGTTCAAGAGGTGAATCCTTTTATTGCCGTCAAAGCAGGAAATTTCATGGCAGTTGCGTGACTAGCCGCCCCGGTGGAAGACCAGTTCCAGTACGAACTTGCTGCCGTAGAACGCGATCATCAGCAGTACGCAACCTGCAAGAGTCCAGTGGCTTGCGGTAACGCCGCGCCAGCCTTTGGTGTAGCGGCCAACCAGGAGTGCCACGAAAACCAGCAGTGAAAGCAGGGAAAAGAGGGTCTTGTGTGCAAGATCCTGGGCAAACAGGTCTTCAATAAAGACGGCACCGGTAACAATGGCCAGTATCAACAGCACAACGCCGGCCCAGACCATTTCAAACAGCAGGGATTCCATGGTTTGCAGGGGCGGGAGGTTACGCACCAGCAAACTGTTGTGGCCGTGTTTGAGCTGACGGTTCTGGAGTTGCAGCAGCACCGCCTGAATGGCGGCCAGTGTGAACAGGCTGTAGGCAGTGATAGACAGGGCTATGTGCGAGAGCATGCCATAGCTCTGATCCGGAACGACCCGTGAAGGAATGTGGTGAATCAGCCCCATAATAATGGTGATGGCAGCAATGGGATAGCCGGCAAGAAACAGGCTGCCGACCGGTTTGGTCAGGTTCAGGCCCAGCAGAAGAAAGACCACAAGCCAGGAGATCAGGACCGAACTTTTGAAAAAGCTCAGGTCAAAGCCGCCATCCAGGTGCACCGTCTGGGCGATCAGCAAGCCGTGTGCGACCAGCGCAAGCACGCCGATGAGTGTGGTAATGGCCAGGTTGGTGTGTACCCGCCCCCGGAAATGCAAAGCCTGCAGGGCTGTGCCCACGCTATACAGGAAAAGTGCAGTAACCGCGAGAATCAGCGTTCCCATGAGACCCTTTTTAAGTTGCTGAAAATGAAAGCTGGTGCGGATCCGAAGAGATTTGACCGGGCAGGTCGTTTCAGAGGCACCTTAGTCTGGTTATAATGTCGCGATTATGCAACAGGAATCAAGCGACCGATACTGGTCGCCTGATTTGTGTGAATCATTTCTCCGGGGTACGGAAGAGCAACATGTTTGAGAATCTCCAGGACCGGCTATCCGGTAGCTTGCGCAAGATCTCGGGTCAGGCAAAGCTGACCGACGACAACATCAAGGACACTTTGCGTGAAGTGCGCATGGCCCTGCTTGAGGCTGATGTCGCGCTGCCAGTGGTCAAGGCGTTTATTGAAGGGGTGCGTAAACGTGCTATCGGGCAGGAAGTTCAGCGCAGCCTGACGCCGGGCCAGGTCTTCATCAAGGTTGTCCAGCAGGAGCTGGAACGGGTGATGGGGGATGGCAACGAATCCCTTAATCTGGCGACCCGGCCACCGGCTGTCATCATGATGGCCGGCCTTCAGGGTGCCGGTAAGACCACGACCGTGGCCAAGCTTTCGCGTTTCCTCAAGGAGCGTGAGAAAAAATCAGTGATGGTGGTCAGTGCGGACGTATACCGTCCTGCGGCGATCAGGCAGCTTGAGACTCTCGCCAGCGAAGTCGGTGTGGAGTTTTTCCCCAGTACCGCCGATCAGGATCCGCTGGACATTGCCAGTGGCGCCATCGATGCCGCGCGCCGTAAACACGTGGATGTGGTGATCCTCGACACCGCCGGCCGCCTGCACATTGATGAAGACATGATGGGCGAAATCGGTCGCCTGCATAAGGCTATCAACCCGGTCGAGACCCTGTTCGTGGTCGACGCCATGACCGGTCAGGATGCCGCCAATACCGCCAAGGCCTTCAACGACGCGTTGCCGCTGACCGGTGTGGTGCTCACCAAGACCGACGGTGATGCCCGGGGTGGTGCGGCCCTGTCGGTTCGCCATATTACCGGCAAGCCAATCAAGTTTCTGGGTATTGGTGAGAAAACCGATGCGCTGGAGCCGTTCCATCCGGATCGGGTGGCCTCCCGCATCCTCGGCATGGGCGATGTGCTGTCGCTGATAGAGGAAGCCGAGCGCAAGCTGGACCACAAAAAGGCGCAGAAGCTCACCAAGAAGATCAAGAAGGGCAAAGGCTTTGATCTTGAGGACTTCCGCGATCAGCTTCAGCAGATGAAGCAGATGGGCGGCATCGGCGGCATGCTCGACAAGCTGCCCGGAGGCATGGGGCAAATGGCCCAGGCCGCCCAGCAGCAGGTAAGTGACAAGTCCGTAGGCCAGATGGAAGCGATCATCTGCTCAATGACACCAAAAGAGCGTCGTTACCCGGATACCATCAATAACTCGCGCAAGCGACGTATCGCTGCCGGTTCCGGTACCCAGATCCAGGACATCAATCGCCTGCTCAAGCAACACAAGCAAATGGCCAAGATGATGAAAAAGTTTGGCAAAAAGGGTGGTATGTCGAATATGATGCGCGGCCTCGGTGGTATGATGCCGCCGGGTGGTGGCGGCGGAAGGCCTCCGTTCGGCCGTTAGTAAAAAGCCTTATGTGTAAATTGAGAGAGCAGGGGCTTTCCCTGTTTTCATTGGCGCGTTTTTGACATAGAATAGCGCCCCTTTCGAGTATGGGTCTTCTCGTCATCCACAATCAGCGTGGCGGGAAACGTACAAAGTTCGCACAACAGAACAGGATATTGGTCGAAATGGTAATAATCCGTTTGGCTCGTGGTGGCTCCAAGAAGCGCCCGTTCTACCATCTGACAGTCACAGATAGCCGTAACGCCCGTAACGGTCGTTTTATCGAGCGTGTTGGTTTCTTCAACCCGGTAGCCCGTGGTCAGGAAGAAAGCCTGCGTGTAAACCGTGAGCGCGTTGATTACTGGCTGGGCCAGGGTGCACAGACCAGCGAGCGTGTTGCTCAGCTTCTGAAAGCTGGCGAGTAATTGCAGTTTGTGACCGGGGTTCTACAGGCATGACACAGAATTCTCAGGAAACTGTGATCGGCCAGGTTACCTCGGTGTTCGGGGTCAAGGGTTGGCTGAAGGTCTTCTCTTACACCGTCCCCAGAGAAGGGATACTGGATTACCGTGACTGGACACTGCTCCTGGACGGCAAGCGTATCCCGGCAAAGCTTGAAGAGGGTCGCCGCCAGGGGCAGGGGATCGTCGTCAGGCTTAAAGGTATTGATGACCGTGATCTCGCCAACCGCTACTGCGGCGCGGAAATCCGGGTTGCCACAGCAGAGTTGCCGGAACTGCCTGAAGGGGAGTTCTACTGGCACCAGCTGGAAGGTCTGGAAGTGGTCACGGTTGAGGGTGAGTGCCTGGGTAAGGTGTATCACCTGATGGAAACAGGCTCCAACGATGTCCTGGTGGTGCGCGCAACCGCGGGCTCCATTGACCAGCGCGAGCGACTGATCCCTTATCTGCCTGACCAGGTGCTCAAAGAAGTGGATCTGGGCGCATCGCGCATTGTGGTCGACTGGGATCCGGAGTTCTGACGGGTGTGGATAGGCGCAGTCAGTCTGTTTCCGGACATGTTTTCAGCAGTGACGGATTACGGGATTACCGGCAGGGCGGTTCGTGAAGGTCTTCTGACCTTCCAGAGTTGGAACCCCCGGGAATTCACTCATGACCGTCACCGCACTGTGGATGACCGGCCGTACGGCGGTGGTCCCGGCATGCTGATGAAAATTCAGCCTCTGCGGGACGCCATTCATGCGGCCCGGGCATCGGCACCCGGCAAGGCCTGTGTGGTCTATATGTCGCCGCAGGGCGAAAGGCTGGATCAGTCGGTGGTGGAGTCTCTTGCCGCCGAGCAACATCTGATTCTGGTTGCCGGTCGTTATGAAGGCGTTGATGAGCGCCTGATTTCGGCGGAAGTCGACCGGGAAGTGTCACTGGGTGACTTTGTACTCTCAGGTGGCGAACTGGCGGCCATGACCGTGATAGATGCGGTTACGCGCCTTATCCCCGGAGCGCTGGGTCATGCGCAGTCAGCGGAGCAGGATTCCTTTGCTGACGGTTTGCTGGATTGTCCGCACTACACCCGGCCCGAGGTATACGAAGGTCAGGCGGTGCCGGAAGTTCTTCTGGGCGGACACCACGAACAGATCCGGCTTTGGCGATTGAAAGAGTCACTGAGGCGAACACAGGAGCGACGCCCCGACCTGCTGGAACAGCGGGAGCTTACGGAGGAAGAGCGTCGGCTGCTGGATGAAGTTTTGAACGAACCGGGTGCCACTGATTGATCAGGGCATTGAAAGATTGGGTATCAGGAGCATTTACGATGAGCGGCAAGAACAACATCATCAGTCAGATTGAAGCGGAACAGATGACCAAGGAAATCCCTGCGTTCGCGCCGGGTGACACCGTGGTTGTTCAGGTTCGTGTAACTGAAGGCAACCGTGAGCGTCTGCAGGCGTTCGAGGGCGTTGTTATCGGTAAGCGTAACCGTGGCATGAACTCTTCCTTCACCGTTCGTAAGATTTCTTACGGCGTGGGCGTTGAGCGTACTTTCCAGACCTTCTCCAAGCTGATCGACAGCATCAGCGTGAAGCGTCGCGGTGACGTGCGTCAGGCCAAGCTTTACTACCTGCGTGACCTGTCTGGTAAGGCAGCTCGCATCAAGGAAAAGCTTAACTGAGTCCGGATTTCCGGCGCAGTTGAAAAAAGCAGCCTCAAGGGGCTGCTTTTTTTGTGGTTTAATGCCGGAAATGGAATCGGTAAAGAGGGTCGGGCTTGTCTCAGAATGACAACGCGCAACTGATAGAGCAGTTCAGCGAAGCAATCTGGCTGGAAGACGGGCTGGGCGTGCAGACGCGCCAGGCTTATGCCAGTGACCTGGCCGGGCTGGCTGAATGGCTGGCGGAGCAACCCGGCGGGCCGGGCCTGAGGGCTGCGAAGCGTACAGACCTGTTGGCCTGGTTGTCCCGGGGCCTGGCTGACGGCATAAAAACCAGTACCGCGGCCAGGCGTTTGTCGGGTGTTCGCCGCTTTTACCGGTTTCTCCTTCGTGAGCGTGTTATTGCTGAAGATCCCACCCTGCGCATTGACAGCCCGCGTTTGCCCCGACGCTTGCCGGATACACTGACCGAGCAGGATGTGGAGGCCTTGTTGACCGAGCCGGATCCGGAAGTGGCTCTGGAGCTGCGCGACAAAGCCATGCTGGAAATCCTGTACGGCTGCGGTTTGCGGGTTTCCGAGCTGACCGGCTTGAGGGTGGATCAGGTCAACCTGCGCCAGGGTGTGGTGCGCATCAGTGGCAAGGGCGATAAAGAGCGCCTGGTGCCGCTGGGCGAAGAGGCGATTGACTGGCTGCTGGCCTACATGAAGCAGGCCAGGGCAGAGCTGCTGAAGGGCAAGCCCAGCGATGCCTTGTTTCCCGGTAACCGGGCCGGCAGCATGACTCGTCAGGCGTTCTGGTATCGGATCAAGTGCTATGCCGGCAGAGCGGGTATCCACAAGCATATTTCACCCCATACGCTGCGCCATGCGTTTGCCACCCATTTGCTGAACCACGGTGCGGACCTTCGGGTGGTGCAGATGCTGCTGGGGCATTCTGATCTGTCTACCACGCAAATCTATACCCATGTTGCCCGGCAAAGGTTGCAGGATCTGCATCAGCAGCATCATCCGCGCGGCTGAATCCGGCATTGTGGCTGGTGAACTTTCAAAGCCTCACGGTGTCGCATGTTCATCTGGTTTAAAGGCCTTCGGGCCATTGCCCAACAACGTTCAAACATCAGAAAAGGACGATAACCTCCCATGAATCTGACTATTCCTGCCATTGTCGCCGCCTTGTTCCTGTCGCTGGCGACTGCCGTTCCTGCAACGGCCGGCGAAAAAGAAGATGCGATTGCGGAAAAGCTTAGCAATGCCGTGCCCGGCCTGCGCGTGACCTCGGTACAGAAGTCCGAAGCCAAAGGCTTGTACGAGGTGCAGAGTAATAACGGGGATACCATCTACACCACCGAAGACGGCGTTTATGTGTTGACCGGGGATCTTCTGAAACTGACGGATGATGGCATTGCCAATGTCAGCGAGGAAAGCCGGGCCAGGGTCCGTCAGGAAACCATGGCGGAATACGGTGAGGAAGGTGTTATCTCCTATCCGGCAAATGGTGAAGAGAAGGCGGTTGTTGATGTTTTCACCGATATTGATTGCCCCTACTGCCGTAAGCTTCATGACGAAGTGCCGCAGCTCAATGACTACGGTATTACCGTTAATTATTACGCCTATCCCCGTTCCGGCCCCGACACGCCGTCTTTCAGCAAGTATGTGTCGGTGTGGTGTGCGGATGACCAGCAGGCTGCCATGGATGCGGCCAAATCCGGCAAATCCGTTGAGCAGAGAAGTTGCGAAAACCCGGTTGAGGAACAGTTCAGGCTGGGCGGTCAGGTGGGTGTAACCGGCACGCCAGCCATTCTGCTGGAGGATGGCAAAATGGTGCGGGGTTACGTGCCTGCGCGCAATCTGGCCGAAGGTCTGGGCCTTCTGTAACAAATAAAGGGGCTGCGGTGCAGCCCCTTTGATCAATAGCTGTTATCTTGGCCGCGCCGGGGCTTATTCAGTGAGCCTTGAATGGGTATACTATGCCCCCTTTGAAATGCCATTCATCAGCACCCCATCGGGAACAGAGGTGAGAGTTTGAAAGACGTCAATGTCGGAATTTGCGGACTGGGAACTGTAGGCGGCGGTACATTCAATGTCCTGACTCGCAACGCCGCGATTATTGCGGGTCGTGCCGGCTGCAATATCCGGATTGCCCGGGTGGCCAGTCGTCGTAGTCGTGACGACCTGGACCTGGGAAACATTCCGTTCAGTACCGATATTTTCGATGTGGTGAATGATCCCGACATTGATGTCGTTGTCGAGCTGATTGGCGGTTACGATGCCGCCAAAGAGCTGGTTCTGGCCGCAATTGCCAAAGGCAAGCATGTGGTTACCGCCAACAAGGCACTGATCGCTGTTCATGGTAACGAAATCTTCGAAGCGGCGGAAAAAGCCGGCGTTGTTGTTGCCTACGAGGCCGGCGTGGCCGGTGGTATCCCGGTGATCAAGGCCGTGCGTGAAGGTCTGGCGGCCAACCGTATCGACACCATTGCCGGTATTATCAATGGCACCGGTAACTACATCCTCACCGAAATGCGCGCCGGTCGTGATTTCGCGGAAGTACTGAAGGAAGCGCAGGACCTGGGCTACGCCGAGGCGGACCCGACCTTTGATGTCGAGGGCGTTGATGCCGCGCACAAACTGACCATCCTGGCTTCTTCCGGTTTTGGTGTGCCCCTGCAATTCGAGAAAGCCTTTACCGAAGGCATTTCCACCCTGACTCCGTCTGATATCGCCCATGCCGAATTGCTGGGTTATCGGGTCAAGCATCTGGGCATTGCGCGCCGCCGTGACGAAGGTATCGAACTGCGCGTGCATCCGACCCTGGTTCCGAAAAGCCACCTGATTGCTCAGGTAGACGGTGTTCTGAACGCGGTCATGGTGGATGGCGACGCCGTAGGTCAGACCATGTATTACGGCCCGGGCGCCGGTGACGAGGCCACCGCCTCTGCCGTGATCGCAGACATCGTAGACGTGGCTCGTGCCGTTGCCGCAGAAAGCAAACAGCGGGTGCCTTACCTCGGCTTCAGCCCGGATGCTCTGGAAGACCTGCCGGTGCTGTCCATGGAAGACATCCAGTCTGCCTACTACCTGCGCATTCAGGCGCTGGACCGTCCGGGTGTTCTGGCCAAGATTGCGGCGATTCTCAGTGAGCATGGCATCAACATCGAGTCGATCATGCAGAAAGAGTCCGAGTTCAAGGATGGCCGTATTCCGGTGATCATCCTGACTCACACCGTGCAGGAACGCCAGATGAACCTGGCCATTGATGAAATGGAAGCGCTGCCGGATATCGATGGCAAAATCATCCGCATTCGCGCCGAAAACTTTAACTGACAGGTACGCACGTGAGATACATCAGCACGCGGGGCAAAGCCCCGGCCTTGGGCTTTGAAGACGTTCTTCTGACCGGACTGGCCAGCGACGGTGGCCTGTATGTGCCGGAATCGCTGCCGCATTTCAGTCTCGAAGAAATTCGCAGCTGGCGTGGCCTGCCGTATTCGGAACTGGCCTACAAGGTTATGTACCCGTTTGTGGAAGAAGCCATTCCCGCTGACGATTTCCGCAAAATGCTGGAAGAAACCTACAGCGTGTTCACGCACCAGGCGGTAGCCCCACTGGTGCAGCTGGATACCAACGAGTGGGTGATGGAGCTGTTCCGCGGCCCCACGCTGGCATTCAAGGATTTTGCCCTGCAATTGCTGGGTCGCCTGCTGGATTACGTACTCGAGAAGCGTAACCAGCACGTGGTGATCATGGGCGCCACCTCCGGTGATACCGGTTCGGCCGCGATTGAAGGCTGCCGCCGCTGCAAACACGTGGATATCTTCATTCTGCATCCGCACCAGCGGGTGTCGGAAGTACAGCGTCGTCAGATGACCACTGTGCAGGGTGACAACATCCACAATATCGCGGTCGAGGGCAACTTCGATGACTGCCAGCGCATGGTGAAGGAAAGCTTCGGCGACCAGTCCTTCCTGGGTGGCAAAACCCAGCTGGCAGCCGTGAACTCCATCAACTGGGCGCGGATCATGGCCCAGATTGTGTACTACTTCCAGGCGTCACTGTCTCTGGGTGGCCCGGACCGCAGCATGGCGTTCTCCGTACCTACCGGTAACTTCGGCGATATCTTCGCCGGTTACCTGGCCCGGAAAATGGGCCTGCCCATCAACCAGCTGGTCATTGCCACCAACCGCAATGACATCCTTCACCGGTTCATGAGTGGCAACAAATACGAACAGCACCAGCTTGAGCACACCCTGTCTCCGAGCATGGATATCATGGTGTCCAGCAACTTCGAACGCCTGCTTTTCGACCTGCACGGCCGGGATGGTCTGGCGGTGAAAGAGCTGCTGGAAAATGCCTCCAAAGGGCCGGTCAGCATTGAAGACTATCGCTGGAAGCACGCCCGCCAGCTGTTCGACAGCGACGCAGTGGACGACAAAGAGACCTGCGACACCATTCGTGAGGTGTTTGATCAGAACGAATACCTGTTGGATCCGCATACGGCGATTGGTGTGTGTGCCGCACGTAACTGTCGCCGTGATGCCTCAGTGCCCATGATTACCCTGGGCACCGCACACCCGGCCAAGTTCCCGGACGCCATCGCCGAAGCCGGACTGACCATCAAGCCGCAATTGCCGCTGCATATGGCTGACCTGTTCGAGCGGGAAGAGCGTTACACCGTACTGGCGAATGACAAGGCCAGGGTGCAGGACTTCATGGCCAAGCACTGGAAGAACGCCTGACCCGGCATGACTCCCAAAAAGATCCTGCGCCGCCCCCAGCCGACTGACACACCGGACTGGGGGCAAAACCTGCCCCCGATTCTTCGTCGGCTTTACGCTGCCCGAGGCATTGCCTCCGGGGAGCAGCTGCAATACACCCTGAAATACCTGGCCTCGCCCATGCAGTTGCGGGGCATCGACCGTGCGGTGGAATTGCTGGCGGATGCCGTGGTTCAGAAACAGCGGGTGATGGTGCTGGGCGACTTCGACGCTGACGGCGCCACCAGCACCGCCGTTGCCATGCTCGGCCTGTCGATGCTCGGTGTGCAATCCATCGATTTCCGCGTACCCAGCCGTTTCTCGGATGGTTACGGCCTGACGCCGGGTATTATTTACCGGTTGCAGGAAGAGGGCGATTTACCAGACCTGCTGGTCACCGTCGACAATGGCATTTCCGCCATTGAAGGCGTGCGCGCTGCCCGGGAACTCGGCATCAAAGTCCTGGTGACCGACCACCACCTGGCCGGCGAAGAACTGCCAGACGCCGATGCTATTGTGAACCCCAACCAGCCCGGCTGCCCGTTCCTGAGCAAGAACGCAGCGGGCGTGGGCGTGATGTTCTACGTACTCACCGCCCTGAGAAAACACCTTCGTGATCAGAACCAGTTGCCGGACCCCGAGCCCAATCTGGGCAACCTGCTGGATCTGGTTGCACTGGGCACCGTCGCCGACGTTGTGCCGCTGGATCACAACAACCGAATCTTTGTAGAGCAGGGCATCCGCCGCATTCGCAAAGGCGAAGCCCGCCCCGGCATTCTGGCATTGCTGGAAGTGGCCGGCCGGGATTACACCGAAATCAGCTCCACGGATCTCGGTTTTGTCGTCGGCCCGCGCCTGAACGCAGCGGGCAGGCTGGACGACATGAGCATCGGCATCGCCTGCCTGCTGGCCGACAGCCGCGACGAAGCCCAACGCCTGGCCCGGGAACTCGACAGCTTCAACCGCGAACGCCGAACCATCGAACGGGAAATGAAAACCCAGGCCCAGGACCTGCTGGCGTCCATGTCCCTGGACATCGAAGGCCTGCCCTGGGGCCTGGCCCTGTTCGACGATGACTGGCATCAGGGCGTGATCGGCATCCTGGCCGCCAGAATCCGCGAACAGACCCACCGGCCCACCATCGCCTTCGCGCCCGATGACGACGGCGAACACCTCAAAGGCTCCGCCCGCTCCATCCCCGGCTTGCACATCCGCGATGCCCTGGCTGCAGTGGATGCCAAAAATCCCGGCCTGATGAAAAAATACGGCGGCCACGCCATGGCCGCCGGCATGACCATCGCCCGGGATGACCTCGAAACCTTCAGCAACGCTTTCGATCGGGCCGTACGCGACACCCTGAAACCCGAAGACCTGGAAGCCGCCATCACCACCGACGGCCCCCTGGCCCCGGAAGAACTCAACCTGGATACCGCCTACCTTCTTAAACGGGCCGGCCCCTGGGGGCAGCATTTTCCAGAGCCGATTTTTGATGGCAATTTCCGTGTGGTGAGCCAGCGTATTGTGGGCGAAAACCACTTGAAGCTGGTGCTGCAGCCGGCAGAAGGTGGGGGCATTATCGACGGTATTGCGTTTAATACCGGGCCGGAAGTGCCCGATTACACGCGGTCCGGGGCGCGGGTGGTTTATAAGCCGGATGCGAATACCTTTCGGGGGCGGACTAACCTGCAATTGCTGGTGGATTATCTGGAGCCGCTGGACTGATTTTTTCGGCCACTAAATCCACGAAAGAACACGAAAAGAAGATAAAGACTTTTTGCCACGGAAGACACGGAAGGACACGGAAAAATAAAGACTAAAAATGCCACGGACGGTGCGGACAAATCGGATGAAAGGCGGGTTCGAGTCTACCGAGTGACGTTAAGTTGAATAGGTAGATCGTCAGTACCAAGTCTGGGCGCCGGGTGGGAGGATGGCTTTCCGGGAGTATCGAAAACAGGGATGTTTTCGTTAAGCGTACATGGATGTATTCACAGCGTCTCCCGGAAGGCCATCCTCCCATCCGGTGCTTGCACCACAAGCCAGCCGTCCTAGGCGTACTCCAAAGCTACAATGTTTGCGCCAAGTCCGTACCCGGCACTGGCTGATTTAACAACCGATTTCCGGTAGAATTCGCCACCTGTTTTTATCGCATCATTTCCCAAAGCGAGAAAGGTTTCCATGGAAATTAATCCCATAGTGACGAAGATCAAAGAGCTTCGCGAGCGCACTGAAGCGCTGAGGGGGTATCTTTGACTACGACCGCCGTAGTGAACGACTGACCGAAGTAGAACGTGAACTGGAACAGCCCACCGTCTGGGACAACCCCGACCGGGCCCAGGCACTGGGCAAAGAACAATCCGATCTGGAGCTGATTGTCCGCACCATCGACAACCTCCAGACCGGCCTTGCCGACTCTGAAAGTCTGCTGGAAATGGCGGCCGAAGAGGAAGATGAAGCTACCGTTGCAGACATAGAGTCTGACCTGGCGGCCATGGACAGCGAACTCGAAAAGCTCGAATTCCGCCGCATGTTCTCCGGTGAAATGGACGCCAACAACGCCTACCTGGACATCCAGGCCGGCTCCGGCGGCACCGAAGCCCAGGACTGGGCCAACATGCTATTGCGCATGTATCTGCGCTGGGCGGAACGCCGTGGCTTCAAGGCAGAAATCGTTGAACTGCAGGATGGTGACGTCGCGGGCGTCAAGAGTGCCACTATCCATATTCAGGGCGACTACGCCTACGGCTGGCTGCGCACCGAAACCGGCGTCCATCGCCTGGTGCGAAAATCCCCGTTCGATTCCGGCAACCGTCGTCATACCTCATTCTCTTCCGTGTTTGTATCACCGGAAGTGGACGACAGCTTTGAAATCGAAATCGATCCGTCGGACCTCCGGGTAGACGTCTATCGCGCCTCCGGTGCCGGTGGTCAGCACGTAAACCGGACAGAGTCCGCCGTGCGACTGACCCACAACCCCACCGGGATTGTGGTGGCCTGTCAGGCTGGCCGAAGCCAGCACCAGAACAAAGATCAGGCCATGAAACAGCTGAAAGCCAAGCTGTTCGAGCGCGAGATGCAGCTGCGTAATGCTGAAAAGCAGAAGCAGGAAGACTCCAAGGCCGACATCGGCTGGGGCAGCCAGATCCGTTCCTATGTGCTGGACGACAGCCGAATCAAGGATCTGCGCACCAAGGTGGAAACCAGCAACACCCAGACCGTGCTTGATGGTGACATCGACAAATTTATCGAAGCCAGTCTGAAGATGGCGCTTTAAACAGCGCCATCAAACCCGAACCGGACAACCCGACTTCCTAGTGAGCCAAAATGACTGAACACACCCAGAACGCCGCACCGCAAGAGGACAACAAGCTGATTGCCGAGCGCCGCGCCAAACTGGCCGCGCTGCGTGAGCAGGGCAATCCGTTCCCGAACGACTTCCGCCGTGATGCCACCGCTGCCGAACTGCAGGAAAAATACGGTGACAAAACCAAGGAAGAGCTGGAGTCCATGGGTATTCAGGTGGCCATCGCCGGCCGCATGATGCTCGACCGGAAAGCATTCAAAGTGGTTCAGGACATGACCGGCCGCATCCAGATCTATGCCACCAAGGATGTCCAGAAAGACACCAAACAGTGGGATCTGGGCGACATCGTGGGTGTTCGGGGCACGCTGTCGAAGTCCGGCAGGGGCGATCTGTACGTGACCATGGACGAGTACGTGCTGCTCACCAAATCACTGCGACCACTGCCAGAGAAGCACAAAGGGCTGACCGACACCGAGGCACGCTATCGTCATCGCTACGTTGACCTGATGATGAGCGAAGACAGCCGCCGGGTGTTCTATGCCCGTTCAAAAATCATCAATGTGATGCGCCAGTACTTCACCGACCGGGATTTCATGGAAGTGGAAACGCCCATGCTGCAGGTAATCCCGGGTGGCGCCACGGCCCGCCCGTTTGTGACTCATCACAATGCGCTGGGTATCGACATGTATCTGCGTATTGCCCCGGAGCTGTTCCTCAAGCGCCTGGTGGTGGGTGGTTTTGAGCGGGTATTCGAGATCAACCGCAACTTCCGGAACGAAGGTCTCTCCACCCGGCACAACCCGGAATTCACCATGGTCGAGTTCTATCAGGCCTACGCCGATTACAACGACCTGATGGATCTGACCGAAGAAATGGTGCGCACCATTACGGACAAGGTGCTTGGTACCACCACCGTGACCAATACCCGGGTCCTGAAAGATGGCAGCGAAGACACCATCGAATACGATTTCGGCAAGCCATTCGAGCGTCTGACCGTCGTTGATGCCATATTGCGCCACAACCCGGATGTGACGGCCGACCAACTGGCCGATGAAACCCTGGCCCGTGAACTGGCGAAGAAGCTGGGTATTCAGGTAAAAGCCGGCTGGGGCCTGGGCAAGGTACAGATCGAGATTTTCGAGGAAACTGCCGAGCATCAGCTGATGCAGCCGACGTTTATTACCGAGTACCCGAAAGAAGTCTCTCCGCTGGCCCGCTGCCAGGACAGCGATCCGTTCGTGACCGAACGCTTCGAGTTCTTCGTGGGTGGCCGCGAGATTGCCAACGGTTTCTCCGAGCTCAACGACGCCGAAGATCAGGCCGAGCGCTTCCAGGCTCAGGTGGCCGAGAAAGACGCCGGCGACGACGAAGCCATGTTCTACGACGAAGACTACGTGATGGCCCTGGAATACGGCCTGCCACCGACCGCCGGTGAAGGTATCGGCATCGACCGTCTGGCCATGCTGCTGACCGATTCGCCGTCTATCCGTGATGTGATCCTGTTTCCGGCCATGCGCCCGGAGCACAAGCCTGAACAGGGCGCTTCTCGGGAATAAGTCAGTCGTTATTGATCCGGGGCCTGTTGGCCCCGTTTTCGTTTCCAGCCGGGAGCTTTCTGTATGTCACCTGTCGATGTTCTTGCCAGCCAGCTAAAACCCGGCCGCGGTTGGGATGAGCACCTCGCCGAAGAGTTCCGGAAACCTTACATGCAGCAGCTGGCGCAGTTCCTGGCTGATGAGGAAGCTGCCGGTAAGGTGCTGTTTCCAGCCAGCGCTCTTTGCTTCAATGCCCTGAACAGCACCCCGCTTGATGACGTGTCGGTGGTTATTCTCGGGCAGGATCCCTATCACGGCCCGGGCCAGGCTCACGGCCTGTGCTTCTCGGTACGCCCCGATGTGCCGCCCCCGCCTTCGCTGGTCAATATTTTCAAGGAAATCCAGAGCGATCTGGGTATTGCCCCGCCGGACCATGGCTGCCTGCAGCCCTGGGCCGAGAACGGCGTGCTGTTGCTGAACAGCGTGCTGACGGTGGAGCAGGGCAATGCCGGCGCTCATCAGGGCAAAGGCTGGGAGGATTTTACCGACAAGGTGATTGAAACCATCAACCGGGAGCGGGAAAGCGTGGTGTTTCTGCTCTGGGGCGGCTATGCCCGTAAGAAGGGGCGTCATATTGACCGCAGCCGGCATCTGGTGCTGGAAGGGCCTCACCCTTCACCGCTGAGCGCCTACCGGGGGTTCTTCGGTTGCCGGCATTTCTCGAAGGCGAATCAGTGGCTGGAAGAGCGGGGGCAAAGCCCGGTGAACTGGGCTCTGCCAACGAAAGCCGAACTGCTGGCCAGGTATCGATAATACAGCTTACCTGAGCAGCGACATTGCGGCTTCCATCTGCGCGTTGAGATCTTCCTCTTCGCTCATGTCGGTATGCGGATCCAGGCCCAGTCGGTGGAAGGCGGAGACGGTGTTCAGGTCGATCTCGTTCCAGGGGTGGTCGGTGCCGGAAACCAGTTGCAGGTTGGCCACCAGCACCAGGTCGGCGTAGTCGGCCGTCGGAACCTCGCGGGTGAGTCTGGAATATTCCATGGGCACGTTCTGCAGGTCTTTGGGGAAGTCCCATTTTTTCAGGATCAGTGTGCCGATTTTCGGATGCAGTTCGTCAATAACATTATCGAGCATGATGCTGCTGATCTGCAGATCCTGATCTTCCACATAACGCAGAATGGGCAATACGCCGATCAGGTGAACCAGGCCCGCCAGGGTAGCCTGATCTGCTTTCAGGCCGGTGTAATGCTGGGCCAGGACGTGGCAGATACCGGCCACTTCAGTGCTCACCTGCCAGGTGTGGCGCAGCCGGCGGTCGATCATGTCGGAGGTGGCCTGGAACATCTGTTCCATGGCCAGGCCCATGGCCAGGTTGCTGGTGTAAGACATGCCCAGCCGGCTTACTGCCATGTTCAGGTTTTCAATACTGCGAGTACCGCGGAAAAGGGGGCTGTTGCATACGCGGATAATCCGGGCCGACAAGGCGGTGTCGTTACTGATCACTTTGACCAGATCGGCTATGGCAGAGTCTTCGGCTTCGGCGATTTCCCGGACTTTCAGTGCCACTTCCGGCAGTGTCGGCAGCACCAGTTTGTCGTTGTCGATGGCCTGAGTGAGGTCCGACTTAATGGTTTCTATGATATTTGCCATGGTCAGTTACATTCCGCTTGTCTGTAAGACCCGTTCACGAGTCTTCGAAAAATAGCTATCTGCCTTATTTTATAGCAAATTTTGACAGCATTTCCTGTCAACTTATGTATCTGATTTCTCTTCCCGCTCAGGAACCGGGTAGGGCAGTGTGTCCAGTTGGAGTGTCACTGAATCCTTTCCCTCCAGCGCAAGGGCCGCTTCGGCTGTATCGTGGCGCAGAACCGCCAGCAGCGTGCCGTGGTCAGAGCCGGTCATGACCGAGTTGATCACTTCCCCTGCGTTCTTGCCGCCAGCCTGCAGCTTTGTGCCGGGAGCCGGAGCAGTATTGATACCCTGGAAGTTCAACCGGAACAGGCTTTTCTTCAGTTGCCCCAGAAAGTGCATCCGCGCGACGACTTCCTGGCCGGTGTAGCAACCTTTCTTGAAGTGAATGCCCTGCAGGTGCTGAAGGTTCAGCATTTGCGGTACATAGTTCTCAGTGGTGCCACTGGTCAGCCAGGGTACGCCGGCAGCAATGCTGGAGGCGTTCCAGTCATCGGTTGAAAGCGGGTCAATGGCGTCAGGTGAGGTGATGCCGCCATCCGGTTGCCAGAATTCGTAGCGTGGCACCGGGCCGGCCATGTCTTCAATACGTACCAGAAAGCCGTTGTCGGCCTGTAGCACCTGCCCCGGTTGGGTCAGGCTCGTTGCCTCGTTTCCGGCAACGGCAATCGCCGCTTCCTGGCCGATAAGCCCCATGAGCTGCGCCGATTCCAGTACCTCCATCGAGGTGCCCCGGAACAGCATCAGATACTTCCTGAGCTGGCTCAGGGTGGGTTCCGCGAGGTCTGTGTCGAGCTCCATCAGCAGGTCATCACCATCCCGCACGAAGCGGGTCAGGCAGTAAGCGCGACCTTTGGGAGTGCAGGCAGCTGCACGCAGTGACTGGCTGGCGGTAATTTCATCGACATGCTGGCTGAACTGGCCCTGAATGAATTTGCCAGTGCCGGGGCCGCTGATGCGTACGATTTGTTTATGCTCAAGCAAGACGAAACCGCTGCGGTCTCCGAGGAAGCGCAGTTCTGTGGTAGCGGTGCTCATAGTGTTCTCCGGTCAGGTCGGTGAACGTCAACGAAGTTTAGTGCCCCGTCTGGTTAATTCGCTTCTAGTGCCCGGTGCGCAGCCACATCTTCAGGCGGCGAAACTCGGCTTCCGGTGCGTTGGCGCCAAGCGGACCCTTCTCGCTGATAATCAGGGTAAACAGTCTACCTGAGGTGGCGGCAGGTGATCGAAGTTTCAAGGCCAGAAAGGAGGCGCCGAGGCTGCTGGCGGAGTCGATTGTGACCGGCAGTTCCCGGCCGTCGGCGCATTGGCAACACAGCCCTCCGGTATCTATGGTCAGCGCTACAACGGCATTGGCGCCTTTCAACAGCCCGTGGCGCTGATAGCTGCGCCAGCCGAACCAGGCAATGACCGGAACAAACAGCAGCAAAATCCGTGGGCCGGAAATGCTGGCTGTCACCGTGAAACCGGCAAGAACCAGCCAGGGCAGGGTGGCCAGCAGGCCCGCTGTGGCAGAGGGCCGGAGCCTCAGATCAATCCGGCTGGACACGTTTGAGGATCATATCAACCATGCGCTGCAGGTCCGGGTCTTCTGGCCGGCTCTGCTGCATGAACCATCCGAACATGTCAGCATCTTCACACGTCAGAAGCTTTTCGTAGCGGGCCTGGTCTTCCGGCTCAAGGTCCCGGTAGGCTTCTTCCAGAAACGGAATCAGAAGGTTATCGAGCTCCAGCATGCCGCGGCGGCTGTGCCACCAAAGGCGGTGAAATTCGGTGTTCGCTTTGGAATCTGTGGTCTCGGACATATTGGGTTCCGTTAAGGCTGAATGAAGTTCCCCGTCAGGGGGAGAGTGTTCGATAGGTGGTCGGTACCAGTACGGTATCCTGACTGTCGTGATTCAGGCCGGGATAATCCAGGGTGTAATGCAGGCCGCGGCTTTCTTTGCGCTGCAGTGCCGAACAGATTATAAGGTCTGCCACTGTCATCAGGTTACGCAGTTCAATCAGGTCATTACTGACCCGGTAATTGCTGTAGAACTCGTTTATTTCCCGGTGCAGCAGGTCTACCCGGTGTTTGGCGCGCTGTAGCCGCTTGGTGGTGCGTACAATGCCGACATAATCCCACATGAAGTGGCGCAGTTCATCCCAGTTGTGGGAAATTACCACGTCTTCGTCGGAATCCCGAACCTGGCTTTCGTCCCAGTCCGGTGCAGACGGCGGTGTCGGGATGTCAGACTCACGCCGGGCAATATCTTTGGCGGCGGCCCGGCCATACACCAGGCATTCCAGCAGTGAGTTACTGGCCATCCGATTGGCACCGTGCAAGCCGGTAAAGGCGGCTTCACCGACGACGTAAAGCTGGTTGACGTCGGTTCTGGCGCGCTGATCACTGATAACGCCACCACAGGTGTAGTGGGCGGCGGGCACCACGGGAATCGGGTCGGTGGTGATATCGATGCCGAATTCCAGGCATTTTTCGTGAATGGTCGGGAAGTGGTGTTTCACGAAATCAGCCGGTTTGTGGCTGATATCGAGATACAGGTGGTCGGCACCCAGCCGCTTCATTTCATGGTCAATGGCCCGGGCCACGATGTCCCGGGGTGCCAGTTCGGCCCGCGAATCAAACTGGTCCATGAAACGGCTGCCGTCGGGCAGTTTCAATACACCGCCTTCACCACGCACTGCTTCGGTGATCAGGAAAGATTTGGCGTGCGGGTGGTACAGGCAGGTGGGATGGAACTGGTTGAACTCCATGTTTGAAACACGGCAACCCGCCCGCCAGGCCATGGCGATGCCGTCGCCGGAGGCGCCATCCGGATTGGTGGTGTAGCGGTAGGCTTTGGAGGCACCGCCGGTTGCGATCACGGTAAAGCGGGCCCGTAACAGCTCTACGTGGTTGTCTTCCAGATTGAGAACGTAGGCGCCCACACAGCGGTTGCCCGGCAGTGACAGCTTCCGGTTGGTAATCAGATCGACCGCTACCCGTCCGGATTTCAGGTCGATATTGGCGCGTGCCTGAGCCTGCTCGGCCAGGGTTGTAGAAACTGCTCGCCCGGTTGCATCGGCGGAGTGAATAATGCGCCGGTGGCTGTGGCCGCCTTCTCGTGTCAGATGGTAGTGTTTTTTGTCTTCTTCACGGGTGAAGTTGACACCGGAGTCAATTAACCAGTCGATGCTCTCTTTTCCGTGTTCGACGGTAAATCGAACGGCATCTTCATGGCACAGACCACCGCCGGCCTTAAGGGTATCCTGGATGTGGTCTTCGACCGAGTCGGTCGCATCCATTACCGCGGCAATGCCGCCCTGGGCCCAGAGAGTCGCGCCGGAGCTGATGTCGGCCTTGCTGATCACGCATACGCGCAGATGCTCAGGCAGATTCAGGGCAACCGTCAGGCCGGCAGCGCCGCTGCCAATGATGAGAACGTCGTATTCGTAGGATTGTGGCATTGAATCGTTGTCGCAGGCCATAATGTGAAGGTGTATTGAACTAAACTTTGCGCTTGCTGTCTATTTGGCCTGACGGCTTTCGCCTGTTGGCGGAACCTGTCAGGTTGCATGGGTTCATGAACGAACACCGGAAGACACCAATGACACAAGCCAAACCGATGAAAAACGGGCCAATGCCGGCCAGAATTTCAGGATCTCCTGTTGCTTCGTCCATGACCCCTGACAACGACCGTAAAACCGGTGAGCAAACCGACAGCCAGACTGATCTGCAATTGGTACGCAAGGTCCGTAATGGTGACCGTGCGGCGTTTGATTTGCTGGTGGTGAAATACCAGTCGCGCGTTGCTTCGATTATCAGCCGTTATGTCTACGACACCCAGGAAGTAATGGACCTGACCCAGGAAACCTTCATCAAGGCTTTCCGGGCGATTGAGCGGTTCCGGGGTGATAGTGCCTTTTACACCTGGCTTTACCGGATTGCCGTTAACACCGCCAAAAATTTTCTTGAGGCCAGGGGCCGTCGGCCACAGGGCTCGGCTGATGTCGCCGATGCCGAGAACTATGACGATGGCGCGCGCTTGCGGGATGTGGCATCACCGGAAAAGATTCTTCAGCGGGAGCAGTTGCAGAAAGTGCTGACAGCGGCCATTGCCGGATTACCGGAGGAGCTGCGCTCAGCGTTCCTGCTCCGGGAATATGACGGCCTGAGTTATGAAGATATCGCCAGAATTCTGGAATGCCCTATCGGGACCGTGCGGTCCCGGATATTCAGAGCCCGTGATGCGGTAGATCGCCAGCTTGGCCCTCTGCTCAATCATTCAGCGACGTAAGTGAGGTTGCATCCGATGGACGAGCGTCTCAAAGAAACCCTGTCAGCAATGATGGACGATGAAGCCGATGAGCTGTCAGTGCGCCGCCTTCTGTCCCATGGTGGCCAGGATGAGGTCCGGGGTCAGTGGCAACGTTGGCAACAGATCCGCGATCTGATGCATGAAAACCATGGCCCTGTGGAGGGTGTGGATGTTGCTTCTGCGGTTCGGGACAGGCTGGATGGCCGGGTTCAGCAGTCAACGACTGTCGCTGCCGGGAAACCATCCCGAGTGAACTGGCACTGGCCGGTAACAGCTATGGTGGCCCTGGCTCTGGTTGTCGGCTTTGGAGCCGGTGCCGGCTGGGATTCTTCGCAACCGGGTGGTGCCGAGAATGAGATGGCTGCGGCACCGTCCGAGCAAACGGTGCCGGTGCTGCCGACCTCCATAGAAGAGGTGGCATTGCAGGGGCTGGATGAGGAACAGTTGCGGCAAATGCGCCAGTATATGCTGGAGCATGCTCAGCACAATAGCGTGGGTGCCGGTCGCGGTTCGGTCGGATATGCCCGTATGGTCAGCGCCAATAATGGCTATTGAATGTTGGAGTATGGTTGAGTGATGGTTCCGGGTAGTCGCGAACAGTGCAGTGACGGACAGCAGAGGTTGTGGGCGGTTGTCACAGCCTTCGTGCTGGGGTGCCTGCTGGCCTTGTCTGTGCCGGCTACGGCAGCAAGTGCCGGGGCGTCCGGACAGCCGGAAACCGCCAGCGACTGGCTCAGGCGTCTTGGCCCTGCCTTGAATATGACCTCCTACCGGGGTGTATTTGTGTATGCCCGGGGCGGTCAGGTGCACTCCATGCGCATTGCCCACCGCTTCCGGGATGGCCAGGTGGAAGAGCGGTTGGTCCTGCAGGACGGTGGCAGTGGCGAAATCGTCCGTAAAGGTATGGATGTGGTTTGCGTACTGCCGGATCAGGGGCGGATACGGCTGGACGATGTTATCCCTTCCGGGCCTTTTGCCGAGGCCTTTTCGGCTCATTTCATGCCGGTGGTTGAAATGTATACGCCGGAGCTGGTCGGAGAAGACCGGGTGGCGGGATACGATGTGGTTGCCATTGCGCTTCGGGCGAATGATGACGACCGCTACAGTCATCGCCTCTGGCTGGAAAAAAGCACCGGTCTTCTGGTGAAGAGCCATGTTCGTGACGCCGATGGCGAGGTTCTGGAACAGTTCCAGTTTACCAGCCTGGAAATTACCGATGACCTGGCGAACCAGGAATTTGAGATACAAAGCGGGGGGCGGGAAATTTCCCGGACTCTGGATGACCCGGAAAACAGCCAGTCTCTGGTCAACCGCATGAATGGCTGGACACTCGGCTGGCGTCCCGAAGGCTTTATGCCGGCAGCGGCTCCCCGGTCAGGAATCGGCAAGGCGGTTGCATTTTCGGACGGCCTGGCGGCGTTCTCCGTCTTTGTGGAACCTGCGGGCAATCTGAAAATGCCAACAGGCGCCTCCAGAGTGGGTGCCACCACCATCTACATGCGCGAGCTGGATGTGTCCGGAAAGCCATTCCTGGTGGCCGTTGTGGGTGAAATTCCGCCAAAAACCGCCAGAAAGGTGGCCGACGCTGTCCGCATCGATAATGAACTGGCGCTGGAGCTGCTGGGCTCATGATTACCGAAACCGGTAAAGTCGTGGCTGTGGATGGCGACAGAGCCTGGGTGCAGACCATCCGTACCAGCGCCTGTCAGAGTTGCTCGGCCAGAGCCGGTTGCGGCCAGCGAGCCCTGGCCTCGGTTTCCGGAGGGCGGGCTAACCAGGTATTGGTTACCAACAGTTCCGGCGCCCGGGTGGGAGACGAAGTGCTGCTGGGCATAGATGAACAATCCCTGCTGCGCGCCTCACTGATGGTCTATGGTGTGCCTTTGCTGTTAATGGTTGCCTTCTCTATCGCAGGTTATCAGTGGTTTGGTGGTTCGGATCTGTCGGCGATCATTGGCGCCGTGGTGGGGATGGCCTCTGGTTTCTGGCTCGTACGTGGCTGGCAGTCCGGTGTCAGCGCGCAATACCAGCCCAAAATGCTGCGAGTCAGCCGCATAGCGTCGGTTACCTGTCTGTAATGCCTGGCGTTTCAAGTTGAAAAAATGAATGAGTGCCTCAAAGTTACGTTCAATCACAGGTAAAACAGGGGGTTGAAAATGTCGAGACCACAGATCCAGACAGCCCGGATGCCCCAGGCGCTGAGCCCGGGCCGGGTGATGGCTGCTTTGCTTATGCTGGCGACCATGGTTTCAGTGTTCTGGAGTCAGTCGCTCACGGCCGCTCAGCTGCCGGATTTCACCGAGCTGGTGGAAGAGAATTCCAGTGCGGTAGTCAATATCAGCACGACCACAGAACCGAAGAACCGCAGCTCTTCTTTCCACGGCTCCCCATTTGATGAACGCCAGCTGGAGCAGTTGCCGCCATTTTTACAGGAATTCTTCCGGGGGCCCCAGTCGCCTTTTGGTGATTCCCCCCATTCTCGCCAACAGCCTCGCCGATCCATGGGGTCAGGCTTCATCGTTTCCGCTGATGGCTATGTGTTGACCAACAATCACGTCGTCGAGGGGGCGGATGAGGTAATCGTTCGCCTGAGTGATCGGCGTGAGTTCAGCGCCACCATCGTGGGTACCGACCCCCGTTCCGATATGGCTGTGCTTAAGATCGAGAACGGGGAGGATCTGCCGGTGGTCAGCATTGGCCGCTCAAGAGATCTCCAGGTCGGTGAGTGGGTCTTTGCCATTGGCTCCCCGTTCGGTTTTGATTACACGGTAACCGCAGGTATTGTCAGTGCTCTTGGGCGTTCGCTGCCCTCAGAGAACTATGTGCCGTTTATCCAGACGGATGTGGCCATTAATCCCGGCAACTCTGGCGGCCCGTTGTTCAATCTGGATGGCGAAGTGATCGGTATCAACTCGCAGATCTACACCCGTTCCGGCGGTTTTATGGGCGTGTCTTTCGCCATTCCCATTGACGATGCCATGAATGTCTTCCGCCAGCTTCGCGATGAAGGCTCGGTATCCCGTGGCTGGCTTGGCGTGTTAATCCAGGAAGTGAACCGTGATCTGGCCGAGACCTTCGGCCTGGATCGTCCGCGCGGGGCTTTGATTGCCGAGGTCATGGAAGGTTCGCCCGCTGCGGAAGGCGGACTTCGCTCGGGTGATATTGTGCTGGAGCTCAATGGTCGTGAGGTGGAAACCTCGTCCGATCTGCCGCCGATGGTCGGTCGCACGCCGGTAGGGGAGTCCGCTCGCCTGACCGTGTTGCGTGAAGGTCGTGAAATCGAGCTGGATGTCGAGGTCGGCCAGTTGCCGGATAAAAGTGGTGTCGGTCGGGATCCATCGGGCCCGGGTGATCGTGGAGATTCGTCTGCTGACCCGCTGGGCCTGACCATTGAGCCACTGCCGCAGGAACTGGCAAGTTCCCTTGGCGTTGAAGGTGGTGTGCTTGTTGTCGATGTGAAGCGTGGCCCGGCCTTCGAGGCGGGTATTCGCACTCGCGACATCATCACCGAAATCAATCGCCAGAAAGTCAGCTCGGTTCGCAAGTTCCGCGAAGCAGTTGAAGACCTTCCGGACAACCGCGCGGTATCGGTGCGCATTGTTCGGGAAGGACGAGCCAGTTATCTGGTCATGCGGCCCTGACGGGGCTGTCTCTGGCGGCTGAGCCGGGAAGGTTGTCATTGCCTGCCCTGCTCAGTCGCTGATGTTGTTGAATGTCAGTTTGACCCGCGCCACCTGCGGCTCTCAGGGCGACAGCGGCCCCTGTTCGCGTTACAATGCCTCCCGATTTTAACTTCTGCACTTAGTGATTTTTACCAACTCTCCACCTAAGTGTTTACACCAGCTGGGTTTTGATGAATGTCTGAAGCCGAAAAAGATAACGACATCAATCGTATACGAAATTTCTCCATCATCGCGCATATCGACCACGGCAAATCCACTCTGGCTGACCGTTTCATCCAGATTTGTGGCGGCCTGACCGAGCGTGAGATGAACGAGCAGGTTCTTGATTCCATGGATCTGGAGCGTGAGCGTGGTATTACCATCAAGGCCCAGAGTGTGACGCTCAATTACAAGTCCCGGGATGGTCAGGTCTACAAGCTGAATTTCATCGATACGCCGGGCCACGTGGATTTCTCCTACGAGGTGTCCCGCTCCCTTTACGCCTGTGAAGGTGCCTTACTGGTCGTGGACGCCGGCCAGGGTGTTGAAGCCCAGTCCGTCGCCAACTGTTACACCGCCATTGAACAGGGCCTGGAAGTAGTTCCGGTACTGAACAAGATGGATCTGCCCCAGGCAGAGCCGGACCGGGTGGCCGAAGAGATTGAAGATGTGATCGGTATCGAAGCCACGGATGCCGTACGTTGCAGTGCCAAGAGCGGCCTCGGTGTGGAAGACGTGCTGGAAGACCTGATCCAGAAAATTCCGCCCCCTAAAGGCGATCGCAAGGCACCGTTGCAGGCCCTGATTATTGATTCCTGGTTCGACAACTACCTGGGTGTGGTGTCGCTGGTGCGAATTACCGAGGGCACGCTGCGCAAAGGCGACAAGATAGTCATCAAGTCCACCGGTAAGGCCTGGAATGCCGACAAGGTTGGTATTTTCAATCCCAAGCCCAAAGACACCAACATTCTTGAGGCCGGTGATGTCGGTTTCGTGGTTGCCGGCATCAAGGACATCCATGGTGCCCCCGTGGGTGACACCATCGTGCATCAGAAATTTGCTGAAGAAACACCGATGCTGCCCGGCTTCAAGAAGGTCAAACCTCAGGTCTATGCCGGGCTGTTCCCGGTCAGCTCTGATGACTACGACGATTTCCGGGACGCGCTGGAAAAACTGACCCTCAATGATGCTTCCCTGTTTTTCGAACCGGAAAATTCGGACGCACTGGGCTTTGGTTTCCGTTGTGGTTTCCTGGGCATGCTGCACATGGAAATCATTCAGGAGCGGCTGGAGCGGGAATACGACATTGACCTGATTACCACCGCACCCACCGTTATCTATGAAGTGGTGACCACTCAGGGTGAGACCCTTTCGGTGGACAACCCTTCACGTTTGCCTGATATTGGCTCAATTGAAGAAATGCGTGAGCCCATTGTAGAGGCCAGCATACTGGTGCCCCAGGAGCATCTGGGTAACGTGATCGCGCTGTGCGAAGAAAAGCGGGGCGTGCAGAAAAACATGCACTTCATGTCGAGTCAGGTTCAGGTCACCTACGAACTGCCTATGGCGGAAGTGGTGCTGGATTTCTTTGACCGCATCAAGTCTGCAAGCCGGGGCTTCGCATCGCTGGATTACCAGTTTGTGCGTTTTCAGGCCGCGAATCTGGTGCGTCTGGATGTGCTGATCAATGGTGAGCGCGTGGATGCTCTGGCCCTGATCGTGCACAAAGAGCAAGCGCACTACAAAGGTCGGCAGTTGATCGATAAAATGAAAGAGCTGATTCCCCGCCAGATGTTCGATATCGCCATTCAGGCGGCCATCGGCAACCAGGTGGTGGCCCGGGTCACGGTCAAGGCGCTGCGCAAGAACGTAACTGCCAAGTGCTATGGCGGTGATGTCAGCCGGAAAAAGAAACTGCTTCAGAAGCAGAAAGAAGGCAAAAAGCGTATGAAGCAGCTGGGTAATGTCGAGGTGCCTCAGGAAGCGTTTCTTGCCGTGTTGAAAGTCGATAAATAAAGCGAAGGCGCCTTGAATGGATATCAATTTTCCGCTGGTACTGGTGGTTCTTACGTTTGCAACCGGCGTGATCTGGCTGGCGGACAAACTGTTTCTGAGGAAACGGCGTCTGGCGGCTGCCGACGCAGGGAACCCGGACAGTGATGACCCGAAGGAAGCGGGCAAAGAGTCGAGTGAACCCTGGTTGGTGGATGTCAGCCGGTCTT
>Ga0209300_1000226_pt1 | contig 33449 bp, 37 predicted proteins | sample Shrwel_input2_RT_FD_187535 | JGI IMG/M metagenome (GOLD analysis project Ga0209300, IMG submission 187535) | Subsurface microbial communities from deep shales in Ohio, USA - Utica-3 well 1 S input2 RT (SPAdes) (version 2) ... | reverse complement strand
ACCTATCTTTGCTGGCGGTGGAGCTCCGAGCCAAAAAACACACTTTGAGAGTCATGGGAATCCGGGAGGTGAGCATGACAGATGAAGAGAAAGTGATGGATGACGAAAACCAAGGCCGGAAATTCAGCACCGGGTTCCGGAAACACAACCTGCCAACCACAGAAGAAGTGAAGGCACTGGACGGAAAAGTTTTCGCCATGCTTACCGATCGCGAGAGTCTGGTCCTCGACTTTTATCGAAAACAGGGCCGGAAGTTTGGCGTCTCTATCGAAATTGAAAGCGAGGCCGACCCCGATCTACTCAGGCAGGCAAAGAGTGAGCAGCAGGCAGACGAAATCATGAAACGTGCGAACAGCCGGATTTATGTAGCGGTTCAATAGATGGGAAATCGCGAGGTGAGTAGTGGAGTCTAAATATCGGATAGATCGGGTTTTATTTGTGCTGGTAGTCGTTGGCGTCTGTATTTTCGCTTTGGCGCTGCCCCAGATTCCAAATAACCCTTTTTTGCGCAACCCAATTCCTTTTGAGGTGGTAGGGCAAGCACTCTTTGGATTTGTTCTTGCGATGGTGGCAGTTTTCGCCTTGAAATGGCGATCCAATAAGCGACATGAAGTTGCCGCGAATAACGGGCCAGCCATGGAAGGCGTAAACAGAACATGCAGTAAAGGTGCAAAAAGCATTGGCGACTTGTTTATGGAAGCCGGACGTAGCGCTGGAATTAAAGAGCCGTTTGGAGTTGATGAAAAAATAGTAGGTGATCGGTTTCAAGATAGACTCCAAGCACTCCACATTATCAACCCTTGCCATGTGGTGATTTGCACCAAAACGCCGTCAAATTCAAAGGCTGTCTTCGCTATTGCTCAGAAGTATTTTGAGGCTGGCGTAACCGTTACTCTGGTTCACAATCATCGAGACGCACCTAGCGAAACGCAGTGGGTTAAATGAGGCGCCAGGATGATCAATTAACAAAAACGATGGTTAGCCTTGCTGAGCAAATCGGGTTCAGCGGTGATGGAGAGCTTGAAACGATCACCAGAGCACTCGATGACGTTATTAATCGACTAAAACCATTGAGCGACAACCAATAGATAGATGGAATTCAAACCTATGAACGATATTGGTCGTAAGTTCCAACTACTTCATGCAGTAGTTGGCATTATCGTAATAACGCTTGCCTTTGTCGGGCTCCCCTGGGCATGGACAATTGAGATCTCAGATGCAACTACCCCGATTGGTGCCTTGGCGCTGGTAATTCGCGGCTTTTCTGCGGTAATCGTGCTGTGCGTGATTGTTTTTGCCTTGCAGTGGGTAAGCAGGCCCGCAAAGTGATGGGGAAAGGGCGACTCAGATATGACTGATACACAACCGCACAATACAGTACCTCCCCTTCCAGACTTCACTGAACCCCGACCCGGATGGCGCCAATGGGAAGTGAACGGGTACACCTTGTACGCCCCTAGAGGAATCAGCTACCACCACGCCTCAAAGCTCTGGCGCACAACCCATCAATACGTATCTCACTACTTCCCAACCCTCACCGGGGCCTACCGGGATCTCATGGAACGCAAGCGCAAAGCCGGCCCGGAGAAATGGAAGCCCAGGGCCCCACTGAAAAAACGCATTGATACCGGGGTCTCCGGAATGCGTATTCACATCGCGCATAACAAAGGCCACTTTTATGTGTCTGTGCTGGTTGCACAAACGCTAACCACGGGTAACTGCGCCCCACGGATCGGCCACATCAACGCGGAGAACCTAACCCAACAGTGGCTGAATCAGCGCTTATGCGAAGCCGCGGCCGTGCGCTGGGCCTATGCCCGTCAGCGCCAGACCAACACGCCACGCCGACCGGTAGAACTCACCGACGTTGCCCCGGGCGACATCCCCAAAAACCCGGTCAAGCGCGTGTCCGTGGATCAGGTATTCGAAGTCATCGCCGAAAAAGAGCAGGCCGCGACAACGACCTAGCTTAGCCTGGACGCACCATGGCCCGCTGAGAACACCCCATCACTTCGTCCACTTCCTCTCGTGTTGAAAGCGCCGAGCAACCAATGGATTCAATCTGGTCGAAATGAGCGCCCACCCACTTCTCGACTTCCCCCAGTAGGGGCGTCTTGCCGTCACACGGCGAGAAGTAACAGGTGCCGCCCTCATGCTCCGGGTCAAACGAGACTTCATACGGGCGGGGCTCCCCTCGCCCAGTCTCCAGAACGGCAAACTTCAACTCATCGGAATACCGATTACCGGACACCTCTGGGTCGTTATCCAGGTTTGCCAGGATACTGCCTCCACAATCCTTGATCGCCAGGTGGCGGTCATTCTCAATGGCAACGTCATAATCCACCATATCGATCACCAGAAATTCTCGACGTAAATCGGGCATGGCTTTCACCTCGCTTGTGGGCGCTGCAGGCTGGTCATAACGCGCCAGTTCTTCCCAGCACTCCGGGTTACCGAAAAGGGTTTGGTTAAGCTGTTGTTCGTGCAAATCATCACTGCGTAGATCATACACGCAGGGCAACGGCCGCCCTGCTTGATCCCGACCCCCGCCGTAGACACCCACCCAAAGATCCACCACGTACCGATCACCGATCAGTGCAAAGTCGTGCCCGCCAGCGTCCACAATGTTCTCGTAGGTCGCGGTCGGATTGGCTTCAGCCGGGAAGCCGGTCACGGCGCCGCCGAGCTTTTCAGCCATCAGGTGGGCGCTGTTCGTGCAGCGGCTAAACGTAGTGCCATCGGGCAACACCGAATCCTGCGTGTCGGGGTCGATGGTGACGCCCAGGGCCTCGTCGCACCCGAAGTGCCAGTCCATTGCTCGACGCAGCGTTATCAGATCGGTTCGGCCATTAAACCACGCCGGCGTGGGAGCCTCCCGGGGGAGGTCGTAGCCATGTACTGAGCGAAAGAACACAGAAAAGGATGAATCAGCGATGCCCGCCCGCTGGTAAGCCGCAAACAACTCGGGGTCGGCACTGGGGAAATCGCAAAGGTATTCGCGGGGGGTGTGCAGCACCTCGGGCGAGGCCGCAAACTGCCAACCACTTGGATACGCCGTGGCGGTGCCAGCCTCAGTGTCGAGCAACACAGGCAAGGTCTCTTGCGCGTGACCGACGGGGTGGGCAGCGATGGGAAATCGAGTCAGGTCATGCGTCTCGCCCAGTGTGTGCAAGAGAAACCGGATTTGGGTGGCACCAATGATGTTAGGTGCAACGCCACGATCTTGCCGCTCCAGCAAAAGATGATGTTGCGGTTGCTGGCGAAGCCAATCCGTCAGCCAGTCGATACGAAATGCCATGAACGTCTCCGCTTAACAATTACATAAAACGCTACCACAACCCGGACTGGCCAGCCCCGGTTAAATTCGGGTTTACCAAACAAAATACGGGCAAACACACAACGAGTCGGGGCACCCCCATAAAATGGCCCTCCAGGGCAGGTAAGATCAGGGAGTCATTCACGAAATCAGACAAAGCCATGCCAACTGAGCCCAAACTGGAAGTTCTGACACCGCCAGATCGCATCAAGCAGGAAGTGAGCGAAGCCTTGTCGGCGTTTGGCAACCTGCGTTACTACCAGCGGGAAGCCATAGAATGTACGGCGTACCGACTGGTCAAAACACTGGAATTTCTGTTGATTGTACTGCCGACTGGCTCCGGTAAAAGCTGGGTGATTGCCGGTCTGGCCCGGCTGGTCCAGTCCATGATGCAGACCCGTTCCGATGAAGAAAAGTCGGCGAACAAAAAGATCCTGGTGCTGGCCCCCTCGGCTGAATTAGTGACCCAAAATAGAAGCAAAATGCTGGAGGCCGGCTTCCCCGCCAGCATCTATATGGCGGATCTGGGCAAAAAAGATCTAAGCGAAGACATTGTTTTTGCCGCGCCAATCAGTTTCGGCAACAGCGTGGCCAATATCGTGGAGGACGCCCATGTATTCGGAGCCGTCGTGATCGATGAGGCCCACGAATTTACGCCGATGATTCGCAAGACCATTGAGACGCTGCAACAGAGCAATCCCAAATTGCGGGTTATTGGGCTGACTGCCACCCCCTACCGAATGGCCCAGGGCTATATCTATGCCCAGGACGTTTACCACAAACAGCCACCCTTGACCGCCCGGCACACCAAAGAGCCGCCGTTTGCAGAACTGGTGTACGAGAAGACGGCGGTAGATATGATCGAGGAAGGGTTTTTGGCCCCGCCGCTGGTCGGCGATGTGCAGGCCCACTACGATACGGGCACCCTTCAACGCACCGCCAGCGGGGCGAAGTTCACCGAAAAATCCAACCTGGAGGTGTTTGTAGAGGGCAAAGCTGAACTCACCCGCAAGATTGTCGAGGATGTGATCAGCAAGTCACGGCGCCGCCGTGGTGTGATGTTCTTCGCTCAGAATCGCCGTCATGCCCGACAGATTGTGGAGTGCTTACCGGAAGGTGACGCGGCCCTGATCGATACAGATACCGATAAACGCCATGACCGCCCACGAATCATCCAGGAATTCAAAGAGCAAAAAATCAAATACCTGGTCAACGTCGGGACGCTCATCAAAGGCTTTGACGCCCCTCACGTTGACGTTATTGCGATTCTGGCCCATACCGAGTCCGTGGCCCGCCTGCAGCAAATCTTTGGGCGAGGCCTGCGTCCGAGCCCGGACACCGGCAAGCGGGACTGCCTGATTCTCGATTACGGCGAAAACCTTCCGGAAGACGGCGACATTTTCAATCCGAAGATCAACCTGTTCAAGCGTGGCGACAAACGGGGCTCCGGCCAGCGTGTTGAAGTCGTCTGCCCAGAGTGTGAGAACACCAACGAGTTTCCACCGGCCAAGATCCCGGGCCTGGGGGATGTGGTGATGAATCTGCATGGGTATCTGGTCAGTGGCACCGATGGCCAGCTTGTCAGCTCGGATAACGGCCAACCCATTGCCGGTCATTTGGGTACGCATTGTCACCATTTTTATTACCCGAACCCGGAGGACACCGACAGTCGCCCGGTGAAATGCTCACAGACCTGGGGGACGGTCACCTGCGATCATTGCGGCAGCGTGAACAGTCACCGGGCCGAGTATTGCCTGACTTGCGATGGCGCCCTGAAAAACGCGGAAAATAGGCTCAGCCTTGTGCCCAGCCGACCGGAAGGGCCGTTCACGCCGCGTTTGGCCAAAGTACGCGGGAACTTCCGATTGATCCCCGGTACCTCCCGGTCAGGCAACCCCACCCTGCGGATCACCGCCCAGGTCCAAGAACTGCCGTATTTCACGGTAAAACGGTTTGCGGTGAACGATGAACCGGAAGCTGGACTGAAAGCGGGCGACCCATTGCCCGAGGGTGAATCGCTACCGGTTGAAGAATTTGAGGAACGCGAGGTGTTGGTGACCCCGGAGCCGGAGCAGATTCAGGTCTGGCTCAACCCCACGGTCAACCATCCCAAAGCGCAAAAGGCCTGGGCCGCGTTTTTGGATTACGCACAGCAATTCATATCGGAAACACTGACAACGCCGGACAGCGATGTGCCGGCCTTTCTGCAACGGTTTGTGCCGAACAACCCGGCTGGCATTCCGGTTGCCGCTCCCGAGTATGTCTTGTACTGCGAACAGCGCACCGCCCAAGGGGTGAATCGGACCTTTTATGAGATTTTGGAACTGCATCAACGACACCCGTATGCCCCGGATGCCCCGGATGCCGAGACAAAGGCAACACCTGATGCGAAGAAAACGGAAAGAGACAGAACGCCGCACGACGCTCATCGTGAGACAGCGTAAAAATCCGGTTTCCCCGACAAGTAGCCGGTGTGCCCTTCCCTGCCGGGTTCTTTCGCATAGGATGGTGAGTAAACGGTTTCAACTAATATCCACCAGGCTACTGATGACCATCAATCAAAACACGCCGCAACCGCAAGACAGTAACCAGAAACGCCCTTCTCGCTGGCGTCAGTCTGATTATTTGCTGACTGCGACTGTTGACCGCCTAAAGACCCATGAGAGCGTCCAGGCAGCCACGCAGCACGATGCCAACGACGATTTGACTGTGACACAAGGAGCCCGTCATGCCCGCTGATTTGACCACCATCGCCCGTCTGGCCAATACCCTGTCAGACTGGCAACAACGAACCGGCTACCCAATGGATCGGCATGAGGCGATTGTGTACGCCCATCGCTTGCGTGATCAGATGAACAAGATGGTGTTCCGACCGAAGCCGGCTGTCACAGTGTTTGAGGGTGGCAGCATTGCCGGGGTCCATAACGCCGCCCACCGACAGGACCGCCAAAACCCGCGACTTGCGCATTTCACGGATTTGCGAGAAATCGACCTCATGATCCAGCAATTGGAAGAAGGCGATGGACTGCAGCATTTCAACGTCGAGGGAAAGCCCGTTTACAGTGACGATATGCCGTTTGTCACAGGCCGGCTCGGGGTTCTGGCGCGTGAGGCAAACCAACGTGCGCAACTGGACGTAGCCCCCATCAAAATTCCCGCGTTTGAATCCACCGCCACGGGACAAGCGACCTTCGAAGATGCGGCCCAGATGGCTCGCGAACAAAAGCGTGAGGAAGGCGGTAATTACGTCACCTTGCGAGAACAGCACTACCGCGCCGCAATGAAAATGCGTTGGGACTATTACCTGCAAGAAGCCGTCCCCGGCGACCGGCGTCCCATGATCCTGGGGGAGCGCGAAGCCCTGACGCTGGCGGACGAACTGGCCAAGTGTGAACGCTCCCTTGACCCGGACATTGGAAGCGGAGAGTTAACCAATATCCTCAAGCGGGAGATTTGTGAGCGTGGTGTGGACCAAGGCTTTTGGTTCGTGCCCGATTACATGCAGAAGGATGCCTATTGGGAAACCGCCATGCGCATGGGGCTTGGTGACACCCTGCCAGACTACCGTGAATGGGCCGAGCCAACCGTTCAGGACAAGCTTCGACTGGCCCAGGCGGTCGGTGACCTGGACTTGAGAGGCTTCGAGGTCAAAGGGCCGGTAACCATTTGCTTCCACAACGATGACAACCTGCCTTACCTTGAGGCTGTGCAACGGGGCGAAAAGGCACTGTACGTCTTTGACCGTGGCGATGGAGAGCCTGCCACGATCCGGGCTTACGGGGCCGAGCAAGGACTGACCGGATACGTTGAAGTGGCCAGCCGAGGCAAGGAACCTCAACGACTGAATGCGCAGGGTGATACCCCGGACAGCCTTTTCAGCAAGGCGCAAGCGGCGGCCGCCAGCCTGTCGGATAAGCCCCAGAGCTTTGATGCGATAAAGGCCGTCAATGACCTGGAACGGGAATGGGGAAGCTTGAACACAAACAACCCGACAGCGTGGCGCGATCTGGGCGAGAAAACACGGCAGGCCTTGCCAGAGATTGCCCGAAGCATGCCCGCCCCCGACCTCAGAGGCGTGGATGAGGGCCATCGGCGGTTTGCCGATCTGGCCCATCGGGCGCAAGCCGGCGACTTACTGGATACGCCGCTTCGGTTTGCCGCCCCGGACGGGGCCGGTGAACGACTGAAAACAGACGGTGTAGCACCACAGGCATTTTTACGTTTCTCGCGCCCGGACGACCAGAACAACGTGAACATTCGGCTGGAATCCGCAAACCAGTGCGAGGGGCAAGTGACGGTGATTGACTCACTGACCAATGTGCCGGCCGACATGCAAAACCGAAACGAGGCAGCGATTGAGCTGGCTCGAAAACACGGCGTCGAGCGAGTCGGCATCCATTATCCGAGCGGCCAGCTTCTGTCGAATCATCGCGCTTCGGAGGTGTTTGCCATTACCAAGGATAATGAGGCGGTATCGCTGGGCGTCCAGGTAACCCCGTTAAGCGTGAACGCTGGTCCCGCCTGGGAACACACCCCTCGGGCGATTGGCCGGATGGTGAGCAAAAACCCGCAGGTGGAACAATTCACCCGCACCGATGCTGAAAAGGCCGATCTGACCAAGGTGCTGGCGGTTCAGAGCCAGGGTGTGGACGCCGACCCGGACGATCTGGCCATGACCATGCACCAGTTGAACGATGGCCCCGGCTACAAACTGCTTCTGCCTGAAGGCAAGGGCCAGGTCGATATCCCCGACTACGTGATGACCCACTCGATGAAAGAGAACTTTGAAAGGGCGCTGGCACACGGCATTGCCCAGGTCGATACACTCAGCGAAAGCGAACAGACGCAATTGATTGAGCAAGTGCGGGGCAAATCCTGGACGAAGTTGATGCAGCATTATGACGCGACCCTGGAGGCCGACCATGCCGATACCGAGCGCCTTGGCTGAGTCCGGCCCGACCGGGCCGCAAGTGGCATCGCAGGAGCCGGAGGGGCGCATAGAGCCAGAGTGGGCATACCATGTGACACCCGTTGAAAACTGGCCGGCTATTGAGTCGAGCGGTCTGATCGCGCAGATCGGGCCTCGGTCCCGGTTATTGGAAGCCCGCCCGGCCGTGTTCTTGTTTCCAACCATCGAGGATTGCGACACCGCCCTGGGACAGTGGTTGGGCGATGAATTTGAGGATGTGCCCGAGGATGGCCTGATTATCCTGGAGGTCAACGTAGCTGGTCTGCCCTATCAGCAAAGTGTGGAATTTGAGAAAGAGGTGTTGCTGGATATTCCCGCAGACCGCATCGGTCGAGTGCTGGGTGAGGACTGGCACGAAATTCCGCGAGAAGTGGTCGGAGAAACGACGCGGCCTGCCCCCCAATGATGCACCAACAAAAGAAGAGCTTGACGAATAACACGCCAATAACTACAATACGGAGTAACAGATAAGGCAATAGCCTGATAACGCCAAACCGGCAACCCAAGGAGAAACGCATGAAAATGATCCCGTTCTTTAGCGACGAAATCACCATCACACCGCACTCCGCGTCCGCCAGCATTGCCAACCTGATCGGCAAGCGCATCACCCTGGCCGAGTTCGCCCAGGCCGTAAAGGCCGAGCGCATGGCCCTGTACGAGCTGGAAAACGGCGATCTGTACGTGGCAGTCAAGGCCAATCCGACCTACGGCTACCAGCCGGTCTTCATCGAAGGCCCGGAAGTCCGCATCAACGCGCCACTGGCGGCGTAACCACCTTCAACCGGGGTGGCCGCTGCCACCCCTGATCGACTTTGAGCCGGGTCGCGGTGAAACCCTGGAAATCCAGGAAGTGACCGATCACGAGATCAAGCACATCAACATCGCGGATCTTCCCCCAGTGGCACCGGCAGTGCGCCAGTACGGTGAGCTGTACGACCTGGCGGAACAGTACGACAACGAGTGGGAAGCCAATGAAGGCGTGGATTGGGAACAAGCCGAGGATTTGGTAGAACGCCTTGGCCAAATGGCCATTGAGGATAAGACATACTGCCGCCGCATTCTGGAAATCCTCGACTACACCCGTGAGAACGACGAATGGGACAGCGGCGAAGTGGCCCGCTTCCCGACTCTGATAAGGGAAGATCTGGAAGGGGCGGGGAAAGTCTACAGCTACCGCCAGACCCGCGATACCTGGACCGTGGAAGGTTACCACCTGACCGGCGAAGTGGAGTGGATCGCCGAGGCAGACACCGAGACCCTGGCCTACCGCCTCCTGACCACCCTCCAATAATCTCCGACACCGGCCGGCCTCAACCGAGGCCGGCACATCACCGCCCTCCCCGCTACAGATCCGCAACCATCAAAACACGAACGCGCTGCCCGTGCCGTGCCAGGAGGGCGAAGCCCGACCGGCACATCAGACACAAGGGCCGGACCCCGGCCCGCCCGGAGGCGAAGCCGACCCCCAAGCTCCGCTTGGCCTCAAAGAAACGTCGCCACGAATACACAAAAGTAGGGTTGCTGTGATAAGGTGATAGCAAATGCACCCGTGGTATTCACCGGCATGCGAAAGACCTACTACCCCAACATCACCGCGTTAAGCGAGTTGTTTAATCGCGAGACACCGATACCGACAGAAGAGCAACGGTCGATCCTTCACGCAGCAAGCACAGGGCGAAACCTTGTGGTGAGAGCCTACGCCGGGGCCGGTAAAACCGCCACGGCTGGCATGATAGCGACAGAGTTGAAGCGACCGGGGTATTTTGTGGTGTTCAACCGTGCCGCTCGCCGGGGTGCCGAGACCAAAATGCCGTGGGGCATGAAGGCGACCACCGGCCATGCGCTGGCATTCAACCAACTGGTCAAAGGCCGCACCGGGTACGAACGCAAGCTGAACTGGACGCAAGAGCAAGGCAAAGGAAAAATCCCCCCCGCCTTCATGGCTCAGGCTCTACAGATCACACAGAGCCAGTTGCCGGGAATCACCGTTGGGCAGTTGATGATGGCGGTTAGCCTCACCCTCAATGAATTCTTAATCAGCGATCAAACAAGCCTTAAACCCGACCTGATTCCCAACAAAGCTATCCCCCCGGCATTACGCATCGAAGACGACGATCAGCGTTTGGACGATTTTAAAGCGCGGTGTCTGGATGTGGCCCGGTCGGCATGGGATCGCATGGCGAATGAGTACGACCCATTCCCGATCACACACGATGGCTACCTGAAGCTGTTTCACCTCAAGGAAGTGCAGTTATCGGCGGGATTGTGGTTGCTGGATGAATATCAGGACACCACACCAGTACAGGATGCCATTATCCGGGCCCAGGAAGGCCAGAAGATTTACATCGGTGATCCCTATCAGCAGATCTATGCCTGGCGCGGGGCGATCGATGCCATGCAGCGACCGTTGGCCGAAGGCGCCCAGTGCCTGACGCTCAGTGAGTCGTTTCGCTTTAATGAAACGATTGCCGGGCTGGCGAATGTCCTTCTGACCGCCCAAGGGGAAACCGTACCCATTGTCGGACAACCCACCGAATTCAAACACCTGAACTTCAATCGACACCACACCATCCTGGTGCGCAACAACATCAACATGATTGGTGTGGTGGCGGAATATTTGTTGCGACGGCAATCCGTGTATATTCCTGGCGGCCTGCAACCCGAGGCGATGGCCAAGGCCAGTTCGGCACTGGCCCTTTACCGAGGGCACCATGACCAGATCACAGTCAGCGGTATTCGGAACCTTGGGAGCTGGGAAGGCCTCAAGGAGCTGGCGCACCAGGAGCATCAGAACCGAGAATACGCCGATCTGGTAACGCTGGTGGAGCGATACCACCGGGAATTACCGGCCGCTCTTGAGTGGGGGCAACGCCACTGGAAGGAAATGGCCCATGATTTTGGCCGGGTCACTCTCATGACTACGCATAAGGCCAAGGGGCGTGAATGGGGGGCGGTGCGCCTAAGCGACGATCTGGCATTGCCGGACACGATCATTCAGAAATTGCAGCACGGGGATATGCTGACCATCCAGGAGCAGGAATCGGTCAACCTGCTGTACGTCGCCATTACCCGAGCAGAACATGGGATTGCTTTGCCAAAATCCATCAAAAAGAACCTTGCAGCTCTGCATGAGCATCAAAAAATACCGGATTTAATCGAACGAGATGGGGAAGAGGCCGAAAGAGAGCATGCGCGTGTGTTACAAAGGACGCAGGCTTTCATTGAAAAATACGGCAAAAAATGACCCCAACTACTCGATTGCGATTTATTCAGGCCGGCGCCTGGTCTCTGGGTGGTGCCTGTATGCTACTCATTGGCGTCACCATCTACGATTATCTGGTACCCGCTTACGTAGACCCCCTTTCAATTCCAATCTGGGTGAAGCCACTCTCGGTGATTGGTGGTCTTGTGGCCGGTGGTGGCTTTGCATTCGCGATTGAGTCCATCTGCCGTCAATGGGCAGGCCTGCCTCGAAAGCCAAAACACACCAAAAGCAGTTCTTTGGAGAAGCCCTGGTGGCGGGCCTGATAAGCCATCGGGAAAACCAATCTGGAGGGTGGCAATAGTGCCAAGGCGGTCCCTCATAACGATGGATACCCTGAGTCATGTTGAACGAATGGAAACACCCCAAGTCCGGCGAAACGCGCCTTTATGTCGCGCAGAAATACATTCAACCCGTGGCGACGAAGTTTGAACTGAACCCCAAAGATATTAAGGCTTGGTTCGCCCAACCCCAGGGTAATGATTTACCCAATCTCAAGGTTGTCGTTAAGGGTGAAGACCCGATCGAACGTGCTCAACTAGACAAGATTCGGGATGACCTGATGATTGAGTGCGGTCTTTATAAACCGGTCTGGACGCACCTGATGGACTTGGCTAACACCCCGCCGTCTAATGACCAAACAAGCAACGGGAATACGCCTGATAACGAGTCGGAACCGGTTGAGCAATCAGAGGAAGAGCGGGAAGTCCAATATAAGCGCCGAGCCCAAGAGGCGGGACGCCTCAATATCGCCGGCATCAAAGTGAAAGGACCAATCACTGTTGAGGTGGATCACCGCGAAACAAAATTAATGGAAAGCCTGCTTAATGAGCATCCAGAAGTTGCGGTGAAGCGCGTCCAACTGGAACTGGCGGATTACCGGATTGTAGATCGGGAAGGTAATGAATTACTTGTTGAGCGAAAACGATGCACCACGGCACACCAGAAAACGGATCTGGAAAGTAGCATTCAAGTGGATGCCAGATTGTTCGATCAATCGGAACGTCTGAAATTCATTGCGGCAAATTCAGATCATCAGATCATTCCCATTTTATTGTTGGAAGGCGATGTATATTCCAATGCGGGGTCGATGATTATCCAGGCCATTGATGGCGCGATCAGTTTCTTGGCTACCGCCCAAAAGCTTTCGGTTTGGTCCACCTATAACGCAACTCACTCCGCTTATACGCTTATCAAGTTGGCCTCGCACTTTCTGGATGGCCTGTATCAACCGGTGAGCCTCCACCGTGGCCAGAAGCCCGCAGTGTTGTTTGAGCAGAAGCGTTATTTGCTTGAAGCTCTGCCCGGCGTTAGCACGGTGATTGCCGAGGCTTTGCTGAAAGAGTTTGGCACGGTGGCCAAAGTATTAACGGCATCCGAAAGTCAGTTGGCCGGTGCTAAAGGGATTGGGCCCAAAACGGCAAGGAATATTTACCGCGTGCTGCATTAAATGGAAATTGCAATTCGAGATTGATGCCTTATAGTTAGTCAGGTCGAATAATGGCAACGAGGTAAATAATGTCAAAGCTGAATGATTTTTATCAAAAGAAAAAATTGATGGCTCAACTGCAGGAAGAGCTGCAGGCCCTGGAAGAAAGTGAAGTCGTCAAAAAAGAGCAAGCACTGGTTGATGACTTGAAAGGTGTTCTTGAAAAACACGATCGCTCACCGCGTGAAGTGTTGGACGCCCTGAAAGTCATTGATCCCAGCATTTCAAAGTACCTGGGCGAATCCGGTAAAGGTGCCCCTCGCGCTAAACGTCCCATGCTGGTTTATAAAAACCCGAATACGGGCGAAGTCGTTAAAACCCGGGGTGGCAATCACAAAACTCTAAAGGAATGGCGCGATAAATACGGTCCTGAAACCGTACAAAGCTGGAAGGAAACGGCTGAATAAAGACGCCATTAAAGTGATAGGACGATTGACACAACGCTGGTCGTCGTCCTATGCTTAAACTACGATTTGGCAATAGCCATTAACAGCCTAAGCGGCACCTTCAAGGAGAAGCATCATGAACACCACTTCTTTCATTAAGCGATTGACCTGCGCCCTGTTGTTGGCGCTGCCAATGTGCGCCAGTGCCTTCGAAATTGCTGGAGCCGGCCAGGTAACCTACGTGGCCGATGGAGACACGTTTCGAGTCGAGGCCGACGACAGTGAAGTGTGGCAGGCCCTTCGTCAACAGGCTGCCCAGGAGCAACAAAAGACCAACCGAAATCTGAATGTCGATCAGCGCTTTGATGCGCCCACCAATTCGTTTGTGATCCGTGTCGGTAACATCGACACCGCCGAATCCGTCCACCCCGATGCCTCCCGCAACTCGGCGGCCGGGAAGCGAGCCAGTGAGTACGCCCAGGATCTGCTGCGAAACCAGGAAGTGAGCTTCATCTGCTGGGACATTGGCTACTATGGCCGGGTTATTTGCTCTGTCTGGAATGAGCAGTGGGAATTTGGCTCTCACATGATTGCCCGCGGCTTGTCACCGTATATCACCGAATACGGCCAGCACCCGTTTTGGCATGAGGGTTACCAGAAAGCTGCCCAAGCCGCCCAAGCTCAAATGAGGTAAGCCGTCATGAAAGCCAGAAACGCAAAACAAGTGAGGGCAGCCCTGGAGGTGGTCAAAGGCGGGTTTATTCCTGCCGACAACCTGAGCCGAAGCATCTTGCGCCAATCCGGCTTGGTCACTGGTAGCGTGGTGATCGCGGACATAAAGGTGCCCCGGCGCCCGGGGTATTACCGGCTGGCCCACCGACTGGCGGCCCTGTGCCGTGATAACATTCCGGAATTCAACCGGGCGACCCCTCACGATGTTCTCAAGCGTTTGCAACTGGAAAGCGGGGCGGGCTGTGAACAGGCAATGGTACGACTCGGTGATGTCTGGGACACCCTGTGCGGTGAATTGGGGCACCAGCTTTCAGACGATGAGCTCGATGCACTGCAATCGTTAACCAAAGGGTTAGAAAACGTGCCCGTACCAGCCCGGGTACCCAAGAGCCTGGCCTTTGAAGAAATGAGTGAGGCGGAATTTCGGGCTGTGTTCCAGGGCGTGTGCAATCATGTGGCAACCCGGTACTGGCCAACGCTGGATGAACAACAGATCGCCCAGATGGCCACGGCCATGCCAAGCCATGAGGCGTAAGATCAACCAGGGGATTAGAAGGATGAACAACCGATCGGTCATTCAAATTGCTAGGATGGGCCTATTGTGTGGGATGCTCGCCTTCCCCATTGTCAACCAGGCCCAGGACCGGCGCGAGGGAGCTATCCAGGGTTGCCAACAGTATGTTCGCATCCTGACCACCATGGCGGATAATTGGGTCGTGACCCACGAAAATCGCACCTACAACATGCGGGACCAGGCGAACGTCGAACGGTACCAAAAGCGTTTTGACTATGTGGATCACCCCGGCATGCGCAGCTTTCTGAAAGAGACCGTGAAATACCTGTGGGAGCGAGAGGATCGTGCTCGCCGATTCCTGGAGAATGGCCGTTTTATGGAGCAGTGCCTTCCCGCTCAAACGGCTTACCTGGAAAAGAAATACCCGGAGTTGAGCAAGGCGCAAATACGAGAGCGCTTGGAGCGCCTGCGTGCTGGCCGGGAGGTTCGGCCTGTGGTGCCTCAGAGCGCCCAGAGGAAGCCTGATAGCCGTCAGGCGCAGTCTGGGTCACAAATGGAGTCAACGGCCGGCACAGGCCGACAGAGAGGCGTAGGCGGTCAAGTGCAACAGTCACAGCAGATTCGGGTCAGCCCCAGCGGTCGCACCGGTACTGGATATTCGTCAGATAACCAGAATCAGCAATCATCTGGTCTTGGGGCCAGACGGTAACTCGAGACGGAAGGGATATGATCATGACCTACTCTAGCATGCCAAGCGCGATAGCGGCTGCAGCTTTTCAGCGGTTCAGTCCCAGCAAAACACTGTTTCTGTCCCTGGAAGTACCCCTCGAAGAGCTGAAAAGGCGACAAAGTAAATACCTGGCCTACCACAAAGTGGAAAAGCCACCGATGCCCAGCAAACTCTTTAAAGCCATCAAAACGGCGAATGCCGCTAACTGGTAACAACCAATCTCAAAGGAGACAAACTATGTCCACGCTGTCTTTGAACACCCGTACCCCGGTGCGAAACACCAATCCAGTCAAGCGAAACCCTTCTTTGAAGGAGGCCCTGGAAGAATTGATGGCCGAAGCGGCGAACCACGATGAAAACAGCCCGTTTTCTCCGGTGGTGCGACTCAAGAGCATGGATCCGCGCAACAATGCTGGTGGTCAGCGCGTGATCATGATTCGCCGCACTCCCTATGCAATGCGCAGCGAGTACGAACAGGCCTTAACCACGGTCTCGTTTGGAGCTTTGTTGCAGTGGTACCACGCCGGCGTCATCCATCGCTTCCCGCAGGAATACCGGGAACTGGCAGAACGCGATATCGTCAACCACGTACATGAGCAGAACAAGCGGTCCTTCCGTAGCGCTCACTCCATCCGGAAGCGTTATGAAGACCTGACAGGCTTGTTTGAAGACGAAATTGTTCATGAACACCAGCCGGGCGACTTCGAATATGAGCGGGTAAAATGGCAGATTGAGCAAACCGAATTGGAGCTCTTTGACGCCAATGCCCCCGACAATTTTAGCCGGTACACCAAGTTTGCCCATGCGCTCGAGTCAGGCCTGATTCAGTCAGCGTCGGCGACCAAATTGGTGGTTCAAGGTATGCTCCTGGCCCTGTGCGACACCTATCCGGCCAACCGCGTCAAAGCATTACCCGAAGGTGCCCGGGGCATGTTACGCCGCGCCATCATCGACCAGCGTACAGATCTGGAGAACCCCAAACTGGTGCAAGCGCTGGCGGATTTGGAGAAAGGAGACTGGTTGATCGAAGGGACTAATGAAGGCATCCGGCAATGCGCCAAACACCTACTGAGCCTGCAAGGTGATAAGGGAGAAGAAGGGTAAGGGCTTAGTCGCCCTCCCCTTCTCCGTGGTTCTGCAACTGATTAAGTTGGCGGGTGAGATCATTGACCTGGGCACTCAATGCTTCATTTCGGGTGTTAGCCGCGGCTAACTCCGCTTGGTCCTGGCGATGCATCTCATCCAGCTTTTCAAGCTGAGCGGACAGGGCGCCATGCTCCCCACGAAGCTGGTCCAGCGTTGATTGAAGTGTCGCTTTTTCATCAGTCCATGCTTTGCGCTCTTGATCTACCTGATCCTCGAGCGCATCCAGCCGCTTTTGTAGATCTGAGTTCTGGACGTTACGTGCATCAAGCTGGCGCTCGAGGAAATTCGTAGCTCGTTCATGCTCAGCTTTTGTATCACGAAGAACGTCCCGTTCCCGGGCAACCTGCATCCGGCAGTAGTCTATCTCCCGATCCGACCGTTCGATTTCCTTATCCTTGATCGCATTTGCATCATCCACCTGCTGCTGCAGGTGTTCCAATTGCCGTTTATGTTCAGCCTTTTCGTTCGTCAGAAGTTGATCGTAATGTTGGCGATCGGTTTCCCTGGCTTGCTCCAAGTCAGTAATGCGATTATTGGCCGCAGACAACTGAAGGCGAAGATCCCGTTCCGATTCCTCCCGGGCACCAAGCTGATCTTTGAGGCTGGAAACCTGATCCAACAAGCGATCCCGAAGGTGCTCCAGTTCCTGCAGGTCCGCGTACTGTTTCTGCAGCTCCCCTTCGGCCGATTCCTGACGCTTCTTTGCCTCGACGGCCATGGTCTCGAGGGTGTGCTTGTCTTCGGCATGCGCTTTTCCGGCCTCATGCACGGCCAGCCCCCAAAGTTCATCGACGGCCGGCATCAGGGCTTTGGGAACAGTGGCAGGGAGCAGGTGAACCATGTCCACCTCCCCCATCGTCTCCAGCCACTGCTTCTTGTACTTGTGAATGGTGGTGCGAGAGCCCTTGTTGCCAACGAGCTGGTGAATCGACTCCAGCGTAGGGTTTTGCCCCTTCTGCAACAATTTGAAGGCCGCTCGCACGACCTCTTCGTAAGTGACGGTAGGCTGTCGGGCCATGAAATGATTCTCTCTTAGCGGTTTTTGAACCGTGATCGGGCGTCCAAGCTCTGAATGGTAGCTCGCTCGTCGCCCTTGAAATACAGGGACGCCAGCCAGGCCTTTTCTTCGGGAAGGTCAGGATCGGCGACAAGGGTGTGCCACACCTTGCCCGTAGGGTTCCAGCGATATCCACGCCCCTTCAGGCTGTCCTTCACTTCAAAAGGCGCTCCTTTCGCTTCGATATAATGCTCCAGAGCATCAGCATTGGCCAGCAAAGGCCCAATGGCCTCGGGATAAACCACCAGCAACCAGGCGACCGCCAGACAATCAATAGATGCTCTGTGACCTTCATAGAAAAAGCCTAGCTTGAGCAACAGGTATTCCAGTTTTCGACCTTCGAAACCGAATTCAGCCCAAGGAATGCCGTTGGCACTGCAAGCCCATCGCAGTCGATCCAAACCCGGGACGGTTTTTTCAAAGAAGGGACGATCAAAGCTGGCGGAATGGGCAACCACCAGGGGATCATCTGTAAACCAACCGGCGATCTCTGTATGATCGAGTTGTTGCCCTGCCACTTTTTGATCGTCTATGCCGGTAATCTGGGTGATCACATCGGGAATGGGAAAGCCCGGATCACGGTAATAACTAGCAGCTCGCTCAACGCTCATGACACGCTGCTGCGACGGGCTGATCAGCAACCGCACCAACCCAACCTCAATTACCTCGTCGGTGGCCTGATCAAACCCTGTGGTTTCCAGGTCGAGAATAGCGATGGGTATTTCATCCCCGACTGCCTCGGCAATCTGCATTGGGAACTGATCGATCATGCGCGTCAAAGGAATACGCTCAATCAACCGGAAGTCAGATGGGTTGGCCTGAATGTCGGGCCACCGGTTCAGTGGAAATTGTGAGTCCATGATCACCTCTACAGATTAAGCGCCCCACAACCAGTGGAGCTTGTTGAACGGAATGTCGTCGTCCTGCACTGGACCACCGCCCGGGCCGGTAGCAGCGGGTGGAGCGCCGGCACCGTTGCTCCAGTCACCTGAATCGCCTGCTGGCGGCTGATGATGGGTGGGTGACTGCTGCGGTGGCGGTGTCCGACCTGCCTTGGCGTCCGCGTAGGAAGATTGCGGCCGGCCCGCTCCAGGTGTTCCAGGTTGCTGGTGATGGGATGGTTGTTGCTGGGGCTGCTGATAACCGGTCCCGGCATTCTGAGGTGGGCTATCGAGCATCTGCATCTGACCGTTAATATCGACAAGAATTTCGGTGGTATAGCGATCTTGCCCGTCCTGGCCCTGCCATTTTCGGGTCTGCAGCTTGCCTTCAATGTAAACCTTTGAGCCTTTGCGCAGGTATTGACCGGCAATTTCGGCAATCTTGCCGAACATCACAACGCGATGCCATTCAGTCTTGGGTACCAATTGCCCGGTCTGGCGATCTTTATAGCTTTCATCGGTGGCCAGGTTGAAGTTGACCACCGTATTGCCGTTCCCGGTTTGGCGCGGCTCCGGGTCATGCCCAAGATTGCCAACCAAGAACACCTTATTAACCCCACGGGCCATAACAATCTCCTTCTGATTCGGTATTAAGTTGCCAGCCTAATAAGGTCTGGAAGCGAGCACAGCGTTAGGTGGCCCTTTGAGGTAAAGGCGCCAGTATCGATGTAGGCCACATTATCCAGCATGGTGACTTCCGAACAGATCGTGTGACCGGCCACCACTAGATCGATACCCTGGATGGGGGCTGGGCGAGTGCCGGCGCGAAACCGCTCACGACACCAAGCGTCACGCGAGGGGTGAAAGTCACCCCACTGTCCGCTGGTGACGTTGGCATGGACAACACCAACGCGAACAGACCCACAAGGCACCTCTAGGGCCAGCGGCAGGCTGGCTACCTTGTCCTTCGCAATCATGGTCAATTCCTGGAAGTCTTCGTCCAGGGCCCAGCTACCGCCGTTGCCCAGCCAATTACGGAGCATGGCTGCATCACCGTTGCACAGTGCGCCAACCATCATCTGCTCATGGTTACCCATCACGGGGAAAAACCATTGCCGCTGACCCTTCCCACGATACAGCAAATGAAGCGCCTCAAAGCTCTCTGGCCCACGATCAATCAAATCCCCGACTGACAAGAGCCGGTCCAGGTCGTAGTCAAAGCCTGCCCGATCCAGCGCCCTGAACAAATCGCTTGTGCAGCCGTGGATATCGCCCACCACCCAGTCGATGCCGGCCGTGTTCTCGGGCAGCTTTTGCAGCAATGGGGCATTGGTCATGGGCCGTCCTCGGCGTTGGTGGGGTGTGTTTAGAAGCGTAGCAAATTCAACCCCAAAAGCAATACATAATACGGTTTCATATTACATACCAAACAATATCATTGAATGCTGCTAGGAATCATAACTATACTTATGGGTAGTAAGGACGCGAGACGCGAAGCGCAGCCCGCAGAGGCCGTGGAACACCGGCCTGAGCGGCCTGGGAAATGCACTGAAAGCCACGCCCCTTGAGGGGTGAGGGAGTGCCGCACGAAAAGCGTGGAACATTTACAGATCAGCCACGGGCAAGACAGATAAGCCCGTAACTGCCGGCAAAAGCCGCCGATCAAGGAGAGTCAGCCATGAGTAACGATATTTCGATTGATACTGCCCGCCATCAACACTCACCCGCTGTTGGCGAATTGAACTGGGTAAGCTTTCCCTGGGGAATGCCCGGTAGCTATGAAAGCATTCCTTCCTATGAAGGCGCGTATCGGGGGGAGAAAACCGTCCTGACGGTACAGACGGATGTGGAGGCTGTCGCAAGCTGGCTGGCGGAAGTGGCCAGCGACTCCACCAATACAGCGGATCGGTACCGTCGCGAAGTAGAGCGATTGCTTTTGTGGGCAGCGGACAGAGGGAAGACGCTGAGCGATCTGGGCCGAGAAGATTTTCTGCAGTACCACCGATTCTTGGCAGACCCGCACCCGATTGAGAAATGGGTGATGGAAAAGCGCCGGAAAAGAAACCACGCCGATTGGCGCCCCTTTCTTGGCCCGATGAGCAACCTGAGCCGCCACCAGGCAATGACCATCCTCTATTCCCTAATGCGTCACCTGGCGGATACCAGATGGCTGTATGCGAACCCAATGCCGAGACCTGAAAAAAAGGCAAAGGACGCAGCACCCAAAAAAGATGCCGACGACCTGCACGCGCTGAACTTGAGGCAAGAGGATTACGTTTATCGGGCCGTGGAGAGAATTAAGGATGAAAAGGATCGCTTGAGAATGCGCTGGATAATGCGCTTGTTGCTGACGGTCGGCCCCAGAAGTTCAGAAATCGTCCATGGCCTTATGAGGGACATTCAGTTTCGCGAGGTCAATGGAGTGCCTGTCTGGGTGCTTAACGTGACCGGAAAAGGCGAGAAATCTCGCAAACTTCCACTGGCTCACGCCACGATGGAAGCCTTTCGTCAATTCAGGGTTGCGCTGGGGTTACCGGAAGCGCCTGAAAAAAACGAGCCGCCCTACCCTCTTTTCCCGAAGATCCGTGGATTTAGACCGGGACCAGGCGGTATCTGGTCAGCGGCAAGCCGCAACGGGCTCTACAAGCGGATTCAGGCGGTGTTGCACGAAGCTGCTGACATCGCAAAGCACGATCCAAATACCGACGACAATCAGAAGATGCTGGATGCAGCCACGCTTTCAAGCTGCACAACCCATGGGCTACGGCACACGGCGCTGAAGCGATTCGCCGATGAAACCGGCGGAGATATGCGCCTAGTGAAGCTGCTGGGAGGCCACGAATCCATCCAGACCTCCAACATTTATACGCGGGCGACATTCGCCGATCTGGTCGAAAAGCTGAACAACCCCAAAGACCCTGCAGTAGAAGTCGAGTAGGTGCTAAAGGGTGACAGGCCGAAAAAAGATGCTATAGTGCCCCTACACGCAAATTGGCGTAAAACACACCAAATGGGGTGCAACATGACAAATAGCGAAAAATGGCTTGGCCCAGAAGAAAATGCCTACGATTACTTCACTGCAATCAACGAAGCCGGCATGGATGAGCTCGTCGCGATCCGGAATGAGAACAACGAGCGCAAAGGCGATGGGAAACACCGAGCTGAGCGCACCTGGGGATCAACAGAGGCCTCAATCCTGGTTGGCCGGACGCCGGAATGGCTGAGACAAAATGACCCCGACGTACCCAAAAATGGAGCCGGCAAAGGGCGTTGGTCGCTCAAGCGAATCCTTGAGCTCATGGATAAGGCGGGAACACGCTACGTTCGCCCTATGAATAGCCGAGCGTTGGCACTTGCCATGTCTAAGTTTAAGGGTGGCGTTGGAAACACCACGAATACAATCCATATTGCGCACGGTTTGGCGACCAAAGGGCTCCGGGTTTTAATTTGGGATCAAGACGGCCAGGCAACGTTGACACAGGCGGCCGGGGGTGTTGTCCCTGATCTCGAACTGGAAGACGAAGATTTGCCGCTTTACGCCATGGAGAAAGACCCGAAGGCGATTCTGGACCCGGATCGGCCTATCGTTCAGGGCACCTACTTCCATAACGTCGATTTGGTGCCGGCGAATTCTGCTCTGAACGAGCTGGAAATGAAGTTGGTCACCCAGTACCTCAAGATTGGTGAGGCGCCAGAAACCGACATAAGTCCTGAGTACCGAATGAAAGCGATCCTGGAATACATCAAGGATTTTTACGATGTCATCTTGATCGACTGCCCCCCTACCCTGGGGATCAATACCATGAACGGGTTGCTGGCTGCAGACGGCATCATTACATCAGTGAAGCCCGAACTGTTTGATCGGGCTTCATTGGTAGCTTATACCGACGCGCTGGCTGCTTTGTGTGACAACCATAACAAAGATTTTTCCTACTTCCGGATATTGATTAGCCAGTTTCAGGATGGAATCAGAACGGATCGCTCAGGCACTGTGCGTGGCTCAGGCCATCAAGCGGGTGAGCAAGCACTTCGGCGAATTTATGGCGATGCGGTGATGTATAACATGATGCATCACTCAAAGGAAATTTCGAAAGCCTCATCAGAACTGTCCAGCGTCATCGCCAATGATAAGGCGGTAGGCTCGAAGAAAGCGCGTGATCGGGCAGTAAACGATGTGGTTTACCCGGTTGTGAATGAGATTTTTGAGGATCTGAAGATGATCTGGGAAGCGGAGCGTGAAGATGACTGAGAAAAAGGCAAGAAAGACGCGAACCCGTAGCTTTATGGCGCAACCCCCGGCGTCGGCAGAAGGGGCAAAGCGCACTTTCGGAGCACCACCTGGCAACGGGAAATCGGATGGCAGTGTCGGTCCAACCAACGATGCAACCGGAACTGCAAAGCCGACGGAGAAACAATCCCATGCGCCCAAGCCGGTAGAAAGCAAACCAGAAAACCCGCCAGAGACTTGGGTGCCGGCGTGGAAAATCCGGAACTGGCACCTTCAGGATCGGTCGGCGGAATCGCTTGAGCATGACCCCTCCTTTGAAGAGCTCAAGCAGGAAGTGAGAGCGCTCGGGGTCCAGGAAACCTTGGCTGTCCGCAAGCTGGATGAGCCAGATGACAACGGCTGCGAATACGAACAGGTGACGGGATTTAAGCGGCTTACGGCAGCCATGCAAATCAATCCAAGCATGCTGCTACCCATACGGGTAGTTGATAGTACATCGCTTGAGTTGGTCCGCCGTCAGGCAAGCGAAAACTCAGGCCGCTCCAAGCCGCCCTGGTGGGACCGCGCCCTGCATTATCGCAAAGTGGCCAATGAGCACGGCATCGAGAGCGCGACTGAATTGGCAAAGGTCTTTGGCGTGAGCCGTGAGTTGGCGTCCACCCTGCTCCGCTTTGCTGACCAAATGCCGAGGGATTTCATTGAGGGTCTTACGCTGGTCAAGCTTAGCCGTGACGCACTCGCCGAGCTTGTTAAAGCGGTGGATGACCTGTCTGGCGAAACCCGGGAAGCGGTGATTGATCGCATTATTGAGCAGGCCGACAGAATTGATGCCAATCCTCAAAATGCGGTTAAGATTATTCAAAAGGCCGCAGGTGAAGCATTGGCAGAGAAAAAGGGAAGTCAAAAGCCGGCCCCATCGCAATCAATGTACCGCTCACAGAAAGGGAAAACGCTGAGCATGAAGCATGATGCGAAGAAGGCAACGCTGACCCTTCACCCCGGGGCGTTAGAGGTCGTGACAGCCGAAGAGCTGGAAAAGCATGTAATGGATATGCTGACAGAAAAAGGCCTGGTGCTTGAAAAAGAGCAATGATCGAGCCCGGCACATGCGCGATGTGCGCGTGAATATCGGAATTGACTTTGGGGCGCGAGGCGCCCCTTTTTTGTGTCGCTTTGCCTGTATCGGTCGATACAGGTGTGCCCACCCTTCCCACGCTGCAATGCTGGAAACCTCAAACTGTTCGCTCCTTGCAGGGCCCGTATCGACCGATACGGGGAGCGCCTGGCCCACTCTGCCCCTAATCCACCAGCCATATACTCACCGATGCAAAGCGAAGCGAAAACAGGGCGCGTATCGGCCGATACGGTTTGAGAGGCATTCGAAAGCAGAGCCCAGAGTCGGTGCGTATCGGTCGATACATGCTGGACGCGAAAAACCAAAAGATGGGCGCGAGTCCGAGCGTATCGGTCGATACATGCGGAACCGGACGCGCCCTTTCCCGCTCGACCTAGCTTTGTTTTCGGAAAATGGTCACGATTGCGGTGAAGCGTACTCACCATATCCATGCCCAGACCGTATCGACCGATACGGGCGCTCTAGCTCTTGATCAAAGCTCGAAGGTGATCGGCGTATCGGTCGATACGGGCGCCCGCTCCGTAGTGTTCGGCCGGTGCCGGGGCTGCCGTATCGGTCGATACGCGCAGCCTGGACTCATAGCTGCCCTCAAGCCCAATAATCAGCCTGTATCGGTCGATACGGTGGCGCCGAATGCAAGGCGGCCCGGGATCAGGCCAAATGTAGCGTCTAGGCTATGCAATAATAGAGGGTATGTCGGCGCTTTACGAGTCGGGACAAAAGGCAGGGCCAGAGCGCAAAAACATCGACCTGGAGAAAAGTGATAATGATTGAAAAGGGTGAACGCAGCGCATCATCCACAACGCAGACATCGAAGAAAGGGCAAAAGCCTGGGAAGGGCAGAAAACCGATTCGGGCGCACTGGATTGTGCTGCTGAATGGCGGCACCCAGGTTGCAATCGCGTTCTGGCTCATGGTCCGATTTGGCGTCACACCGTCCGGAACCGCCGGCAAGCTTGACCGCTTGGTAAGCGAGTTCAGCTTTCCCGTTGACTGGAGTCTTGGGGCAGATGTGGCGATCTGGCTATTGATGGTGTCGGGACTGGTCAGCCTCACGCATGCAGCGGTCTACATGGCCACCACCAAAATCCGGATTTACACGCGATCCATCGAATGGCAAACCGGGCTGATTCACCAGCATGCCGCTCGCATGCAATTCAAGGACGCTGAAAGTGTCCGGTTGTACCGAAGTTGGATTGGGGCTCTCCTGAACTATGGAACAGTAACCGTGTGGGGAAGGGGGGCTGGCTCCATTACCATGGAGAAAATCAGCAACGCAAAAGCCTTGATGCAGCACATCGATAAAAAAATATCAGAGCAATCCAGCTCAGGTGGTTGACATAACCAAAGCACAAAACTACAGTGCGGAGTAGTGGGGCGATAGCCCTAAGTAGAGTAGCCAACCGGCACCCCAAGGAGCGAAAGATGACAGCGCAGGTCAACCGTGAACGCCCCCATTCAAGCAATCGAGCTAACTTGGCCGCGCTCAGTTCATCGCAGCCCAAAGCCGAAGGCTGCGGGGTGCTGTCAGCCGCTTTGTATTCGCACCAAATTAGAGACCAAAAAAAGGCCACCGGAAACGGTGGCCAAGGGCTCGGCTGCGCTGAATATTTGGAGAGAAAACGACTATCTCTGCTTCAAGCGACGAAAACAGGTATCCATTTCTGTGAAGGTTTGAGGGGTCGGAAGACGCCAATAGCCGAGACGAACGCCAAGCAGCCACAAATCCTGCCAGTTGAGACCAAGCCGACCAGCAAGAATGCGTATGGTGATGCCGCGGTGGTGATACAGATGTTGAAGGTGTCGGATAACGAAACTGGCGAAGCCTTGGTGATGAAAAATCAAAGTGCCAATGGGTACATCCACTTGCGCATGGGGTGGCTCAACAATCCCCTTGGCGCGGGCATAGGTGGGGAAAATGTCGCTTTCCTGCCCAATCGCAATGGCGAGCTTTTCCAGGGTAATGGGGTGCTGATCCAGAATTGCTTGAATTTCGGTGAGGTCAACTTCGGAAGGGCTGTTGTAACCGGTTATCGTCACGTACTTATTCATGTACTTGCGATACGCTTTCATGCGGTATTGTGCATAGAAATCTTCCAGCGGATCGTGTGCATGAGCGTAGGGATCGTCGTCTTCCTCGATCCGCCAGAACCGGGCGCCTTCACTGTCGGCCGGTTGCGATAATTCCGGGTTAGGCCATTCGTAGAATGAGCGCCAGGCCCGTATCGTTGAGACATTCAGCCCGCCCAAGCTCTCAGCCACATGAGTCGCTAATTCCTCGCAGGTGGCAAAACGCCCATGATTCCTCATCCAGCACGCCTTCGCCGCGAGACGAAGATCCATGCCTTCCGAGTGCCACCCGACCTGCCGTTGCGGCGTGGCGTGAATGGCATCTGCTTGTGCGCGATCTGGAACAAATAAATTGAGCTGGCCCATAAGAGTACACAACAGTAGGTGTTATATTAGAAAGTACAAAGAGCCTAATCGATGCGCGTGAGGTTGTCAAAATGTGACCAGTTCCCGTACATGCAGACATAAATCATTGATAAGTCGTAAACAATGCGGAAAATAACAAAAAATCCGGTTTGACGGACAATCTGACCTGAATCAATTGACGGGTAAAAAAATCTACAGGACAGTAGTGTTAAAGCGATAACTGCGAGTGGTCACTATGGATTACACAAAGGCGATGCAAACGGTCCTGGAGAACAGCTACGTCCTGCTGGCCATGTTTGATCGGGTCGGAAAGGAAGAAAATATCGAGAACCGGTTGGACATTGCACCGGCTATGACCCGGGCAGAGCAGCACCTGGAGCGGATCTGGCGCAATAAGGACGCCCAATTCCCCGACTTTCAGGATGTGCTGGATATTGCAACGGAGGCCGGTAAGCAAATCTGGAACCCCAGAGAAGGGGATTTTCTACACCGAATTGCCATACGCGCCATGAACGATCGAGCGGCGGCCGAGAACTGGCACAAGGTCGAAATCGAGAATACGCCCTACATCAACACTGAGTTTATCCCTTCGATTCACGAATCCGTCCTGGAGGAAACGCACCGGATTGTCGATTCACAGTCGCTGGGTAACAGAAGCTCACGGGGCGTACTGGCTGGTGCGGAAGCCCTGAAGAAACTCGGTGATCTGCACAACGCGGTGGATCAAGGCGATAACGAGCAGATGGATTATGAGCGTTGGCCGCTCAGCGGCATTAACACCGATTTCGGTGGGCGCGTTAGCTTCTGGGCCTGGCTGGAGCATGTAGGGGCACGACAGGCGCTGCCCCAGGCCGAGGTGCTGGAGCCGGTGATTCGGGAGGCCAAGCTGACCGAAAAGGTTGCCAACACAACGACCGAGAGTGTAGGGGAGGCCTGGAAGCAGGAGCGTCCGGAAATCCCCGGACAATGGGTTGATCAAGCGGTAGGAGCCCTTTCGCTGGCCTCGGTATCGCCCCGGATGACAGACAGTGATGAGCCAGCCGAGGCGGTGGCCTCCCTTTTAGCGCAGGCCGCAAAGCGGCAAGAGAGGGTCACCGATGCCTATGAGACGATGGCGGATAACTACGTGTTCACGGATCGATTGAATGAAGCGCGTCGGGAAATGCGTAGCATCAATGAAGGCCTTGCGGGCGCACTGGAGCAAGTCGGCGAACTGACGGCAAGAGCCGGTCGTCCGATCTCCATGGATTTTGCCGTTGAGAATATGAGCAGTAAAGATCGGGCTCGCCTGGAAGGCCTCTTGAACGACCAGGATCAGATGCTTGAGCAGATAGATAACCTACCGGAACGCCTGGAAGCGCTGGCCCAGGCAATCCGGGAAGAACAGCGTGAAGAGCAGGCGCCAGGGATGCAGATGGGGTGATCACTCACCCCGGTTGAGTTTCACCCGGGTCGTGTCGTCATTGTCCGACCCTACCGGCGATGCGTCCGCCAGCTCATCAGGAATTTCGTCGGCCGAGCGAACGTGTTTGACCGAAGTGGTGGAGGATAAAGAGTCGCCATCGCGCACCAGTTCAAACTCACGACGGTTCAGCGCAGCCCGAGCTTCAGCTTCGGTGTCCGCCTCAACGCAGTAATGGTGTTCGCGCACCAAGTGAAAAATCGGCATACGGAATCTCCTTGTCGTTCATCGAGCTCTGACAGGAGTATAACGCCAAAACATCTCGAAAATTGGAGCAACCCCCATGGATCTCAGCACCTTCAGGCCCACCGCAGAACAGGAGCGAGTCGTACAAAACGGCACGACCGGGGATGACCAAGTGGTTGTGGCTCGCGCCGGTACCGGTAAAACCAGTACGCTGGAGTGGGGGAGCCATGTGGACCCAGTGCCGGCCTTATATGTGGTGTTTAACTCCGCAAACCGCAAAGAGGCTCAACGGCGCTTCCCGACCCATGTAAACCCGGTCACCGGCCACTCGCTGGCTTTCGGTCCCATGATCGGGAAAAACGATGGGTTTCGCCGCAAGTTTGAAAATGCCAGCAATGGGCGCCGGATCCAACCCATGGACATTGCCGAGGCCGCCGACCTTCAATACCTCCATGGCGCCAGCACGACCCAGCAAGCCGCCCTGATCCTGCGGGCCCTGGGGCAATTCCAGTTTTCAGCGGATAGCCAGATCAGCCAAGACCATATTCCCGAGGATGCGATCCCTAAGCGCTTTCTCAAGCCGGGCAACGAAGCCCAACTCCAGGACTTGATGGGTGAAACCCTCAAGGCCTCCAAAGCCGTTTGGCAGCGAATGGCCAATGAGCGTGATCCGTTCCCGATCCTGCACGACACGTATCTGAAGCTGTTCAGCTTGCGTGATCCCGATATTACGCGCCGTGGCCGTTATCAGCGTATTTTGGCGGACGAATGGCAAGACGCTAATCCGGTGCTTGCACAGATTCTCGATCGCCAGAATGCACAGAAGATTTATGTTGGAGACCCGCACCAGCAAATCTATAGCTGGCGCGGTGCCGTTAATGCCCTCAAGGACAAGCAAGCCGAAGGGGTAATGAGTTCGTATCTGTCCACCTCCTTTCGATTCGGTAACTCCGTTGCCGCCGCCGCGAATATCTTGCTGGAGTCGATGGGTGAGAACACGTTGATGCGCGGTGCCGGGCCGGCAACCCAGCCATTCAATCCGGATGCACAGTACACAGTAATTGGCCGCAAAAACATCACGCTGTTTGAGCGAGCCGTGGATGCGATCGAAGAGAAAACGCCATTCGCCCTGGTTGGTGGGGCCCGGGATATTGTGCGGCTTCTGGAGTCCGGCCTGGCCTTGCGTGAAGGACGGTTGGATCAAGTCAAAGACCCGGATCTCAAGTTGTACCAGAGCTGGCAGGAGGCCAAAGAAATCGCAGAGGCCATGCAGGATGTGCCCATGCTGCGACTGATCACGGTCATTGATCGGTATGGTCGTTCAGCATTGGGATTCATTGATGAGCTGGAAAGAGCCGGTGAACGCGATGAACGTAGCGTGGATCTGATCCTCACAACGGCCCACCGTGCAAAAGGCCGGGAGTTCAGCCAGACGGTGTTGAGTGACGACCTGGAGCTGGGCGAGGGGCTGATCGAAAAGCTCAAGCAAGGCGCACCACTGACCGGCGAAGAACAGGAGTCGATGAATCTGCTGTATGTTGCGGCGACTCGGTGCCGGTACGGTATGAAGTTCGAGCCGGAGATTCGAAACGAATTTACGCAGATCCGGGATTTCAACCGGGCGAACAGGGCCAACCGCCAAATTCAGGTGGTCCCAGAGGATACAATGGAGGCCGAACCCTCAACCCCAGGCCCAAGATAAATGAAAGCGAAGGCAATCCTCACGGCACTGACGCTGGCCAGCACCATGACTACCGGTGTCAGTGCCGCACCCTCTCAATCAACAGCACCGACCAGCCGTGCGGTAGCCGAACAATGGGCGAGCCAATGCACGGCCAACCCCTTTGTGCAAGAGCGGATTCACCATTTGACGGCCGATGAAGTAATAGCGGCGTCAAAGGTGCTTGATCACGGTGGCATGCTTGGCCAAATCCGCCAGCTCGAGTTTGAGGAAGCCTGTCTCAGTTTGGCAGGAACTGCCCTGGCGAAAGCGCCCGTGATCACACTGAATTTCCGGCGGGATAACCCGATGGGTATGGGGGCGTCCCGGGAATTAAAAGAGAGCATCGAGCAACGCCTGGAGAACCTGGATATTGGGTATTCACTGCCAGTAGCGCCCGCTGATGAAGGGACGCCGGCGCAGAAGCTTTATCAAACCCGCCCGAAATCCTTGAAGCAGACGAATTGGCAGGCGTTTACGGGGGAGATCCGGGCGGATTCCAGGTCACTGGCTGGTGGATTTAAGGGGCATTGCGTCATTCTCCATGACACGCACCCGTTTGGTGATTATGCCCGGCGAATCTTGAATGAACCCTTGCGAGGGTATTTCACCGGGGAAGACTTGCAGTGGCTAAATAAGCATGGGGCCGCCATGGAGTTTTGGCATGAGGTGTCCCACTGCGCGAACAACAGCCTGAATATGTTTCCGACGCCGCACGGGGGCGCCGTGGAGCTGGCGATTCCGGAAGCACCGGAAAATGCGAAAAGCGCTCAGTTAATGGTGGACCCAGAAGGAGCCGCCAGTGCAATAGAGCAGGGCAGTCAGCCAAAAGACAGCAATGAAATAGAGGATCTATTGGCGAAAGCCTCGACCAACAACGCAACGGGTATTGCTCAGACATCGGAGCCTCAACAATCTCCCGTGGAATGCCCGGTCAATGAGTCCGCCTTTGCCGAGGGCGAGGCGCCGCCGCCCCCAAGCGGTGACCAAAAGCGGAAACTCAGCCTCGGATTCATGACCAATCTGAAAAAGGAGGTTGAAGCGGATTTGTTCGGTCACGAACAGTTGGAGGACCGGTTTGATGTGGCCAGCCGCGGTTGTCGCAACTTCCGAAATCCTGAGCATTTTCACCCCTGGGATAAATTTCGTCTCGCAATGTCGATGTTTGCACCGGAATTCAATTTTATGACCTGGCTCAACCCATGGTTGCATGAGCTGGGCCCGGTAGATCAGATGCAGGTGGCCCTGGAAGCCTGGGAGGCCACACAAAACGTGGCATTCGATGAACTGGAGGTACCCCACCAATCGCCGCTGGTTCGTCGGTTGGCTGAGCGTCAATCCGAGGTGGGCGTCTGGAATGTGGCTGGGCATGAGGCGGACCCAGATCGGGTAGCTCGATGGGAACATTGGTTATCCGTAGCGTTCACGGACAAGGAAAACCCCTATTAACGGTTGCAATATGATGCAGTAATGTCTATTCTGGTGGTAAAGCGAAAGATTCACCAACTGCGAGAAACTGCATGAACGGATCGGTAACCCCGGCAAACGCATTGCCCCAAAATGACGCTGGTTTATTTGGGGCGCACGTAAAGGCTTTGAGGCTTGAGCACGACCTGTCGCAAGAGGACCTGGCGGCCCAGGTGCAGGTGTCGCGGGAATCTATTCGGCGAATCGAGAACGGTAAAGGCAATACGGAAACGCTGGTTTCGGTACTTGATGCCTTGGGCGTCCTGGATGAAGTCTTGCAAACCCTGGATAACAAGGTATCCCGAAAAGCGTGGAACAAAGCCCGCCAAGGCGGGCGCCCATCCTCAAGAGGCGGGTTTTCGAAATAATGACGCCGGGAAACGGCTCACAATCGCGCAATCGCGCATCCCAAGGAGACAAGAGTATGCGATTACCTCAAGCAAGGCCTCCGGGCCAAATCCGAAAAAGGAGACGACGCCATGCTGTTATCCAGTGGCCATTGCGCCAGTTGTGGTGATCGGTTTGATATGAGGGTAGGCGATCGGCATGCCGGTAGTGCATGCCCGGATCCGCATTGCCCAACGCACCACCCGAAAACTTGGAGCGCCTATTTCGAGGCGAACCCGCCCTATGCGCTGGGCTATGGCCCGCAGGATTGGGCGAAGCTTCGGGAGTGGGTCAAACCGTTTAAAGAGGCGAGACAGGCCGAGGTGGTGGCGGATGTCGATGAATGAAACTGAAGAGCCCGCAGTAGCGCCGGATGAAATGCTGTATGAAGCACAAAATGGTCATCCGTTTCATGAATGGGTAATCACTCACGGCAATGGTGCTGACGGCTGGTGGGGTGAGGGCTATGTGATTCATACCGTGGACCCGTGCCTGACTTTCAAGTGGGGGATCACCAATGCCGGTACCAGCGCGGCGATGAGCGGCGGCATGCAGATCGGTGAAACCGGAGAATACGTAGCGGTGCTGTTGCTTAATTGTGTGTCAGCGGATGAACCGGATACGACAGCCGAGGTGATTGATGGGCTGAAAGCGGAGGCTGTGTATGTGGCGGCCAGGTATTTGTTGGAACTGGGCACCTGAACCACCAGTCGCGTGCGGCTTAGGTGCTAATCAGATGCCAGCCAGGATAGGTAAGGCGCTTCAGGCAAAAAAGTAATAACCAGCCAAGAAGCCAATACCAACGAAGAAACTGATCAAAACTACGGTAATGAGAACCGGTCCAGCGACAGCCGTTGCCCTCTTGAAGATTGGGGTTTTGGCTGGCCCGCTATAGTTGAAGCTTCGCAACATATTCAAAACGGCTTCCTGCCCTTCAACCCCAAAAAGGGTTTCACCGGACTTTCCTTCAAGATCATAGCCTGAAATAATCAGCTCAGGAAGGCCGTTGACTACTTCCGGGTCGTAATCTGAAAGGTAGTTACAGTGAAGCGCATGCAAAAGTTTTGGCACTTTTTCTTTACTGTCTGGTACATGCACGGCGACATAATCGCTGTTCAATGATCTGAGAGTTTTCAGATCATCATCAAGGTCATCAAAAACACAGACGCTAAAGAAGTCACCTTGAGTAGCTTCGTACAAATGATCCAGGATTGCACGAAAGTGACATTCAATTTTAGAAACGAGGTTTTTTGTGATTTGTTCTCGCCATTCTTCGACGTTAAAGGAAGGGGTGCCACCATAGGGATCATCGGCCATAGTGCGACTGAATTCAAAGCTCCGTAAGCGGCTCACCATCTCTTCTTGGCCATCAACACCAAATAGAGTTTCACCTGAACTCCCATCAAGATCATAAGCCAAAATAATAAGTTCAGGGAAACCATTTACCACTTCTGGCGCAAGGTCTGAAAGGTTTTCACAATGGAATGAACCTAAAATATTGCGAACTTTATCAGAGCGGTCGGGCACACTCACCGAGTTATAATCAGAATTCAACAATTTAAGCCTTTTTAGGGCATCATCAATATCGTTAAACAAACATATGCTAAAGCTTTCGTCCTGAGTGGCTGCATTCAAGTGATCTGGTATTGCCAAGAATTGCTTTTTGATATTTTGAAGTATGGCTTCACTCGAATTGGCCGCCCAATCATCAACATTAAATGTGGAATTATCTGTGATTGTTTCAGCGCTTGCTTCGGTCATTGAAAAATCCTCGTAACATATGGTCTAGTTAGGTGGTTTGTTCTAATTAAAAATGAGTCGATGCCAAACCCCGTGTTTGTGAGGCACAGCCTCAATATCAATGGCTGATCTGGGCAGGGGGTCAGACAATGCCATCGCCTCTTCCAGCGCATCTACTAACGTCCCCGGGCTATTCACTGCCTGAC
>Ga0209300_1000225_pt1 | contig 33539 bp, 24 predicted proteins | sample Shrwel_input2_RT_FD_187535 | JGI IMG/M metagenome (GOLD analysis project Ga0209300, IMG submission 187535) | Subsurface microbial communities from deep shales in Ohio, USA - Utica-3 well 1 S input2 RT (SPAdes) (version 2) ... | reverse complement strand
CGCCGCCGGCGGCGCGGATGTCGTCGAGAATCCACTGCTGGTGGCCGTGCTCCTCCGCGATGTATTCGACCAGCGCTCCGCGCAGCCAGTCGTGGTGGGCGGGCAGCCGGGCGCCGCAGGCCATCATCAGCGGCACCGTGTGGCTGACGTGGTGATAGGCCTGGGTAAGGAAGGCCAGGTAGGTGGCGCGGTCGATGCGCCCTTCGAGGGCGCGCTGGATGACCGGCGTGGCGAGCAGCCAGTCGCGTTCGGCCTGGGTCGCCTGCTCGAGTTCCTGATAGGCGCTCATGGTGTGTTCTCCGGTTCGGTCGGTCGTTCGGTCGGTAACGGGGCCGCCCGGGCCTCGAGCGGGGCGTCGAGCCACTCGCGGTATCGCGCCGCCAGCGCGTCGCGACGCAGCCGCCCGTTGGCGGTGCAAAGGCCCTCGGCCGGGGTAAAGGGGATGCTGCGCCGCCAGTGGGTGATGCGGGCATAGTCCGGCAGGCGCGCGTTGGCGGCGGCGACGGCGGCCGCGAGCCGGGCATCGTCGATGGCATCGTGGGCCGGCACCAGCAGGGCGCGGTTGGCGGGCAGCGCCTCGCCATGCACCCAGGCCTGGGCGATCGCCGGCTCGGCGGTGAGTTCGGCCTCGACCCAGGCCGGGTCGACGTTGCGGCCGTAGGCGGTGATGAACAGCTGCCTGCGTCGCCCCGCGAGGATCAGGCGGCCGTCCTCCCAGCGGCCCAGGTCGCCGGTGGGCCAGGCGCCCGGGGGCGGGGCAGGCTCACCCAGGTAGCCGAGCATCCGCGCGCCGGTGACGAGCACCTCGCCATCCGCGGCGAGGGCGACGCGGGCGTGGGGCAGGGGGCGACCCACGCTGCCGGGCCGGTCGTCGCCGGGGCGGTTGAGACTGACCACCGAAGCGCATTCGGAGAGCCCGTAGCCCTCGAAGACCGGCCAGCCCGCGGCTCGCGCGCGCTCCAGCAGGCTCGGCGAGACGCGGGCGCCGCCCACGGCGATGAAGCGACCGGGAAAGTCCGCCGGGCCGCCGGGGTCGGCGAGCAGCGCCTCGAGCAGCTGCGGCACCAGGATCAGGCTGTGCGGCCGGTGGTGCTCGAGCTGGCGCCGCGCGGCCGTCACGTCGAAACCGCTGGCGCCCTGCCAGCCGAGCGTGGCCAGCCCCGGCAGCACGCTGGTCGCCCCCATCCACAGCGGGGCGTAGAGCCCGCCGACGTTTTCCAGCAGGGTGGCCAGTGGCAGCAGGGCCAGATGGCGCTGCACGCGGCACTCGGTGGCGATCGCGGCGAGGCTCTCGGCGACCCGCAGCGGGGCCTCGGCGTCCAGGCACACGCCCCGGGGTGTGCCGCTGGTGCCCGAGGTGAAGGTGATCTTGGTGGTGTCGGCGGGCAGGGCGGGAGGCGTGTCGACCCGGCGCCGGGCCAGCGCCGGGTCGGGGCCGGGAGTGAAGCCCAGCGCCTCGCCGAGTTCGGGCGGGCCGATCAGGGCGTCGAGCCCGGCCTGCCCGGTGACATGGGCGAGCTGGGCGGGCGAGAAGAAGCCCGGCAGGGGCACGTTGACCCGGCCGGTGACCAGCAGCGCCAGATCCCACAGCGCCCAGTCGATGCCGTTGTCCAGGGCCAGGCCGACACGCCCGGCATCGACGGCCTGCAGGCGCGTGACGCGGGTGTTGATCTCGGCGACCAGCGCGGCGTAGCTCAGCCGTCGACGGGCGTCCTCGAGCGCGATGGCCGCCGGGCGGGTGCGGGCCAGGTGCGTGAGGTGGCGGTGGAAGCGCTCAGACATGGGCGCACTCCGGCAACGCGGTGTCGCCATCACTGAGCGGGCCAGGCGCGCCCTCCCGTTGACGAGCGGGAAGCGTGACCAGGGGCGCGGTGGCGCCGGCGCGCTGCGCCTGCAGGTGCCGCCAGGCGCGGGTCATGTCGCCGCCCATCACCAGCGGCGCATGGGTGTAGTAGCGTCCCCAGTCCTGGCCGGCGTCGCCGAGTCGGCCCGGGTGGGCCTCGGCCAGCGGCCAGGCCTCCAGGCCCAGCCGCCGGAAGGCGTTGCGGACCTGGCGGGTGGCGGTGAACACCAGCCACTGCATGCCTTCGGCGACCAGGGTCTCGATCAGCCGGATGATCAGGGGCCGCAGCAGCCCGCGGCGCCGGGCGGCCAGGTTGCCGACCTCGACCAGCCGCGAGCGGTCGACGGGGGCGGCCAGCACCTCGGCCAGCCGCCGTTCGACGGGCATGTCCAGGTAGTGCTCGAGAAACAGCGGATGATCGCCGGCGCGACTCACGCCCAGGGCGGCCTGCAGCACACCGTCCTGCCACAGCCCGAACAGGCGCGGCTGGAAGTGCTGCAGCCGGGCCCCGTGCTCCCGGGCATAGCCATCGGCGATGAAGGCCTGCAGCGTGGGGCGTTCGGCGTCGCTGGCCTCGCGCCAGACCCGCGTCGATGGGCGTGGCAGCGGTGCGGCCGGGCGCTTGGAGTCGTGCATGGCATCATCCTCGGGAAGGAAGCTCGGAGATAGCCTGAGGGTCGTGCCTTAACGGTTTCTTAATGGCGGCGAACAGAACGATACGGTTGCAGGGTGGCGCACCTCGGCGATCTGAACGACCTTGGTGGTGACAGGTCGGGACGCCGCCGGTAGTGTCGGGGCCCGCCTGCCCGTGGGGCGCGACGGATGCGCGGAAACCACGGCAGTCAGTGGGTGATCGCTGCGGCGATTGACTGCGAATTCTCAGGATGAGGAGACGTCATGGCCAATCTGGGTCGGCAGCGCGTGTTTCTCGCGTCTGCCCTTATCATCATGGTGCTGGTCGGCACGGGAGCGGCCTTCCCCGACCGGTTCGGCGCCGCCGCCAACACGGCGCTCGATGCCATCGGCCGCTATTTCGGCTGGTTCTATCTGTTCTCGGTGTTCGGCTTCGTGATCTTCCTGATCGCGCTGGCGCTGAGCAAGTACGGCAAGATTCGCCTGGGGCCCCAGGATTCCAAGCCCTCGTACAGCTTCTTCTCCTGGGTGGCCATGCTGCTGGCCGCCGGCTTCGGGGTGGGGCTGGTGTTCTACGGCATGGCCGAGCCGATGACGCACTTCCTGCATCCGCCCTTCGGCGATCGCGAGCCGGAAACCGCCCAGGCGGCGCGCTACGCCATCCAGTACAGCTTCTTCGACTGGGGCATCCACCAGTGGGCGGCGTTTTCCATCGTCGGGCTGATCATCGCCTACTTCCAGTTCCGCAAGGGGCAGGCCGGGCTGGTCTCCTCGGTGCTGTCGTCGGTGACCGCCAAGCGACCCGGGCTGCGCAAGCTGGGGCCGGCGCTGGATGTCTTCGCGGTGGTGGCGACGATCATGGGGGTGGCCACCTCGATCGGCCTGGCCGTGCTGCAGATCAACGGCGGCCTGAAGTCGGTGTTCGGCGTCGAGGAGAGCGCCTTCTGGAAGTTCAGCATCATGGGCGCGATGTTCGTCTGCTACATGGCCTCGGCCTGGGGCGGGCTCGACAAGGGCATCAAGCGGCTCTCCAACATCAACCTGGTGCTGTGCTTCTCGCTGATGCTCTATGTGCTGGTCACCGGGCCGACGCTGGCGATCCTCAAGACCATCACCCTGGGCATCGGCGACTATCTGCAGCATTTCATCGGCATGAGCCTGCGCACCTCGCCCTTCGAGGAAAGTGGATGGGCCCGCAACTGGACGGTCTTCTACTGGGCCTGGGTGATCGCCTGGTCGCCGTTCGTGGGCACCTTCGTGGCGCGCATCTCGCGGGGGCGCACCATCAAGGAGTACGTGTTCGGCGTGCTGGTGATGCCGCCGCTGCTGGCCTGCCTGTGGATCGGCGTGTTCGGCGGCGCGGCGCTCAACATGGAGCTGACCGGGGACGTGGGCCTGGCCGCCGCCACCGACGACAACATCACCTCGGCGCTGTTCCAGATGTTCGAGCTGATGCCGTTCACCCCGGTGCTGTCGATCGTCGCGCTGCTGCTGATCTTCATCTTCCTGGTGACCTCCGCCGACTCGGCGACCTACATCGTCGCCCAGATGACCGACGGCGGCTCGATCAACCCGCCGCTCTACAAGCGCATCAGCTGGGGGCTGCTGATCGCCGCGATCTGCCTGACGCTGCTGATCGCCGGCGGCCTGAAGGGACTGCAGTCGGCCTCGGTGCTCTCGGCGCTGCCGTTCACCTTCATCCTCTACGGCATGGTGTTCGTGCTGCTCAAGGAGCTGCGCGGCGATCGCAAGGCGATGCTCACCGCCCTGTATCGCCGTCACGGCGAGACGCCGGTGGGCGCGGATGTCTTCGAGGCGGACGAACTCGCCGAGGCCGACCGCTACCGGCGCGCGCCGGAGGTGGTCAATCGCCGGATCAATCCCCGCGAGGGCTTCTGATCCCCGGTGCCCGGCCCGGTGCCGGGCACCGCCTCGACGTGTGTCCGGCGCTGGTGAAACGGCCGGCGGGTGCTTATGGTTAGTCGATGACCCCGAGCGATGAATCCCGCCCATGCCCCAGGCCGGTCGCACTTCCCGTCATGCCCGTCGCGGCGCCACCCGGCGGCGTCAACCGCGTCGCCCGGCGCTCGGCCGCCGGCTCGGCAACGGCGATCGGTGGCTCGATATCCTGGTGACGATCAGCGTCGTCACGGCGCTGATCGTCGGCGTCGTGGCGCTGGTCGTCACGCTGCTGCAGTGACGCGCGCGGGTCATTGCGGCGAGGCTCATTCACTGTGCCCCGCCCGTGGCGCGCCCCGGCGGGCGATAAGGCTGCGGGTGAAGACCCACATGCCCAGCCCCCAGGCGCCGTTGACGATGAAGCCGATCGGCAGCACCGCCGGAACGAAGCCGCGCCCCTTGAGCGGGAACACCACCAGCAGGGCGACCAGCGTCAGCACCACGGCGCCGAACAGCCCGCTCTTCCACCACAGGCCGTGTTCGACGCGCCAGCGGGCGAACAGGCCGAGCATGACCACGCCCCAGACGCCGCCCCAGAAGCTTGCCGACAGCCACTGCGGCACGCCCAGCGGCGCCACCGGCGCGGTACCGTAGGGCGTGAAGGGGACCACCCCGGAGGCGTGCAGCAGGCCCACGGCGGGCTGGTGGAAGCAGAGCACGGCGAGAAAGCCGGCGACGAAGGCGAGCAGGATGAAGCGAGGCATGGCGGGCTCCCGGAGGTGAGTGCACCTGCCAGTATGGTTCACGATCGGGCGAACACTGTTCCGATGTCGCTGGCCTGGCCCCGCCGGCGCCTCGGCTCTCGGGCCGGGCGCCGGCGCCGCCCGCTCAGTGGGTCGGCATGGTGAAGTGGTTGGTCTCCTCGCGGATGCCGCTGGGCCAGCGCTGGGTGATGGTCTTCATGCGGGTGTAGAAGCGCACGCCGTCGGGACCGTGCATGTGCAGCGGGCCGAACAGCGAGCGCTTCCAGCCGCCGAAGCTGTGGAAGGCCATGGGCACCGGGATCGGCACGTTGACGCCGACCATGCCCACCTGGATCCGCTCGCAGTACTGGCGCGCGGCGTCGCCGTCGCGGGTGAAGATCGCCGTGCCGTTGCCGAACTCGTGGGCGTTGATCATCGCCACCGCCGCGTCGAAGCTCGCCGCCCGGGCGATCGCCAGCACCGGGCCGAAGATCTCCTCGCGGTGGATGCGCATGCCCGGCCTGACGTGATCGAACAGGGTGCCGCCGACGAAGAAGCCGTTGCCGGCGTTGTCGGTGACGGTCTCGCGGCCGTCGACGACCAGCTCCGCGCCCTCCTCGACACCGGTGGCGATATAGCCGCGAACCTTCTCCAGATGCTCGCGGGTGACCAGCGGCCCCATGTCGTTGTCCGGCCCGTCGACCAGCCCCGGGCCGACGCGCAGCGTCGCGAGCTTCTCGACGAGCTTCCCGCGCAGGCGTTCGGCGGTCTGCTCGCCGACCGGCACGGCCACCGAGATCGCCATGCAGCGCTCGCCGGCACTGCCGTAGGCGGCGCCCATCAGCGCATCCACCGCCTGGTCGAGGTCGGCGTCGGGCATGATCACCATGTGGTTCTTGGCGCCGCCCAGTGCCTGGATGCGCTTGCCGTGGGCCGAGCCGGTGGCGTAGATGTATTCGGCGATCGGCGTGGAACCGACGAAGCTCACCGCCTGGACGCGCGCGTCGGTGAGCAGCACGTCGACGGCTTCCTTGTCACCGTTGACCACGTTGAACACCCCGTCGGGCAGCCCCGCCTCGGTGAGCAGCTCGGCCAGGCGCAGCGGCGTCGACGGATCCTTCTCGGACGGCTTCATGACGAAGGTGTTGCCGCAGGCGAGCGCGATGGGGAACATCCACATCGGCACCATCGCCGGGAAGTTGAACGGCGAGATGCCGGCGCACACGCCCAGCGGCTGCATCAGCGAGAAGCTGTCGACGCCGCTGCCGACGTTCATCGAGTGCTCGCCCTTCTGCAGGTGGGGGATGCCGCAGGCGAACTCGACGACCTCGAGGCCGCGGGTCAGCTCGCCCCGGGCGTCGGAGAACACCTTGCCGTGTTCCTGCGAGATCAGGGTGGCGATCTCGTCGGCATGCTGCTCGACCAGCGCCTTGAACCGGAACAGCACGCGGGCGCGCTTGAGCGGCGAGACCTTCGACCACTCGGCAAACGCCGCGTCGGCGATACGCACGGCCTCGCGGGCCTCGTCGGCGGACGCCAGGGAAACCTGAGCGCGCTGCTCGCCGGTGGCGGGGTTGTAGACCGGGGCGACGCGTTCGCTGCGTCCGGTGACGATCTTGCCGTCGAGGTAGTGCGGGATCTGGTGCATGGAAAGGTCCTTGGCTCGTCGCGTGTTGTCGATGGGACTGCCTGTGCGGCCCGGTCGCAGGGCCGGTCGGGCCATCCAGTCTCGCACAGCCGGTGGGCGCCGGGCAGACCGACGAGAGTCTCATGGCCGGCAGGGGCGAGCGGCGGGCTGCTGCTGGGTGATGCAGTGGATGTTGCCGCCGCCGAGCAGGATCTCGCGGGCGTCGATGCCGACCACCCGGCGGCCCGGGAACAGCCGTTCGAGGATCGCCCGGGCCGCGTCGTCGTGGGCCGGGTCGAGCCTGGGCATCACCACCACCGAGTTGCCGATGTAGAAGTTGACGTAGGAGCCGGCCAGGCGGTCGCCGCTCTGGCGCGGTCGCGAGCTCGACAGGCGGTCGACGCCGCCGGCCTCGGCCTCGGCGATGGCCAGCGGGCCGGGCATCGGCAGCCGGTGCACGGTGAGCCGACGCCCGCGGGCGTCGGTGGCGGCCTCGAGGATCGCCAGCGCCTCGCGGGAGATGGCGTGCTGCGGGTCGCGCTCGTCGGCGCACCAGGTCAGTGCCACCTCGCCGGGGGCGACGAAGCAGCACAGGTTGTCGACGTGGCCGTCGGTTTCGTCCTGGTAGCAGCCGCGCGGCAGCCAGAGGATCGTCTCGACCCCCAGATAGGCGCGCAGCAGCCGCTCGATCTCGGCCCGGCCGAGGCCGGGGTTGCGGTTGGGGTTGAGCAGGCACTCCTCGGTGGCGATCAGGGTGCCCTCGCCGTCGACGTGAATCGCCCCGCCCTCGAGCACCAGCGGGGCGGTGAAGCGCGGGATGCCGAGGATCTCGGCGATCTTCTGGCGGATGCGGCGGTCCTTGTCCCAGGGGAAGTAGAGACCGCCGTCGAGCCCGCCCCAGGCGTTGAACTCCCAGTCGACCATCGCCAGGCGGCCGTCCGGGTGGGTGAGGAAGGTCGGCCCGACGTCGCGCATCCAGGCATCGTTGCTGGACAGCTCGATCACCCGGACATGGCTCGGCAGGCGGTGGCGGGCGTTCTCGTACTGGTCGTCGTTGACGCCGACGAACACCGTCTCGCTCTCGGCGATCGCGCTGGCGACCTCGACGAACGCGGCCTGGGCCGGCTTGGCGCCGTAGCGCCAGTTGTCGGGGCGCTGCGGCCAGAGCATCCAGCAGGCGTCGTGCGGTGCGAACTCGGCGGGCATGCGAAAGCCCAGGTCGGCCGGGGTGAGGGGAGCAGCGGGGTGGGTCATGGGATCGCGCATTGCCGGATCGGGAAACAGGCCTTCAGCCTAGCACCGATCCGCCGGCGGGCGTCTGGTCGAGCCCCGGGCGTGTGGGCTAGGCTGATACGCGTTCATTCCTGCAGCGATTTCTGCAACCACGGAGGTGATGATGAAGCTGACCGTTCAGGGCATCGAGGATCAGCAGCCGATCCCCGAGACCTTCGCCTTCGGCGTGCCGGGCGACGGCGAGCCGATGACGCTGGGCCCCAATCGCAACCCGGCCCTGCACTGGACCGATATTCCCCAGGGCACGAAAAGCTTCGCGGTGATCGTCTGTGACCCCGATGTGCCCGGCGATGCCTCGGACGCCAACCAGCAGGGCAAGACCATCGCCGCCGACCTGCCGCGGGTGGACTTCTACCACTGGGTGCTGGTCAACGTGCCGGCGACGACACACAGCATCGAGGAGGGCGCGGCCTCCGACGGGGTGACGCCCAAGGGCAAGCCGCCCGGCCGGAGCGCGCTGGGGCTCGAGGGCATCAACACCTTCACCGGCTTCCTCGCCGGCGACCCGGACATGGGCGGCACCTACGGCGGCTACGACGGCCCCTGTCCACCGTGGAACGACGCCCGCGTCCATCGTTATCACTTCACCGTCTACGCGCTGGACGTCGAGTCGCTGGACATGAAGGGCGAGTTCACCGGCGACGAGGCGCTGGGCGCGATGCAGGGCCACATTCTCGGTCAGGCCACCGTCACCGGCACTTACACCCTGAATCCCGAGCTGCGCTGAGCACGTCCCGGCAGGGCTATGGCTGATGGCTGCCACATGACTCGGGCTGATCCGTCGGCAGGTCTGCGAGGGGGCGCTGTGAACCCCTCCATGGGCGCTACCTACGCCATCCATGGCGTAGGACCCCCTCTTCAACCTGCTCCCGGCGCCCTCGTCAGAGCCAACGGCGATTGCCGCCGGCCCGTGCGCGACGTACCATGGATGCCCATCCAGTTTCCGGGGGCGCCATGGTCCGTCCGACCCTCGACGACCCGCTCTACTACCTGCACAACTTCCGCTTCGTGCTGGACTGGCTCGAACGGCGCTACGCCGACCTGTTCGACGCCGCCGAGCGTGACTTCCTGAGCCGTTTCCCGAACTTGCCGGTGCCCGCTCAGGCACTGCTGGTACGCATGGTGATGCGCAAGGGGCGCCACTTTCGGCCCGCCACCCTCGACTACGCCGAGGTCGGCCCGGTGACGACGGCCATCGCGCCGCTGCTGGCCCGGGGCTGGGTGAGCGCCGATGCGGCGCTGTCGCTGGACGAGCTGTTCACGCTGCTGCCCCGTGCGGAGCTGGCGCGGCTGTTCGCCGAACCGCTGGCCGCGGCCGGGCTGCGCCGCGCCCGCAAGGCGCAGTGGCTCGCGGCGCTGAGCGAGCGCCTTGCCGAGCCGCGCTCGCCGCGCGACTGGGGGCTCGCTGACGGCGCGATCTACACGCTGACCATCGATGCATTGTGCGAGCGGCTGCGCCTGATGTTCTTCGGCAACCTGCGCCAGGACTGGTCGACCTTCGTGCTCGCCGAACTGGGCCGGGCGCGTTACGAGACGGTGGCCTTCCCGGCATCGGCACGGGCCTTCGCCGGTCGGGCCGACGTCGACACCTACCTGCAGCTGCAGCACTGTCGCGAGCGGCTCGAGGCCGGCGAGGCGGTCGCGACGCTGCGTGCCGAGGTGCCGCCGAGACAGGCCCGGCCCTGGCTCGAGGCGCGCCGGGCCAAGCTGCTCTATCGGCTGGGGCGCGAGGCCGAGCGTGGCGGCGAGCTGGCCGAGGCCGAGGCACTGTATGCCGAGTCCACGCACCCCGAGGCACGCTGCCGGCGGCTGCGGGTGCTCGAGCGCAGCGGCCGGCATGAACGGGCCCTGGCGCTGGCCGAGGCGATCGCCGCCGACCCGCGGGGCGACGTCGAGCGCCGCCAGGCCCGGCGCATCCAGGCGCGCCTGCATCGGCGGCTGGGGCGGGCGCCGTTGCCTGCGGCGGCGGCCCCGGCGGTCGCGACCCACACACTGGCACTGGCGCCGGGGCCCGGGCGCGTCGAATGGGCGGTGCGCGAGCATCTCGCCGCCCCGGAGGCACCGGTGCACTACGTCGAGAACGGCCTGATCCCCGGGCTGTTCGGCCTGCTGTGCTGGGAGGCGATCTTCGCGCCGCTGCCCGGGGCCTTCTTCCACCCCTTCCAGCGCGGGCCGGCCGATCTCGGCCAGGGCGACTTCCGCACGCGGCGGGCGGAACTGTTCGCGGCCTGTCTGGCCCGGCTCGACGACGGCACCTATCGGGACGCCATTCGGCGGCAGCATCGCGACAAGGTCGGGCTGCAGTCGCCCTTCGTCGACTGGGCGCTGCTCGACGCCACGTTGCTCGAGCGGGCGCTGGCCTGCCTGCCGGCCGCGCACCTGCGGCTGTGCTTCGAGCGGCTGCTCGAGGACCCGGTGGCCCATCGCGCCGGCCTGCCGGACCTGATCCAGTTCTGGCCCGGCGAGTGGCGCTACCGGATGCTCGAGGTGAAGGGCCCGGGCGATCGCCTGCAGGACAACCAGCGCCACTGGCTGGAGTTCTTCGCCCGCCACGGCCTGCCGGCGGCGGTGTGCCATGTGCGCTGGCGGGACATGTCGTCATGACCCTGAACGTCGCGGTGCGGACCCTGTGCGCCTTCACCGCGCGCCGCGGCGACCTCGACCGGCGCTTCACCCCGGCGCCCTCGGCCCAGGAGGGCATGGCCGGCCATGCCCTGGTGACCGGGCGGCGCGGTCCCGACTACCAGCGCGAACTGCCGCTGGAGGGCCGCCACGGCGAGCTGGTCGTGCGCGGCCGTGCCGACGGTTTCGACCCCGCGCGGCGACGCCTCGAGGAGATCAAGACCCACCGCGGCGACCTGGCGCTGATGCCCGACAACCAGCGCGCGCTGCACTGGGCGCAGGTCAAGCTCTACGGGGCGCTGCTGTGCCGCGAGCGCGGCCATGCCGAGCTGACGCTGGCGCTGGTCTATCTCGATATCGCCACCCAGCGCGAGACGGCGCTCGAGGCCACGTTCGAGGCCGCCGAGCTGGAGGCCTTCTTCGCCGAGCACTGCGCGCGCTTCCTGGCCTGGGCGCGGCAGGAGGCGGCGCATCGCGTCGCGCGCGATGCGGCCCTCGAGGCGCTGGGCTTTCCCCACGCCGCCTTTCGTCCCGGCCAGCGCGAACTGGCGGAGGCCGCCTACAAGGCGGCGGCCACCGGGCGGGCGCTGCTGCTGGAGGCGCCGACCGGCATCGGCAAGACGCTGGGCACGCTGTTTCCCGCACTCAAGGCACTGCCGCGCCGCGAACTCGACCGTGTGTTCTTCCTGACCGCCAAGACCCCGGGGCGCCGGCTGGCGCTGGACGCCCTGGCCACTCTCGCGGGCGACAGGGCGGAGACGTCGGCCCTGCCGCTGCGCGTGCTCGAGCTGGTGGCCCGGGACAAGGCCTGCGAGCATCCGGACAAGGCCTGCCACGGCGAGGCCTGCCCGCTGGCCCGCGGCTTCTACGACCGGCTGCCCGCGGCCCGTGCCGAGGCGGTGGCCCGCGGCCGGCTGGATCGTGCGGCGCTGCGCGAGGTGGCGCTGAATCATGCGCTCTGCCCCTATTACCTGGGGCAGGAAATGGCGCGCTGGTGCGATGTGGTGGTCGGCGACTACAACTACTACTTCGATGCCCATGCCATGCTGCACGCCCTGGCCCGCGAGCAGGAATGGCGCGTCGCGGTGCTGGTCGACGAGGCCCACAACCTGGTCGAGCGCGGGCGCGGCATGTACACCGCCGCGCTCGACCGCTCCGAGCTGCTGGCCCTGAAACGGCACGCGCCGGGCGCGCTGCGCCGCCCGATGGAGGCGCTCGACCGGCAGTGGCGGGCGCTGCACGCGGAGGATGAACAGGACGCGGCCTACCGGGTGCTCGACGGTCCGCCGACGAAATGGCTGGGTGCCCTGCAGCGACTCGTGCAGGCGATCGCCGACCATCTGGCCGAGGCATCGGCGGCCGGCACGCCGATGGCCGACCCGGCGCTGCTGGCCTTTATGCTCGACGCCCTGCAGCTGGTGCGCCTGAGCGAGCGCTTCGGCGCGCACTCGCTGTTCGACTGTCACGAGCGTCCGGGGCGGCGCGGCACGCGACTATCGCGGCTGTGCTGTCGCAATGTGCTGCCGGCGGCGTTTCTCGCCGAGCGCTTCGCCGCCGCTCACGCCACGGTGCTGTTCTCGGCGACGCTGGGGCCGGGCGCCTATTACCGGGACCTGCTCGGGCTGCCCGCCGACACGCCCTGGCAGGCCGTGCCGTCCCCCTTTTCGGCGGCGCAGCTGACGGTGCGGCGCAGCGCGCACATCTCGACCCGCTACGCCGATCGCCCGGCGTCGCTCACCCCCATCGCCACGCTGATGGCCGAGCAGTACCGCGCCCGACCGGGCAACTACCTGGCGTTCTTCAGCAGCCACGCCTATCTCGAGCAGGTGACCGAGCGCTTTCGGCAGCACCACCCCGAGATTCCGGTCTGGTGCCAGCAGCGTCGCATGGACGAGGCGGCCCGCCAGGCGTTTCTCGACCGCTTCGTCGCGGGCGGGCAGGGCATCGGCTTCGCCGTGCTCGGCGGGGCCTTCGCCGAGGGCGTGGACCTGCCCGGCGAGCGACTGATCGGCGCCTTCGTCGCCACGCTGGGCCTGCCGCAGGTCAACCCGGTCACCGAGCAGCTGCGCGAGCGGCTGGCCGCGCTGTTCGGCCGCGGCTACGACTACGCCTACCTGTATCCCGGCGTGCAGAAGGTGGTCCAGGCGGCCGGCCGGGTGATCCGTACCCCGGCGGATCGCGGCGTGGTGCACCTGATCGACGATCGCTTTCGCCGCCGCGAGGTGGAGCGGCTGCTGCCGGCCTGGTGGCGGCTCGACCCTGACGGTGCGTGAGTCGAGCCTGATGGCGACGCCGGGCGGCTTTATTGCGACCTGACGCTTCCTCTACAATCAGGATTCCTTCCCCTTTTCGGCGGGCCCGCGGCGTATGCTGGCATTTCTTCAAGGTCTGGCCTACGGGCTGTTCGTAACCTGTCTGCCCTGGTTTCTGATCGGCATGGTCGAGCCGCGCCTGGCGCTGGCGGAGCCCCATCCCAACCGCCTGCAGGTGATCCTGCGCTACTGGCTGCTGGTGCCGTTCATCGCCTTTCTGATCTGGCTGACCTCGCTGTGGGGCGGCTTCGGCCCGTCGCTGCTCGGCTGGCTGGCCGGGCTGGGGGCGATCGCCGTCGAGCTGCCGCTGGAGCGCCGCTGGCGCGGCTGGCTGGCTCGCCGCCGGGAGCGCCGGCGGGCAGCGCGGGAGGCGGCCGAGGCGGCGAATCGGCGCGCCGAGCAGGCCCGCCAGGCCCACGAGAAGGGCGTGCAGACCCTCGACCCCGACCACCCGCCGTCCGATGCCGACGACCTGGTGCTGGCACTGGCCGACGCCAAGCGGCAGCTGCAGACCGCCGGCCGCGACGACTTCGCCGTCCAGGCCGACCGGCTCTACAGCCGCTATCGGCATGTGCTGGCGGTGCTGGGCGAGCGCTTCGCCGCCGAGGAGCTGACCTTTCATCGCGCCCGTTCGCTGGTCCGCGAGGTGTCGCTGGGCGCGGTGGACAACCTCACCGCCATGGCCTCGCAGGCGCGGGGCGTGGCCGAGGTCGACGGCGAATTCGTGCGCCGGCGCCTGAGCGAGCAGAGCGTGCACCTGACGGTGGCCGAGCGGCTGGCGCTGAAGCGCCGCCTGGAGCTGCTCGAGCAGACCGAGCGCCACCTGCGCGAGCTGGCCGCCCGCAACGAGTCGGCGCTGACCGCGCTCGACGATGCCGCCGTGGCCCTGGCGCGGGTGGAGACGCAGCGCCCGCAGGCCTCGGTGGCCGCCGACCGGGCGCTGAACGAGCTGCGCCGCTTCGCCGCCGGGGCGGCGCGTTACGGGCGCGGCGCGGAATGACGCCGTGCCCACGGTCCCTGTTCCCTCGACAAGGAGTTTCGCCATGACCGATGCGCGTCAGCCCGATGACCGCCCGCTGGCCCTGCCCGCGATCGAGACGCTGGAAAGCCGGTTCGCGTCCGACGAAGCGTCGGCGGCCGACGACCGGCTCGCCGCCGAGGCCGAGGCCTTCGTCGAGGCGCTGATGACGCCGGCGAATGGTGCGGTGGGGCAGCGCGAGGCGATCGACACCCTGGGGCTCGAGCTGCAGCGCCAGGCGGCGCACCAGAGCGAGATGCTCAAGACGCCGCTGCGCCGCCTGGCCCATCAGGGCGATGAGGGTGGCCCGGTGGCCGCGTCGCTGCTGCAGCTACGCGAGCGCATGACGGCGCTGGACCCGCAGCATCACGCGCTCGGCGGCGGGCGCTGGGACAAGCTGATGGCGCGGCTGCCCGGGGTGGGCAGCCGGCTGACCCGCTACTTCCAGAAGTTCGAGAATGCCCAGCAGGCCCTGGACGCGATCATTCACGACCTGGAAGGCGGGCGCGACATGCTGCGTCGCGACAACCTGACCCTCTCCGACGACCAGACGGCGCTGCGCGAGACGCTCGGGCAGCTCGACCGTCAGGTCGCCCTGGGGCGGCTGATCGACGAGCGCCTCGAGCGGCGAAGCCTGGCGCTGGACGAGGCCGACCCGCAGCGGGCCTTCATCGAGGAGGAGCTGCTGTTTCCGTTGCGCCAGCGGCTGGTCGACCTGCAGCAGCAGCGGGCGGTGAGCCAGCAGGGCGTGCTGGCGCTGGAGGTGGTGATTCGCAACAACCGCGAGCTGATGCGCGGTGTCGACCGGGCCATCAATGTCACCGTCGCGGCCCTCAACGTGGCGGTCACCGTGGCCCTGGCACTGGCCAACCAACGGCTGGTGCTGGATCGCGTCGAGGCGCTGAACAGCGCTACCTCGTCGATGATCGCGGGTACCGCCAAGGCGCTGCGCAACCAGGGCGTGGAGATCCAGACCCGCGCCTCGTCGGCGATGCTCGATCAGCAGGCGCTGGCGGAGGCCTTCAACGACGTGATGGCGGCGCTCGACGATGTCGCGCGTTATCGCCGCGAGGCCCTGCCGCGGCTCGATGCGCAGATCGACCGGCTCGAGGCCCTGGCGCAACGCGGCGATGCGGCCATCACGCAGTACGAACAGGGCAATCGGCAGTCTCCCGATGCGACGGCGTAGGCGTTCGCCGGACCGGGATAAGCTTCGCATTATGCCTGACGGACCAGGTATAATGCTTTTCGAATAACTGGAAACTATTTCAAACTGTTGATTAAATCCCTTCCATAACAGCAAGTTGAGTCGAGTTGTTCGATTAGACTTTTTTCTATATTCTGGCCGGCACATCCCATGACCGACCGGATACCGAGCATGACCGACGCCAAGAAGCAAGCGGCGCTTGACTATCACGCCCAACCGATCCCTGGAAAGCTGTCCGTCGAGATCACCAAGCCGACCGAATCCGCCAAGCACCTCGCCATGGCCTACAGCCCGGGCGTGGCGGAGCCCTGCCGTGAGATCGCCAGGGACCCCGAAAACGCCTACCGCTACACCGGCAAGGGCAACCTGGTGGCGGTCATCTCCGATGGCAGCGCGATTCTCGGCCTGGGTAATCTGGGGCCGCTGGCCAGCAAGCCGGTCATGGAAGGCAAGGGCGTGCTGTTCAAGCGCTTCGCCGGCATCAATTCGGTGGACATCGAGGTCGATGCCGAAAGCCCGCAGGCGTTCATCGACACCGTGGCGCGCATCGCCGACACCTGGGGCGGCATCAACCTCGAGGACATCAAGGCGCCGGAGTGCTTCGAGATCGAGCGCGCGCTGATCGAGCAGTGCAACATTCCGGTGTTCCACGATGATCAGCACGGCACCGCCATCGTCACCGCGGCGGGCATGCTCAATGCGCTGGATATCGCCGGCAAGTCGCTGGAACAGGCGCGGATCGTCTGCCTGGGCGCCGGTTCGGCGGCCATCGCCTGCATGAAGCTGCTGGTCGCCTGCGGGGCGAAGGCCGAGAACATCTACATGCTCGACCGCAAGGGCGTGATCCACAGCGGCCGCGACGATCTCAACCAGTACAAGGCGATGTTCGCCACCGAAACCGACAAGCGCACCCTGGACGAGGCGATCGACGGCGCCGATGTATTCGTCGGGCTGTCGGGCCCCAACCTGCTCTCGCCCGAGCAGCTGCGGAAGATGGCCGACAACCCGGTGGTCTTCGCCTGCTCCAACCCCGATCCGGAAATTCATCCGGACGTGGCCCACGAGACGCGCGATGACGTGATCATGGCCACCGGGCGTTCCGACTATCCCAACCAGGTCAACAACGTGCTGGGCTTCCCGTTCATCTTCCGTGGGGCGCTGGACGTGCGCGCGACCTGCATCAACGAGGCGATGAAGATCGCCGCGGTGAACGCCATCAAGGACCTGGCGCGCGAGCCGGTGCCGCAGGCGGTGCTGGATGCCTACGAGGTGGAGTCGCTGTCGTTCGGCCGCGGCTACATCATTCCCACGCCGCTGGATGCACGGCTGCTCGATCGCGTCTCCTCGGCGGTCGCCCAGGCGGCGGTGGATACCGGCGTGGCACGGCGTTCCTACCCGGCGCATTACCCGCTGAACAGCGTGGACGAGGTCTACGGCGGCTGATTCCTGGCGGCCTTCGAGACAACGCCAGACGCTCCGACAGCCGGCCTTGAGTCGGCTGTCGGCGTTTCTACCAGCGGTAGAGCAGCGAGGCGGCAGTGGTCAGGTCGGTATCGGAGGCGCTGCCCTCGGGCGGGTTGGAGTTGTTCTTGATCTCGTGGGAGAGGCGCAGTGCCAGGTGTGCGTTGAGCTGGGCGGTGATCGCCGAGAACGCCCGCGTGGTGACGTTGGCGTCGGTGCCCTCGATGGAGAACTCCTGCTGGAAGTTCGAGCCTTCGCTGAACTGCCACTGGTAGTCCAGGGCGCCGTAGCCCACGGCCAGGTCCTTGTCGGTGCCGTTTGCCAGTGCGTCATGGCGGTAGCCGGGACCGGCCTCGAGCGACAGCGTGTGGGTCGGCCCCGCGAGCAGCTGCCGGCCGTAGCCGATGATGGTGGTGAACTGGTAGTCGTAGCCGCTGAAGCGGTCCTGCTCCCAGCGCGTGAACCCGAACATGTAGTGCGGGCCGTCGAGATCGTAGCGCTCGCGCCCGGCCGCCAGGTACTGTTCGGCGCTGGCGTTGCCGTTTTCCTTCACCTGGCGGGTCTCACCGCGCAGGGTATGGGTCAGCTTGCCGGTGAGCCAGGTCAGCCGACCCTTGGCGATCAGGGTTTCGCTGTCGGTGTTGCCGGAGAGGTTGGTGTAGCCCAGCTCGGCCTGGCCGCTGAACTCGGGCGTGTCGTCGCCGGGCCGGGGCGGTGCGTAGAACAGTGATTCCTCTGCCAGTACCGGTGGCGTCGCCACCAGCAGTGCCAGCCCCACGCCCGGGAGCGCTGTGCGCCACAAGCGGGTTCGCCACGACATGTCGGGGCTCCTGTAATTGCGACTGTGCCGGAGTGGCGCCGTGCGTGAACGCGACGCCGCCCCGGTGGAGAGTGGCAGGGCCCGGACGGGCCCGTTGCCCTCGTATCAGAAGATGGCTTCGTAGGTGCCGGTGCCCTGGGCGCCGCTGCTGTCCTCGAGCTGCTGGTCGATGCGACGCGGCGCGAAGTCCGGCAGGTTCTCCTTGCGGAAGATTTCCTCGATGCCGCCGGGCTGGTCGTCATGCAGGCGCTGGCCGGTCTGCGGATCGATGCGGGCGGTGACGATGTCGTCGGGGCGCTCCGGCACGGTTTCCGGGGTGCCCTCGAGCGCCGGGCGCATGAACGCCTTCCAGATCGGCAGGGCGGCCTGGGAGCCGTACTCGCCGGTGCTGGAGTTGTCGTCCTTGCCGACCCACACGGTGGCCACCACCTGCATGTTGAAGCCCGAGAACCAGGCATCGCGCTGGTCGTTGGTGGTGCCGGTCTTGCCGACGATGTCGCTGCGGTCGAGGTCCAGGGCGCCGCGGCCGGTGCCCTTCTCGATCACGTCGCGCATGATGTCGCGCAGGATGTACAGCGCATCGGGATCGACCACCCGCGGGGCGAGCGGGTAGGTCTTGCCGTCGATCTGCGTCTGCGTGGCATCCTCGGCGCAGTCGCGGCAGGCCACCTGCGGGGTGGTCTCGAGGATCGGCTGGTCGGCGTCGGTCTTGTCGACGCGCTGGATGTACCAGGGCGAGACCTTGAAGCCGCCGTTGGCGAGAATCGCATAGGCGTTGGCCACCTCCAGCGGGGTCAGCGACGCGCTGCCCAGCGCCAGCGACAGCCCTTGGGGCAGGCGCGCCTTGTCGAAGCCGAAGTTCTCGAGGAAGGTCAGGGCCTTCTCCAGGCCCAGCGACTGCAGGATGCGGATGGTCACCAGGTTGCGCGACTGGTACAGGCCGACGCGCAGCCGGGTCGGCCCGAGGAACTCGCCCTCGGCGTTCTCGGGCCGCCAGTCGTCGCCGCTGAACTGCTGCATGACCACCGGGGCGTCGTTGATGATGGTGGCGGCGGTCATGCCGCCCTCCTGGAGGGCGGCCAGGTAGACGAACGGCTTGAAGTTGGAACCCACCTGGCGCTGGGCCTGGGTCGCGCGGTTGAACTTGCTGGCGTTGAAGCTGAAGCCGCCCTGCAGGGCGCGGATGGCCCCGGTCTGCGGGTCGAGCACCACGATCGCCGCCTCGGCGCCGGGCTGCTGGGCCAGCCGCCAGTCGCCGCCGTCGGTCTGCATGATGCGCACCAGGGCGCCGCGCTTGGCGATTTCGCCGGCGTTGGCGGGCACGTCGCCGCGCCACTTGGGGCTGTGGTATTCGCGCGCCCACTTTAGGCCGTCCCAGGGGAGGGTCCTGACCGTGCCGTCGCGGGTCAGCACGCGCATGTCGCGGCCCTCGCTGGCCACCACGATGGCCGGCTTCAGCGGGCCGTAGGCGGGCGTGCGCTCGAGCACCTTCAGCCAGTTGCTGACGTCGCCGTCCACGCCCTCGACCCGGGCCTGGCTGCTCTGGGCCGCCTGGCGGGCGGTCTTCCTGACCTCGGGGGAGGCCGCGAGCTCCTCCTCGAGCCCGCTCTTCTGGGTCTGGTCCTGGGCCTCGACCAGGCTGGGCGGGATGTCGGTCTGCTCGGGACCGCGCCAGCCGTGGCGGCGGTCATAGGCGATCAGCCCCTCGATCAGCGCCTGGCGGGCGTCCTGCTGCAGCGGGCCGTCGAGGGTGGTGGTGACAGTGTAGCCGCCGGAGTAGGCGTCCTCCTTGCCGAAGTGGTTGACCGCGAACTGGCGCGCCATCTCGGCGACATAGGGCGCCTGGACATCGACCTGGGTGTCATGCTGGCGTGCGCTGATCGGCTCCTTCACCGCCTGCTGGTAGGCGGACGGGTCGATGTAGCCCAGCTCGCGCATGCGATAGAGGATCCAGTTGCGGCGGATCAGCGAGCGCTCGGGGTTGGTCAGCGGGTTGAGCGCGGAGGGCGCCTTGGGCAGCCCGGCGATCATCGCCTTCTCGGCCAGGGTGAGCTCGTCGAGCGGCTTGTCGTAGTAGGTCTTGGCGGCGGCGGCGATGCCGTAGGCGCCGTTGCCCAGATAGATCTTGTTGACGTAGAGCTCGAAGATCTGGTCCTTCGAGAGGATCTGCTCCATCTGCAGCGACAGCAGGATCTCGCGGATCTTGCGGGTGAAGGTGCGGTCGAGCGTCAGCAGGTAGTTGCGCGCCACCTGCATGGTTATGGTACTGCCGCCGGACTGGATGGTGCCGCCGTGGGTGACGAGCTCCAGGGCGGCGCGGACGAGCCCCTTGGGATCGACGCCGGGGTGCTCGAAGAAGCTGGCGTCCTCGGCGGCCAGGAAGGCCTCGACCATGTCCTGGGGGATGGCGCTGTAGTCGACCGGGCGGCGGCGCTGCTCGCCGAATTCGCCGATCAGCTGGTGGTCCCGGGTGACGACGCGCAGCGGTGTCTGAAGCTCGTAGCCCTGCAGCTGGTGGACGTCGGGCAGGCCGGGCGCGAAGTAGAGCGCCGCGCCGATCACGGCGAGGAGGCTGGCGGCGCCGAGTGACACGAAGAACCACAGGGTCGAGGTCAGCAGGCGTTTGAGAAGCTTCATGAAAGGGCGATATCCATGGTGTACGGGTGGCGGTCGGCCGCGATGCGCGCGTTCAATCCCTTGAGCAGCGCATTATAGGAATCCGGGGAACGCCCGGCCAGCGTTGAAGGGCGGCCCCGCGAGCCGTGTGTAAATGGCCTGTATATCAGGTAGTCTCGTTGCCTCGGGCGAGATGCCTGATACGGCAGCATGACAACCATAATCACCGCATCGCGCAGAGGACCATCATTGTTCGGGTTGAGCCAGTCCGGCAAAGGGCTGATCGGTATCGACATCACGTCGGCCACGGTGAAGCTGCTCGAGCTGCGTCCGGGCCGCCAGCACTTCCGCGTCGACAGCTACGCCGTGCGCCCGCTCGCCGAAGGCGCAGTGGTCGAGCGCCGCATCCGCCGCATGGAGGATGTCGTCGCCGCGCTCAGGCGCGCCGTCGACCATGCCCAGCCCCATTCGCGCCGGGCCGCGGTGGCGGTGCCCGCCAGTGCGGCCATCACCAAGACGCTGACCCTGCCGGCCTCGCTGAGCGACGACGAGATCGAGGCGCGCATTCAGCTGGAATCGGACAAGCACATCCCGTTTCCGTTCAATGAGGTGGCCTTCGATTTCCAGCGGCTGGGGCTGAACGCGCGCTTCGGCGACCAGCAGGACGTGCTGCTGGTGGCCTGTCGCCAGCAGGATGTCGGCCAGCTGACCGAGGCGGTGATGCAGGCGGGACTCGAGCCGGCCGCGGTGGATGTCGAGACCTTCGCCATGGAGCGGGCCTTCGGCGAGCTGCGCCATCAGCTGCCGGCGATGGAGGAGGAGCCGGCCGTGGCCCTGGTGGACATCGGCGCCAACATGAACGCCTTCCACGTGCTGCGTGGCGACCGCATCATCTTCAGCCGGGACACGGTGTTCGGCGGACGCCAGCTGACCGAGGCGATTCGCGGCCGCTACGGGCTGAGCTTCGAGGAGGCGGGGCTGGCCAAGAAGCGCGGCGGGCTGCCCGAGGATTATCAGGGCGAGGTGCTGACGCCCTTCATCGAGACGCTGATCCAGCAGATCGGCCGCTCGCTGCAGCTCTACTATACCGCGGGCCGGCACCCGGCCGTGAGCCGGCTGATCCTGGCCGGCGGCTCGAGCGTGATTCCCGGGCTGCGCGAGCGTCTGGCCGAAGACAGCGGCCTGACCATCGAGGTCGCCAACCCCTTCGCGCGGATGGCGATCCATTCGCGCATCGACATTCAAGCCCTGGCCAGCGACGCGCCGGCGATGCTCACCGCCTGCGGGCTGGCGATGAGGGCCGGGACATGAGCATCGAGATCAACCTGCTGCCGTGGCGCGAGGCGCGCCGCGAGCGTCGCAACCGGCGCTTTCTGGTGATTCTCGGGCTGGTCACGCTGCTGGCCGTCGCCGGCGCCTGGGGCGTGGCCACGCTCTACCAGCAGCGCCTCGACAGCCAGCAACGGCGCAACGACTACATCCAGGCGCAGTCCCGCCAGCTCGATCAGGATATCTCGACCCTGAGCGACTTCCGCAAGACGCGCGAGCAGATGCTGACCCAGATCGACCTGATTCGCCAGCTGCAGTTCAGCCGGCCGCAGACGGTGCGGGTCTTCAACCAGCTCGCCGCCAGCCTGCAGGACGGCGTCTACTACACCCGGCTCGAGCGCGAGGGCGACATGCTGCGCCTGAGCGGCAGGGCGCGCACCAACCGGCAGGTGTCCGCGCAGATGCGTGCGCTCGAGGCGAGCCCGGTCTTCGGCGTGCCGACGCTTTCGGAAGTGCAGGCCGACGAGGGCGGCTGGCGGGCGTTCAGCCTGAGCGTGGACGAGCGGCTCGTGGACAAGCGTCCGGCGTCCCGGGGCGCGGGCAAGCAGGAGGCATCCCCATGAGGCTGGCGGCGGAATGGCGGCGGCTGCGCGAGGTGGACTGGCGCGAGCTGGACCTGCGCGAGGCGGGCAACTGGCCGGTATCGCTGCAGGTGTTGACCTGCCTGCTGGTGGGGCTGGTGCTGTTCTGGCTGGGCTATCATTTCGTGGCCGCGCCGCGGCTGGACCGCCTCGAGCAGGCCCGGCAGCAGGAGCATGCCCTGCTCGAGCAGTACGAGACCAAGGCCTATCAGGCGGCCAACCTGCCCGCCATGCGCCGCCAGATGCAGGCCCTGGAGACGCGCATGGACACGCTGCTGAAGATGCTGCCCACCGGTGCCGAGGTGCCGTCGCTGCTCGACGACATCAGCGACACGGCCCGGCAGCATCACCTGACCATCGACGTCATCCGCCTGCAGGCGCCGGTCGAGAAGGCCTACTACATCGAACAGCCGTTCTCCATCCAGGTGGAGGGCGACTACCATCGCATCGCCGCCTTCCTGTCCGGTGTGGCGGCCCTGCCGCGCATCGTCACGCTGCACGACTTCACCCTGACCCCGGTGGACGACCAGGGCACTCTCAAGCTCTCGATGCTGGCCAAGACCTACAACCACCGGGCGCAGGCGGCGGCCGGCGATACGGCCAGCACGGCGGGGGGCGGCGCATGACGGCGTGGCGCCTTCTGTGGGCAGGCCTGCTGCTGGCCCTGCTGGCCGGCTGCGGCGACGCCCGGCTCGATGCCCTGGACGCCCGGCTGGCCACGCTGCGCGAGCGCCCCAGCGGCAAGCTGCCGGCGCTGCCCGACACCCCCGAGTATCATCCGGTGACCTACCAGCAGGCGGACGCCCGCAGCCCGTTTCGCCCCGAGCGGCCGGACACCCGCAGCGCGGCGTCCGGCAGCGGCGAGCTGACGCCGGACCTGTCGCGGCCCAGGGAGGCGCTGGAGCGCTTTCCCCTGGACGCCCTGACCCTGGTCGGCACGCTGTCGATCGGCGACCGTCACGTCGCCCTGGTGCGCGACCCCGCCGGCGAGGTGCATTCGCTGGGCGTGGGCGCGCACCTGGGCACGGACTTCGGGCGCATCGTCGCCATCGACGACGGCCGCGTGCGCCTGGTGGAACTGGTGTCCGACGGTGGCCAGGGCTGGGACGAGCGCTGGCAGACCCTGTCGCTGGGTGGCGGCGACACGCATCATGACGACACGACACCGCCCCGGGACGCGGCGGTGTCGCGAGGTGACGAGAGGACCCCATGAAGGCTTTGATTCGCGGACTGCTGAGCGCCGCCCTCGTGCTGCTGGCCCTGCCGGCCCTGGCGGCATCGACGCTGACCGACCTGTCGTTCGAGCAGCGCAGCGACGGCCAGCTCGACGTGCGGCTGCACTTCGACGACCGGGTGCCCGAGGTGCGCGGCTATCGGGTCGGCTCGCCGCCGCGTCTGGCCATCGATCTGATGGACACCGTCAGCCGGCTCGATCGGCGGCGCTTCGATCTGGGCATGGCGGGGGTCGATCATGTCGTCGCCCTGTCGGCGGGCGAGCGCACGCGGCTGGTCTTCAATCTCGATCAGCCGCTGCCCTACGCCACCCATGAACAGGGCCGGACCCTGGTGCTGACGCTGGGCAAGGGCGCGGCACGACGGGCACGCAGTGGCTCGTCGCCGACGGCCGAGCGCGCCTCGAGCGCCGGCACGCCGACGATCGACAATATCGACTTTCGCCGGGGCGAGGACGGGGCCGGCCGCCTGGTGGTGACCTTCGACCGCTCGGGGGTGGCGACCGATGTCAGCGAGACAAGCGGACGCATCATCGCCAAGCTGGGCCGGGTCGAGCTGCCCGCCGAGTGGAACCAGGTACTCGATGTCGGCGACTTCGGCACGCCGATGCAGCGCGTGGTGCCGGTCAGCGATGGCGACGGTACCCGGCTGAGCATCGAGACCCGGGGCGACTACGCGATGCTCTCGAGCCAGAGCGGCCGGCAGCTGACCATCGAGGCGCGGCCGGTCAGCCAGGCGGCACAGCGCGAGCAGCAGAAGCAGCAATTCCCCTACACCGGCAAGAAGATCACGCTCAACTTCCAGGACATCAAGGTGCGCGAGGTGCTGTCGATCATCGGCGAGTACACCGGACTCAACGTGGTGGCCAGCGACAGCGTGCAGGGCAGCGTCACCCTCAACCTGCAGGACGTGCCCTGGGACCAGGCGCTGGATCTGGTGCTCAAGAGCCACGGCCTGGACAGCCGGCGCGTCGGCAACGTGCTGATGGTGGCACCGGCCGGCGAGCTGGCGGCCATGGAGCGCCAGGAGCTCGAGGCGCGCCAGCAGCAGCAGGCGCTGGCGCCGCTGACCACCGCCTACATCCCGGTGCGCTACGCCAAGGCCGCGCAGCTGGCCACCCTGCTGCGCGGCGACAATGGGCTGGGCCTGCTCTCCGAGCGCGGCCGGATCAGCGTCGACGAACGCACCAACACCCTGATCGTCCAGGAGACCGCCGAGCAGATCGAGCAGATCCGCGACACCATCAACCAGCTGGACATTCCGGTGCGCCAGGTGCAGATCGAGGCGCGCATCGTCATCGCCCGCGACAAGGCGGCCCGGGAGCTGGGGGTCAACTGGGGGGTGACCTCCAACAACCGGCCGTCCGGCAACAATGTGGTCGACACCGCCACCACCGGCACGGGGCGCGCCTACGGCGGCCTGGCCGTGGATCTGGGCAGCGCGGCCAATCCCGGTTCGTCGTTCAACTTCGGCTACCTGTCCGGCGACGTGCTGCTGGACCTGGAACTGCGCGCCCTGGAGAGCGAGGGCAAGAGCCAGACCATCTCCCAGCCCAAGGTGATCACCGCCAATCAGCAGCCGGCGATGATCAAGCAGGGTCAGGAAATTCCCTATCAGGAAGCCACCTCGAGCGGGGCGACCAACGTCGAGTTCAAGGAGGCGGTGCTGTCGCTGGAGGTGACCCCGCAGATCACCCCCGACGATCGCATCATCATGGACCTGACCATCAACAACGACGATGTGGCCAACACCCAGTTCAATGGTGCGCCGGCCATCGACACCAACCAGATCCAGACCCAGGTGCTGGTCAACAACGGCGAAACGGTGGTGCTGGGCGGCATCCTCACCACCGAACAGCTGCACAATCTCTACAAGACCCCCCTGCTCGGCGACCTTCCGGTGCTCGGCAAGCTGTTCCGCTATACCGAACAGAGCAATGAAAAGGTAGAATTGCTGATCTTCATCACCCCGAAGATCATCGAGGACAATCTGGCGATTCGCTGATGCAGGGTTTTCCCAATCTCTTTCTGGTCGGCCCCATGGGGGCCGGCAAAAGCACCATCGGCCGCCTGCTGGCGGCCGAGTTGCAGCGCGATTTCTACGACAGCGACCATGAAATACAGGCCCGCTGCGGCGCGGATATCCCCTGGATCTTCGACATCGAGGGCGAGGCCGGCTTTCGCGAGCGCGAGGTGCAGATGATCGACGAGCTCACCCGGCTCGACGGCATCGTGCTGGCCACCGGTGGCGGTGCGGTCATGAACGAGGCCAACCGTCGGGCACTGCGCGAGCGCGGCACCGTGGTCTATCTGCAGACCAGCGTCGACCAGCAGCTCAAGCGCACCGCCAAGGACCGCAACCGGCCGCTGCTGCGCAACACGGATCCGCGGGCGGTACTCGCCGAGCTGTTCGAGCGCCGCGACCCGCTGTATCGCGCCACCGCCGATCTGGTCATCCGCACCGACCGGCGCGGGCCGCGTTCGGTGGTCAATGAAATCCTCAAGCGCGTCGAGCGCCTCGTCGACCCGCTGCAGACCAAGGTGTGACTCCATGAGCCAAGACGGCGACTCCCGCGTGCGGACCCTGAACGTCGAGCTCGGCGAGCGGCGCTACCCGATCCACATCGGCGCCGGCCTGCTCGGTGAGCCGGGGCGGTTGTGCCCGCATCTGGCCGGCCGGCAGGTGATGATCGTCACCAACGAGACGGTCGCGCCGCTGTATCTCGAGACGCTCAAGCGCGGGCTCGGCGACGACCTCGAGGTCCGCGAGGTGGTGCTGCCCGATGGCGAGGCGACCAAGACCCTGGCCAGCGTGGAGCGCATCTGGGATGCCCTGCTGGCCGCCGGCTTCAATCGGCGCTGCACGCTGGTCGCGCTGGGTGGCGGGGTCATCGGCGACATGACCGGCTTCGCCGCCGCCTGCTACCAGCGCGGCGTGGCGTTCATCCAGGTGCCGACCACGCTGCTCTCCCAGGTCGACTCCTCGGTGGGCGGCAAGACCGGTGTCAATCACCCGCGCGGCAAGAACATGATCGGTGCCTTCTGGCAGCCGCGGGCGGTGCTGATCGACACTGCAACGCTGCGTACGCTGCCCGGGCGCGAGCTCTCGGCGGGGCTGGCCGAGGTGATCAAGTACGGGCTGATCCGCGATCGCGACTTCCTCGGCTGGCTCGAGGCGCAAATGCCGGCGCTGCGCGGGCTGGACGACACGGCCCTCGGCGAGGCGATCCGCCGCAGCTGTGCGATCAAGGCCGAGGTAGTGGCCGAGGACGAGACCGAGCAGGGCGTGCGCGCGCTGCTCAATCTGGGCCACACCTTCGGCCATGCCATCGAGGCGCACCAGGGCTACGGCGTCTGGCTGCACGGCGAGGCGGTGGGTGCCGGCATGGCCATGGCCGCCGCGCTGTCTCACCGGCTGGGCTGGCTCGAGGCGGACGACGTGGCGCGTGTCGAGGCCGTGCTCGACGCGGCCGGGCTGCCCGTGGCGGCGCCGGCGGCCATGGATGCCGAGGCGTTCATCGTCCGCATGCGCCTCGACAAGAAGAATCTCGACGATCGCATTCGCCTGGTGCTGCTGCAGGCATTGGGCGATGCCTGTCTGCACGATGCGACCCCGCCGGCCGAACTGGCCGCCTTCATCGACGCCTATCCGCGTGCCTGACTCGCACCGGCCCGGCGGCACCGCAAGCCCGCTCCTGGAGCGGGTTTTTTTGTGCCTGTCGGTCGGGGGGTTCTGTCAGCATTCGCATGACTCATGCAGGATTGGCATGGGGAAGATTGTCGACAGAACGGCTGGCAGCGAGGCGCGCCAGAGTTTTCGGGATTCGATTCTAAGCCTTTGACAGGGCTGGGGTTTTTTCGAAGCTGTGCGCTAAGGTCGCGTTTTTTCGGCGGTTTATGGGTGCGGAATGTCGGTGCGAGAATTGCGCCGGCAGGCGAGAGTGGCTATTCTGGTCGGCCTTTTCACGTCAGAAAGCGGCCCGTTTAGCGGGCCAAATAACAAGAAAATAACTTTTAAAAATATCATGCTTTCTGGATGGACACAAGATCTGGATTACTGCGAGGCACGCCCATGATGAGAGGTCTCCACCAGCCTGGCGAATTCCGCGACAACTGTGGCTTCGGCCTGATTGCGCACATGGAGGGCCAGGCCAGCCACGACCTGCTGAAAACCGCCATCGAATCGTTGACGTGCATGACGCACCGCGGCGGCATCGCCGCCGATGGCAAGACCGGTGACGGCTGCGGCCTGCTGTTCAAGATGCCGGTCGACTTCATGCGCGCCCTGGCGCGGGATTCGCTGGGCGTCGAACTCGGTGCGCGCTTCGCCGTGGGCTGCGTCTTCCTGCCCGACGACGATGACCGCGAGATGCATGCTCGCGAGGTGCTGGAAGCCGAGCTCGGCAAGCGCCACGTCCGTGTGCGCGGCTGGCGCGACGTGCCGGTCGACCCCGAGGTCTGCGGCCCGATGGCGCGGGAGTGCCTGCCGCGCATCCGCCAGATCTTCGTCGAGCCCAGCGACGACCGCCTCGACCAGGCGTTCAACGTCGACCTGTTCATGGCCCGCCGTCTGGCCGAGGAAGCCCTGCGCGGCGAGGAAGACTTCTACGTCTGCTCGCTGTCGTCGAAGGTGGTGTCCTACAAGGGCCTGATGATGCCCGTGGACCTGCCGACCTTCTATCACGACCTCGGCGACGAGCGCCTGGAGACCTCGATCTGCGTCTTCCACCAGCGCTTCTCCACCAACACCGCGCCGCGCTGGCCGCTGGCCCAGCCGTTCCGCTTCCTCGCCCACAACGGCGAGATCAATACCATCGAGGCCAACCGCGGCTGGGCCAACTCGCGCAAGGAAAACTTCGTCAGCGAGCAGCTGCCCGACATCACCGAGCTCGACGAGATCGTCAATACCGTGGGCTCCGATTCCTCGAGCATGGACAACATGCTCGAGGTGCTGCTCACCGGCGGCATGGACCTCTACAACGCCATCCGCATGATGGTGCCGCCAGCCTGGCAGAACGTCGAGACCATGGACGGCGAGCTGCGCGCCTTCTACGAATACAACTCCATGCACATGGAGCCGTGGGACGGCCCGGCGGGCCTGGTGATGACCGACGGTCGCCACGCGGTGTGCATGCTCGACCGCAACGGCCTGCGCCCGGCGCGCTGGGTGATCACCGACAACGGCTACATCACGCTGTCCTCCGAGATCGGCGTGCATGACTATGCCCCGGAGAGCGTCGTCGCCAAGGGCCGCGTGGGCCCCGGCCAGGTGCTCGGCATCGACACCGAGACCGGCGAGGTGCTGCATACACCCGACGTCGACAACCGCCTCAAGTCGGCCTATCCCTACAAGCGCTGGCTCAAGGAGCATGCCCACTACCTGGAGTCCGCGCTCACCGAGCTGGCGCGCTTCCAGCCCTTCGATCGCGACGTCCTGAACGTCCATCAGAAGATGTTCCAGGTCACCTTCGAGGAGCGTGACCAGCTGCTGCGTCCGCTTGCCGAGAGCGGCCAGGAGGCGGTCGGCTCGATGGGTGACGACACGCCGATGGCGGTGCTGTCGCGCCAGAGCCGGCTGCTGACCGACCACTTCCGCCAGAAGTTCGCCCAGGTCACCAATCCGCCGATCGACCCGCTGCGCGAGGCGATCGTGATGTCGCTGGAGACCTGCATCGGCGCCGAGCTCAACGTCTTCGAGGCGACGCCCGAGCATGCCAACCGCATCATCCTGACCACGCCGGTCCTCTCGCCGCGCAAGTTCACCGCGCTGGTGACCCAGGAGGACCCGGCCTTCCGCAGCCAGACGCTGGCGCTGTCCTACGACCCCGAGCGGGCGACCCTCAAGCAGGCGCTGCTGGCGCTGTGCGAACAGGCCGAGCAGGCGGCGCGCGAGGGTGTCGTGCTGCTGGTGCTCTCCGACGCCGAGCTGGAGAAGGGCAGGCTGCCGATCCACGCGGCGCTGGCCACCGGGGCGGTACACCATCATCTCGGTCGTCTGGCGCTGCGCCCGCGGGTCAACCTGGTCGTCGAGACCGGCTACGCCCGCGACGCCCACCAGATGGCGGTGCTGTTCGGGGTCGGCGCCACGGCGATCTACCCCTACCTGGCCTACCAGGTGATGGCCGACATGCACCGCAGCGGCGAGCTCACCGGCAACCCGGCGGACACCCGCGAGAACTACCGCAAGGGGCTGCAGAAGGGGCTCTACAAGATCCTCTCCAAGATGGGGATCTCGACGCTGGCCTCGTATCGCGGCTCGCAGCTGTTCGAGGCGGTGGGGCTGTCCTCCGAGATCATGGACCTGTGCTTCCCGGGCATGATGTCGCGCATCGAGGGTACCGGCTTCGCCGAGCTGCAGCTCCAGCAGGAGATGCTGGCCCGCGACGCCTGGATTCCGCGCAAGGGCATCCATCAGGGCGGGCTGGTCAAGTACGTTCACAATCACGAGTACCACGCCTACAACCCGGACATCGTCAAGGCACTGCAGGAGGCGGTTCAGCAGGGCGACTACGCCAAGTGGAAGACGTTCGCGGCGCTGGTCAACGAGCGCCCGGTGGCGACCATCCGCGATCTCCTGACCCTCAAGCCGGCCCCCGAGCCGCTGCCGCTCGACGACATCGAGCCGGTCGAGGACCTGCTGCCGCGCTTCGACAGCGCCGGCATGAGTCTCGGCGCGCTGAGTCCGGAGGCCCACGAGGCGCTGGCCCAGGCGATGAACGAGACCGGCGGGCGCTCCAACTCCGGCGAGGGCGGCGAGGATCCGGCGCGCTACGGCACCATCCGCTCCTCCAAGATCAAGCAGATCGCCTCCGGGCGCTTTGGCGTCACGCCGGCCTATCTGGTCAACGCCGAGGTGCTGCAGATCAAGGTCGCCCAGGGCGCCAAGCCCGGCGAGGGCGGCCAGCTGCCCGGCGGCAAGGTCAACGAGCTGATCGCCCGGCTGCGCTACTCGGTGCCCGGCGTGACGCTGATCTCGCCGCCGCCGCACCACGACATCTACTCGATCGAGGACCTGGCGCAGCTGATCTTCGATCTCAAGCAGGTCAACCCGGACGCCCAGGTGTCGGTGAAGCTGGTCTCCGAGCCGGGCATCGGCACCATCGCCACCGGCGTGGCCAAGGCCTACGCCGACCTGATCACCGTCTCCGGCTATGACGGCGGCACCGCGGCCAGTCCGCTGACCTCGATCAAGCATGCCGGCTCGCCCTGGGAGCTGGGCCTGCCCGAGGTGCATCAGGCGCTGCGCATCAACGGCCTGCGCGACAAGATCCGCCTGCAGACCGACGGCGGCCTGAAGACCGGCCTCGACGTCATCAAGGCGGCGATCCTCGGCGCCGAGAGCTTCGGCTTCGGTACCGCGCCCATGGTCGCGCTGGGCTGCAAGTACCTGCGCATCTGCCACCTCAACAACTGTGCGACCGGTGTCGCCACCCAGCACCAGTACCTGCGCGACGAGCACTTCCGCGGCACCGTCGACATGGTCAAGCACTACTTCCGCTTCATCGCCGAGGAAGTGCGCGAGCTGATGGCCATGCTGGGCGTGCGCAAGCTCACCGACCTGATCGGCCGTACCGACCTGCTCGAGATCCTCGAGGGCGAGACCGCCGCGCAGCGCAAGCTCGACCTGACGCCGCTGCTGACCAACGACTTCGTGCCCGCCGAGGCGCCGCAGTTCTGTCAGGTCAGCCGCAACGTGCCGCACGATCCGGGCGCCAAGAACCAGGAGGTGCTGGAGACCCTGATGCCGGCGATCGAGTCGCGCTCCGGCGGCGAGTTCGAGTTCACCATCACCAACTGCGACCGCAGCGTGGGCGCCCGCGCCTCGGGCGAGATCGCCCGGCGCTACGGCGAGGCCGGCCTCGAGGAGGCGCCGGTCGTCGCCCGCTTCACCGGCGTGGCGGGACAGAGCTTCGGGGTGTGGAACGCCCGCGGCCTGCACCTCTACCTGGAGGGGGATGCCAACGACTATGTCGGCAAGGGCATGAACGGCGGCAAGGTGGTGATCGTTCCGCCCCGCGCCAGCCGCTTCAAGTCCCACGAGACGGCGATCATCGGCAACACCTGCCTGTACGGCGCCACCGGCGGCAAGCTGTTCGCCGCGGGCACCGCGGGCGAACGCCTCGCGGTGCGCAACTCCGGCGTGCATGCCGTGGTCGAGGGGGCCGGCGATCACTGCTGCGAGTACATGACCGGCGGCCTGGTCGCCGTGCTCGGCGAGACCGGGGTCAACTTCGGTGCGGGCATGACCGGCGGCTTCGCCTACGTGCTCGACCAGGACCGCACCTTCGTCGACAAGTACAACCATGAGCTGGTGGAGATTCACCGCATCAATACCGAAGCCATGGAGGCCTACCGGCGCCACCTGCGCGAGGTGATCGAGGAGTATGTCGCCGAGACCGGCTCCGCCCGCGGTCGCGAGATTCTCGACGACTTCTCCGAGTTCATCCGCCATTTCTGGCTGGTCAAGCCCAAGGCGGCAAGCCTCAACGGCCTGCTCGCCGAATCCCGCCGGCGGCCCGAGTAGCGTGAGCTGCTCCATCGAATAGGAGAGGAGAGACGACCATGGCAAACCGTCTGAACAACGACTTCCAGTTCATCGATGTCGGCCGTCAGGATCCGCAGAAGAAGGACGCGCGCAAGCGCGCCCGGGAATTCGCCGAGATCTACGACCCGTTCAAGCCCGGCGAGGCGGCCAGTCAGGCACATCGCTGCCTGCACTGCGGCAACCCCTACTGCGAGTGGAAGTGCCCGGTCCACAACTACATCCCCAACTGGCTGAAGCTGGTCAGCGAGGGCAACATCCTCGAGGCCGCCGAGCTCTCGCACCAGACCAACACCCTGCCCGAGGTGTGCGGCCGGGTGTGCCCGCAGGACCGCCTGTGCGAGGGCGACTGCACCCTCAACGACGGCTTCGGCGCGGTGACCATCGGCTCGGTTGAGAAGTACATCACCGATACCGCCTTCGCCATGGGCTGGCGCCCCGACATGTCCAAGGTGGCCTGGACCGACAAGCGCGTGGCGGTGATCGGTGCCGGTCCGGCGGGGCTGGGCTGCGCCGACATCCTGGTGCGCAACGGCGTCAAGCCGGTGGTCTATGATCGCTACCCGGAGATCGGCGGCCTTTTGACCTTCGGCATTCCCGAGTTCAAGCTCGAGAAGCACGTCATGGAGCGCCGTCGCGCGGTGTTCGAGGAGATGGGCGTCGAGTTCCGCCTCAATACCGAGATCGGCAAGGACGTCGCCATCGACGATCTGCTCGCGCAGTACGATGCGGTGTTCATGGGCATGGGCACCTACAAGTACATGCAGGGCGGCTTCCCCGGCGAAGATCTGCCCGGTGTCTACAAGGCGCTCGACTACCTGGTGGCCAACGTCAACCACTGCCTGGGCTTCGAGAAGGACCCTGCCGACTATGTGTCGATGGAGGGCCAGCGCGTGGTGGTGCTGGGCGGTGGCGACACCGCCATGGACTGCAACCGCACGGCGATCCGCCAGGGCGCGACCGGCGTGACCTGTGCCTATCGCCGCGACGAGGAGAACATGCCCGGCTCCAAGCGCGAGGTGGCCAATGCGCGTGAGGAAGGCGTGGAGTTCCTGTTCAACCGTCAGCCGGTGGCGGTGGTCGGCGAGGAACGCGTCGAGGGCGTCAAGCTGGTGCGCACGCGCCTCGGCGAGCCGGACGAGAACGGCCGCCAGCGTCCCGAGGTGGTGCCCGGCTCCGAGGAAGTGGTGGCCTGTGACACGGTGATCATCGCCTTCGGCTTCCAGCCCAGCGACATTCCCTGGTTTGCCGAGCAGAGCATCGAGATCGACGAGCGTGGCCGGGTGACCGCACCCGAGCACGGCCGGTTCGCCTTCCAGACCAGCAACGAGAAGGTCTTCGCCGGCGGCGACATGGTGCGCGGTTCCGACCTGGTGGTCACCGCCATCCACGAGGGCCGTCAGGCCGCCGAGGGCATCCTCGACTACCTAGGCGTGTGAAACCTCGAGTCACGGGCTGCGAGCCTCGAGCAGGGTGGCGCCATCATTCTGCCCGCAGCCCGCAGCCCGCAGCCCGCAGCCCGCAGCCCGCAGCCCGCAGCCCGCAGCCCGCAGCTCGAAGCTCGAAGCTCGAAGCCCAAATTGAGCGTTGTGGGCGAATCTGCTATTCTGGCGTCCCATCCGGGCCTCGTCCCTCCAGGCCATACTGATCACGTTTCAACAGGTTCTCCATGACACGATATATCTTCGTGACCGGCGGCGTTGTGTCCTCACTCGGCAAGGGCATCGCGTCGGCCTCGCTGGCGGCGATTCTCGAGGCGCG
>Ga0209300_1000224_pt1 | contig 33637 bp, 28 predicted proteins | sample Shrwel_input2_RT_FD_187535 | JGI IMG/M metagenome (GOLD analysis project Ga0209300, IMG submission 187535) | Subsurface microbial communities from deep shales in Ohio, USA - Utica-3 well 1 S input2 RT (SPAdes) (version 2) ... | reverse complement strand
GGTAAAAGAAGGTATGCTCGGCCTCTATTTTGAACAGATTAGTAAAGATGAGAACTCAGAGATCATTGAATATACTTCTGCTTATTACCGTAATGACAATTATAAATTTAAATTCACCTTTGACTTAGACTAATTTTAAAAAGGATGTGTAAAAATGAGAATTATTGTAGAAAAAGACTATCATGCGATGAGTAAAAAGGCTGCTTTAATGGTCGCCAGTCAGATCACCTTAAAACCTGACAGTAATCTGGGGCTTGCAACCGGAGGTACACCGCTGGCAATGTATGATAAATTGATTGAAATGTATAGAGAAGATGAAGTAGATTTTAGTGAGGTTCAGAGTTTTAACCTGGATGAATATTGTGGACTTGAGGCAGACCATCCAAACAGCTACCACTATTATATGAATGATAATTTTTTTAATGATATTAATATCAAAAGAGAAAATATTCATATTCCTAATGGTGGCGCTGAAGATTTTGAAAAGGAGTGTCGGGACTACGAAGAGTCTATAAAAAATGCCCGTGGAATTGATCTGCAAATTCTTGGAATTGGTTCTAATGGTCATATAGGTTTCAATGAGCCAGCTGAAAATTTAAATGTAGCAACAGAAGTAGTAGATTTAACCGAAGAAACTATCGAAGCTAACAGCAGATATTTTGAAAGTAAAGATGAGGTACCCAAAAAAGCAATTTCGATGGGGATGGCCACAATTTTAAAGGCCGATAGAATTATTCTGCTGGCCAGTGGGAAAGAAAAGGCTGAAGCTATAAAAAGAACCGTTAGCGGCAAAATCTCAACACAGGTGCCTGCTTCTTTACTTCAGACTCATCCCCAGATTACAATCCTGCTGGATCAGGAAGCTGCATCTTTAATTAATAAAGATGAATTATCAGCCGATTGTCACTTCGAAATCTGTAAGTAGAAATTCGGGGAAAGATTCAACAAAATCAAGATACTTATCCATTACACTCTGGAGATATTTATAATCACTTCCCACAACTGCAACACCTAAGACTGCTGTCTGGATATAATCCTGAGCATCAACCTCTGCTGCAGAGAAGTTAAATTTATTTCTGCTCTTCTGCAGCAGACTTTTTATAATACGCCGTTTATCTTTTAAAGTTGAAGCTCCAGGCAAGTATAATTTGATTTCACAGCTGGCAACTAACATCTTTTTCACCTCGCTACTAATTTATCTGGCCATCATTTAGCTCATCTGCTTTATTTTCAGCCTCTATTTTTTGAATCTTTTCCAGACTGGAATGAAAATTTTCTTTATCAGCAAAATGAATAGTTTGAGTTGGAAATGCAAAATTCACTCCCAGTTCTTTCATTTTTTCTTTAAGCTGCAGATTTATCTGCTGCTGAATATCCATATATACTTTATAATCACTACTTTTTACATAATATACCACCTGAAAAAGCAGGCTTGAAGCCGCAAATTCAGCAAAATGGGCCCGATCAAATTCAGTTTTATTGATAGATTTTATAGTTTCTTCCACTATCCCCGGGATCTGGCTTAACTTTTCTACCGGAGTATCATAAGTCAGTCCAAAACTAAAATTAATTCTTCTCTGCTTCATTCGTTTATAATTATTGATTCTGGAATTAACAAGATCTGTATTGGAAATTATCAGCTGTTCACCACTTAAACTTCTGAGCCTGGTGGTTTTAACTCCAATATGTTCAATTGTACCTCGATAATCACCGGTTATAATAAAATCTCCTATATCAAATGGCTTGTCAAAAAATATTGTAAAATAATTGAATAAATCTGTTAAAATATTTTGAGCAGCAAAGGCAATCGCAATACCACCAATTCCAAGTCCAGTTATTAGACCTGTAATCTGGATATTTAAATTATCTAAAATGAACAAAAAAGCAATAACCCAGACCACAGACTTAATCATAAATAGAGTAATGCTTAAAACCTTCTGTTGTTCTTCACTCCTCTGTTTTTTTGACCAGTATTTTTTGAGGCTGTAAGTCATAATATCCAGTGTAGCTAAAACAACAAAAATCACTGTCAAAATCATCAAAATTAGATTAATAAATTTATCAATCTGACTGCTGGTTTTTAATTCATTAAAAGCTAAAAAAAGAGCCAGTAAATAAAGCAGAGGATAAATTCGTTTTTTGATTATTTTCTTTAGTAAAACTGAAAAAGAGTGAGAAAATTTTTCGACAAATAAATCCATTTTTCCCAGCAGTAATTTATCAAAAATCTTTATAATTAAATATACTGCAGTTAGAAATAATAATGCTAAAAGATAATTTTCAATACTATTATTTAGAAGCATTGTCCCCAGGCCAATCTCCTGCATTTATCTTCCTCCTCCTACTATAAACTTATCTTTTTATCTTATATTTTCGGCAGATTTCATCTTTTTCTTTTCCTTATACATAGCATGATCAGCCTCATTGATCAGCTGATCCAGATCTTTTTGATAATCAGGGCTGTATTCGGCTGCACCATGGCTGGCTGCTATTTTATAATCTTTAGCGTTGGCTGCTGTGGCCTGCTTAAATTTCTTTCTAATTCTCAGCCAGATTTTCTCGGCTGCTTCCCGGTCACTCTGAGGTAAAACAAGTAAAAATTCGTCTCCTCCCAGTCTGACCACCTTATCATTTCGCCGCAGAGAATGCTGTAAAATATCACTGACTTTTTGCAGCAGCTCATCTCCCTCCTGATGACCAAAATTATCATTAACCAGTTTAAGATCATTAACATCAATAAAAATGATCGACAGGCTGTCTTCACTTGCCGCTGCTTTTTCCATTTCTTCCTGCAGATAATCTAATCCAGCACGGCGATTTAAAACTTCAGTTAAAAGATCAGTAGCGGCATATTTTCTAAGTCTTGCTTCCATATCTTTTCTTTCGCTGATATCCCTAAAAATTATTACCTTCCCCTGATTTTCCTCGACCGAGGCAGCTGAAAATTCAATGGGAAAAATCTTATTATTTTTTGGAGTTAATAGAGCCTCCTGGTTGTTAATTTCTCCTTTTTCTAAAAGCAGCTCGGAAAGCGAAATTTCTACTTCTTCTGCCTTTGAAAGTTCATCTGAAATTATTTCTAAATCATGTTCATTGTTTTCCTCAATATATATTTTAAAAATATCTGTGCATTCTTTACCCCTGGCCTCTGACAGAGTCCAGCCAAGCATCTCTTCTGCTTTAGAATTTAAATAAACAATTAGATCATCCTGGTCAGCAGTTATAACCCCTTCAGCAATACTGGAGAGGGTGATCCGATATTTTTCTTTTTCTGCCTTCAACAATAAATTCTGTTTATTTAACTGGCGCTGCAGATTGACAAGCTCATTATTTAATCTGCTCATTTCATTGTAAATTTCATCATCTACAGGTTTTTCCTGCTCAATTTTATCTTTAATAGTGCGTCTTAAATTATTTACATAATTATTATTTATTTTCATTAATTCTTCATAGTATTTAATTATACCCTCAGATTGATTGGCAGCTATTAATATACTCTCATCAGCTAAATTATTCAGTACAATAAAAATATATGACTCTGTTTTTTCTCCCAGCTGAAGATTAATTTCTCTACCAAAAACCACCTCTTTTTCTCGGGCTTCTTTTAAAATTGAAAAATACTTTTTGAGGCTGCCTGGATCAATAAATTGACTAAAATTCTGCGAATCAAATCTGATTTGATCCTTTCTGGAATTAAAAATAACTTCCTTAATCTCGCTGTCCTCATCCAGTTTCAGGATAAAGCCACTGTTCTGCTGCTTTGTTTTAATCATAAAATAGCATCAGCCGCCTTTACTGCTTCTTTAGCATTGCTGGCAAAAGTATCTGCTCCAATTTTTTGCCAGAGGCCATTATTCTGCATAAAAAGTCTGCCTCCAACCATAATTTTAACCGGCCTTAATTTGTCATTATTGCGAACTGCTTTGATTAAACTCTGGGTCTCCTCCAGCTGGTTAGGTGTTGTTGCAGATAACGCTAAAACATTTATTTTTTTCTCTTCTAATAATTTTAAAATCTCTCCAACAGGTGTATTTGCTCCCAGATGAATAGTATCCCAGCCACTTAACTCAAGTAAATCAGCTACCATTCTGATCCCCAGTTCATGCAGTTCATCTCCAATACAGGTGGTTAAAGCTTTTTTACCCTTTTTAAAAGAGTTAAATATTTTTGGATATAATTGAGACATCGCAAGCTGCGTAACTGAAGTTGCATAGTGCTCCTGAGCAACGCTTAATTGGTTCAGCTGCCAGAGCCTGCCGATTTCATACTGTGTAATTTGAAAAATATTAAGATAAATATTTTCAATTGAAATTCCTCTGTCTACCAAATCAAGAATATGTTTTACAGCTTTTTCTCTCTCCATTTCGATTACCAGAGCCAGATATTTTTCTGCCTCTTTTTTAAGGTGATTTTCATCACTAATAAAAGACTGATAGTGATTTTCTGGACTGCTGAGGCTCTGTTCTGCCTCATTTAAAAAGCCAGTAAGATAATTAAAATCCTCCTGACTTAATTCCTGCTTCAAAACATTTTTTATGGCCTGGAGATGACTTTTTAAAAGCTCTACCCCAATTCCTCTCTCCTTTAAGACTGTATAAAGCCAGTTATAATAATTCGAAAAAATACTTTTTTCGTTTATAAATACCGCCTGAGCCAGATAGTTTAAATTATGAGAAGTATCGCTTCGGGCTTTTTTCAGCATAGCTGAATTATATTTTGCTTTTAATTCTGGATTTAGCTCCATCTGTTCAGCCATTATTTTATCTATTAAGTGTCGTCTGTTTTCTAATATATAATTTCTTATTTCTGTCCTGGACATAAGGACACCTCATTTCTCTCCATCTAATATATATATTAACCATTAACAATTGATTTCCTGCCTGAGAACAAAATGTCCTGCGGGCAAACTTAAATACAGGAGGCTATAATTTAATAGACATTAAAAAAAGAACCCGATCTAATCAGGTTCTCAAATTAAAAAATATTAAATTTATTTGGTGGAGGTGGTGGGAGTCGAACCCACGTACTAAATGGCTCACCCAGTAGTTTCTACGAGCGTAGTTCAGCTTTTAATCTCACAGCAAGCACTCCGCTGAACTGGATTGCTTACTGCCAGCCTGTTAAATGTCCCTTCTTCTTACAGACATCAGAAGAAGGTTAGTCTGCTTTTTATGACACCTGAGGCGACTCCACAGACAGGACCCGCTCAGGCGTTAACTGCCTACGCGGCAGCTAAAGCGTAATTATTATCGTTTGCAGATAATTTTATAGTTCCCAGTGTTTTACGAGTGAAAGGAACTCCTCGGCCCGCTTCCAAAAGGTTCACCATCCAGGCGAAGCCAGAACACCCCCTGAATAACTATTTCTTTTTCAGCATAATTATTATAACTCAAAGGTCAGGAAATGTCAAATTATATTTTTGAATTAATTAGACCTTTAAATCAAGCTGGATTTTAAGTTAATAATCGCCTTTTTGCTGGCGGCGGAAGGCTTTTTCCATCTCCCGCTGAGCAGTCCGTTCGGCAATATCTCTTCGCTTGTCATGCTGCTGCTTACCTTTAGCCACCGCAAGTTCCACCTTGCAGAGGTTTTTCTTTAAATAAAGTGTCAACGGCACCAGAGTATAACCTTTTTGAGTTGTATAACCAATCAGTTTTCTGATTTCATTTTTATGAAGCAGAAGTTTTCTTTTTCTTTCTGGCTCATGGTTATAGCGGTTACCCTCTTTATAGGGACTGATGTGCATATTATGCAGATAAACCTCGCCCTCCTCAACCAGGGCAAAACTATCTTTTAAATTCACCCGATGATTTCGGATTGATTTAATTTCTGTCCCTTTAAGCTTAATCCCAGCCTCGTAAGTTTCTTCTATATAAAAATCATGTCTGGCCTTTTTATTCCTTGAAATAATTTCTATATCCTGATCCTTTTTTTTAGCCATGACTATCACATCCTTAATCCTATATTTCTATTTAATTTAATTTTTCAAGCAGTTCAAAATCTAACTGCCTGTCATCTCGATTAACCTTTGTAACTTTTACCTTTACTTCATCACCAATTCGATAGATCTTTTTAGTTCTTTCTCCTATCAAATGATATTTCTGTTCATCATAGTGGTAATAATCATCACGCAGATTTTTAATATGAACCAGACCCTCTACCGTATTTTCTAATTCAACAAAAATACCAAAACCCGTTATTCCACTAATAATACCCTCAAATTCTTCTCCAATCTTATCTTCCATAAATTCAATTTTCTTTAAGTCAACTGAATCTCTTTCGGCATCCATTGCTCTTCTTTCCTGGAGTGAGCAGTGATCTGCTACTTTAGGCAGCTGATTATCCAGCTCATCCTGTCTTTCGTCACTTAAATAACCCTCTGTAATAGTTTCCTTAATTACTCTGTGAGCAGTCAGATCAGGATAACGTCTAATTGGTGAAGTAAAATGACTGTAATGGGTAATTCCTAAACCAAAGTGACCGATATTTTTCTCCGAATAAACAGCTTTTTTTAGTGAGCGAAGCATTACTGTTTCAATAATTTTTTCCTCTTTGCTTCCTCTAACATCCTCTAAAATTTCCTGAAGAGCCCGGGGATGAACCCCATTTTTAACTCCCTTTAGACGATAACCAAAGTTATGAATAAATTCATTAAACTGCTGCATCCGATCAAGATCCGGTTCCTCATGGACTCGATAAATAAAGGGCATCTCTCGCCAAGACATTTCTGCAGCCACAATTCTGTTAGCGGCAATCATAAATTCTTCGATTAACTGTTCTGCTTCCCGGTGGTGCCTCTTTTTGAGATTAACCGGATGACCTTCTTCGTCCAGTTCAACTTTAACCTCAGTAAAGTTAAAGTCCATACTGCCCTCATCAAAACGATTTTGACGCAGCCGATCTCTTAAATCATTCATCATTTCCAGTTCTTCAACAAAATCACTGTATTCTTTGCGCTCACTGCTGTTTTCATTTTCTAAGATATTTTGAACCTGATCATAGGTTAAACGGTGATTTGAATTAATAACTGATTTAGTAATCTGATGGTCAATTATCTCTACCCCATGTTTTCCATGCAGTCTGTATTCTATAAAAACAGACATAGTTAGGCGGTCGACCTGGGGATTTAAACTACAGATTCCGTTAGAAAGTTTTTTAGGCAGCATTGGAATTACCCGATCAACAAGATAAATACTGGTGGCACGAGAATAGGCTTCATTATCCAGTGGACTGTCTTCTGTTACATAATGACTTACATCAGCAATATGAACCCCCAGCCGATAAACATCATTACTCAATTTTTCAATCGAAACTGCATCATCCAAATCCTTAGCATCTGCCCCATCAATTGTTACCAGCTTTAAATCACGTAAATCCTGGCGCTCATCATCTTTTTGAATAGTTTTTTCGCTTACCTGATCCGGAATATTTTCGATCTGATTTAAAACCTGATCGGGAAATTCTCCCGGCAGATCAAGCTGACGGATTATTGCCTCAATATCAACACCAGCATCATCCTTATCACCAAGAATCTCAATGATTTCTCCTTCTGGATTCCTGTTCTTTTCCGGCCAGCGGGTTATCTTAGCCACAACTTTCTGGCCATTTTGAGCACCGTTTAAAGCTTCAGGTGGAATAAAGACATCATTACAGATTCGATTATTATCAGGTATCAAAAATCCATAGTTTTTATATTTTTCCAGATTACCTACTATTTTATTATTTACCCGCTCTATAATTTCGGCAACTTCACCTGCCTGACTCTTACCCCGCTCAGAATGGACAGGACGCACAAAAACCTTATCATTATGCATGGCTCCATTCATATTAGCTGAAGATATATAGATATCCTCTTTTTCCGGATCGTCAGGTATCAAAAACGCATTTCCGGAAGCAATTTTTTCAATTCGACCACCGATTAAATTAAATTTTTCTGGTACCCCATATAATCCCTGAGAGTTTTTGAAAATCTGACCCGACTTAATTAAATCATCAAGGAGGTCTGAAAATATCTGCTGCTGATCTTTTGCTATTTCAAATTTTTCAAAAATCTCTTCTTTAGTTAATGGACGGTGTACATCTTCTCGTAAGCTTTTTAATAGTTCACTTCTGGCACTCATTAATAATCATCCCCAATCTTTTGGTGATTCTGAGCTTAATCTTATTCAAAATCAAAGTCCTAAATCATCTGAAATATCCTGCATCGCTTTTAAAGATAGATTAACAAATTCCTTTAATTCTAAATCCATCTCCTTACAGGAAGCTATTACATCTCGATCTGCTCCCTTGGCAAAAGAACTGTCTGAATATCTATTTAAAACAAATTCTGTATCAATAGCTTCTAAGTTCTTTTCCGGGTGAATCAGTGCTGAAGCCACAATCAATCCGGTTAAGGGATCAGCTGCATATAAAGCCTTAGCCATTAATGTTTTTCGAGGTAACTCATGCATTCCGTTGTGGGCTCTTACAGCCTCAACAATTTTTTCTTCCATTCCCATCTCTGCCAGCATATCCGCACCAAGCTGGCTGTGCTTTTCAGGCTGATCTGCGGTTTCCTCATAATCAATATCATGTAAAAGACCTGCCAGCCGCCATTTATGCTGATCTTTATCGAAATAATCAGCTAGCTCAGCCATGACCGCTTCCACAGCCAGACAGTGTTTGCGCAGATTCTTCTGTTTAATATTTTCTTCCATTAAATTAAGTGCTTCTTCTCTCTGCATTGAAATCTCCTCCTCTTAAAATCTTAAAGTTTCTCTAAGCTTCAATAAATTTAGCTTCTGCTTTTGCTTTTAAATTTCCTTTTTGATCAAAAATTTCTGCCTGAGCATAGTGAACACTGGCAATCGAAGACTTCTTAGACCTTTTATATTCTCCAATTATTTCTAAAGTCTCTCCGATCTCTATAGCCGTTCTGTATCTAATATTCAGCTCAGCAGTAAAAGCTTTTATTCCTTTAAAACCAATTACATGTGCCATTGCCTCATCCAGTAGAGTAGCTGTTAGCCCTCCATGAATTATTCCATTATATCCCTGATGATTTTCACCGGGAATAAACTCTGCCCTGACTTTATTTTCATCAATTTCTTCAAATTTAAGCCGCAGAGAAATTGGATTTTTCTCTCCACAGGCAAAACACATTCCATCTTCTACTTCCGGCATTAAATCACTACCTTTCTATCAAAAAAACCCTCCCAGCAGCATTAACTACAAGGAGGGTGATTAATCCTTTACTACTATATTAATTTTACATGAATAAAGGAGCAAATACAAGTGAAACAATGGTCATCAATTTGATTAAGATATTTAAGGATGGACCTGATGTATCCTTAAATGGATCACCTACTGTATCACCAACAACTGAAGCAGCATGGGTCTCTGTACCCTTACCGCCAAAGGCTCCTGATTCGATATATTTTTTAGCATTATCCCAGGCTCCACCGGAGTTAGCCATCATGATAGCTAAGAGTACACCGGAAGAAAGGGCTCCAGCTAAAAGACCACCAAGTGCCTGTACATCCCAGAGTCCAACAACTACTGGCACAACTACAGCTAAAAGACCCGGTAAAATCATTTCTTTTAGAGCAGCTGTTGTAGAAATATCAACACATTTTCTGTGGTCAGGTTTTTGAGTTCCTTCCATAATACCCGGCATTTCTTTAAACTGTCTTCTTACCTCTTCAATCATCTCTCCTGCAGCCTTACCTACAGCTTCCATTGTAATCGCTGAGAATAAGAAAGGAAGCATAGCTCCCAGGAAGAGTCCAATAATAACCTGAGGATTGGTTAAAGAAATTGAATCTAAACCAACTGCCTGTGAGAAAGCTGCAAATAATGATAGAGCTGTTAAAGCAGCTGAACCAATTGCAAAACCTTTACCCATCGCAGCTGTTGTATTACCAACTGAGTCTAATTTATCTGTAATATCTCTTACTGAAGAATCAAGCTCTGCCATTTCTGCAATACCACCGGCATTATCAGCGATAGGACCGTAAGCATCAACTGAAAGTGTAATACCTGTTGTAGAAAGCATACCAACAGCAGCCATTGCAATACCATAAAGTCCAGCAAAATTATATGCTAAATAAATAGCAACTGCAATAACTAAAATTGGAAGAGCTGTACTTCTCATACCTACAGATAAACCACTGATTATGTTAGTTGCTGTACCAGTCTGTGACTGACGGGCAATATGTTTTACCGGCCCATAGTGTTCAGAAGTATAATATTCAGTAATTCTACCAATTAAAGTTCCTGCGATTAAACCAGCAATGATTGCGATAAAAATACCAATCTGACCGGTTAGAGTAGTTACCAGAAAATATGCTCCAACAATTGTAATTCCTGCAGCACTTAAAGTTCCTCTTTCTAAAGCTTTAGCAGGATTTCCACCTTCTTTAGCTCTTACAAAACGAGTACCAATAATCGCAGCTACAATTCCTAAAGCTGCAATTAACATCGGCAGTAAAACATGGTCCACACTTAAAGCCACACCTAAAGTCATTGCAGCTACAATTGAACCAACATATGATTCGAATAAATCTGCTCCCATACCTGCAACATCACCAACATTATCACCCACATTATCGGCAATAACAGCAGGGTTACGGGGATCATCTTCTGGTATTCCAGCTTCTACCTTACCAACTAAGTCAGCACCAACATCAGCAGCTTTGGTATAAATACCTCCACCAACACGGGCAAACAGGGCAATAGAACTGGCACCAAAAGCAAAACCTCTAATAAATTCTACATTATGAGAAAAGAACATATATAAAATTCCAAGACCTAAGGTTCCTAAACCTACAACAGACATTCCCATTACAGTACCACCAGAGAAAGCAACTTTTAAAGCTGCATTTAAACCTGAACGGGCAGCGTTTGTTGTTCTGGCATTTGATTGAGTTGCAATCTGCATTCCAATAAATCCAGCCAGAGCAGAGAAAAATGCTCCTAAAATAAATGAAACTGCATACTGCCAACCAAGATTAGGTACTACCGCCATGATAACAGCTACTACAGCAACAAATACTGCAAGCATTTTGTATTCACGGCCCAGAAAAGCCATAGCCCCCTCATTGATTGCATCTGACAATTCGGCCATTCTATCTGTTCCCATACTCTCTTTTTTAACTTTTCCAGCAAGAATAAAAGCAAAAATTAAGGCAATTATCCCTGCTAAAGGTGTATAAAAATTCATGCACCAACCTCCTTATTAATTTTTTATATGCTAATTTTTAATAGCATCTTATCTGGTATTGCATTTAAAACTTTAAAATTTCCCTTTTAATATTAGATGATTTTACTATTACTAAATTTTAATTATATCATTAACTAGTTATTACTTAATTATGAAGTTTAAAATATAGCCAGAATTAGAGAATTAATCATAAATAATACTGCTGCTACTGTAGTTGCTTTACTGATCTTATCTTCCATTTTCTTGCCAGATTTACCAAAAAAGGTTGTAGCACCACCATCAATTGCTCCAGATAAACCGGCGCTTTTTCCTGACTGCAGTAAAACACCAACAATGACCCCAATTGCTATAATAAAATGTAAAATCTTAAGTACAAACATCTAAATCTCACCTCCAGTAGTTAAGTAAAATATTGCTAGATATCCATAATTCAACACAGCTTTAATTTTAACATATTAAAGATAAAAAAACAATAACCTGAGGCAGAAAAACTAGCTCTTAGCTTTTGGAAAACATTTTCCGCTTACCTGAATAGAAAATTAAGAAGGTATCTCCCAGCAAACTATAATTTAGTGAGCTATTTATCAGGAACACCTTCTTAATTAATATCTTTATTAGATTTTTTCTTCCAACTCTGAGCGATCTACACCTTTTATTTTTGCCAGTACAATCTCTCTAAATGAAGTTAAGAGAGAATAGAAAATTGGAATGATAAACAGAGTTAAGAAAGTAGCAAATGTTAAACCACTGATTACCACAACAGCAATTGGCTGGGCCAGCTCTCCTCCATCTCCTCTTCCTAAAGAAAGTGGAATCAGCCCCAGAATGGTTGTCAGAGCTGTCATCATAATCGGCCTCAATCTTACTGCTGCCGCCTCAAGAATAGCTTTATTTTTTTCCTGCTTTTCTCTTCTTAGATGGTTAATATAATCAACCATTACAATCGCATTATTAACTACTATTCCGGCCAGAGTAATCAAACCAATTAGAGAAGCTACTGATAAAGTACTGCCGGTAATATAAATACCAAGGATTACTCCAATAATAGCCAGAGGAACTGTAAACATAATTATCAGCGGGTGAATTAATGACTCAAACTGAGAAGCCATTACCATATAGACCAGAACTACTGCCAGCAAAAAGGCAAAGGCAAGACTCTGGAAGGAGCTCTGTAAATCCTGGAACTGCCCTTCATAGCTGAATTCATACCCTTCCGGCAGTTCAATATTTTCATTTAGTCTATTTTGAATTCTTTCAACCGCTGTTCCAAGGTCTATATTATATAAATCAGAATTTATTTCAGCATATCTTTCCTGATCAATCCGCAGAATTTGATTTGGTCCGGTTTCAACTTCTAAATTGGCAAACCTTTTAAGTGGAACCTGAATTCCACCAGGTGCATTAATATTTAAATTAGAAAGTTGAGAAACAGAACTTAAATCACTTTCCCGCAGCTGAACTCGAATATCATACTCGTCTCCTGCAACTTCATAACGAGTCGCCACACTACCACTGACTGCAGTCCGAACAGTATTGGCAATCTGTCTGGCGTTTAAACCAAACTGACTCATTAGAGAACGATTAAGCTGAATTCTAAGTTCCGGTCTTCCCTCATCAAAACTGTCACTAATATCTCTTAAGCCTTCAATATTTTCCATCTCTTCTCTGGCAAGGGTCGTATATTCTTCTAAAACTGCAAAGTCATTACCCTTCAGCTTAATATTGATCGGCTTTCCACCTCCACCACCGCCGCCAAATCCAGTCTGAGTACTAACCTGGAAATTAACATCCGGCAGAGACAGGCGCTGTCTTACTTCTTCCATAATCTGATCTGTACTTCTATCTCTTTCGTCAAGGTCTTTCATTAGAACCGTAATATTACCAGAATCACTGCTGGTAGATGTTCCCATCATATCTGCTGAACCAACACTGCTGAAAACAGTCTTAACTTCAGGGATTGAAGCCAGTACATCCTCTGTATACTGAGCTACATTATCACTCTCTGCTAAAATTGTACTTGCCGGCAGATCATAAGAAATTGTAAACATTCCCTGATCTGATTCTGGTAAAAATTCTGTACCTATACCAGGAACTAGCGCAATACTTCCAGCAAGTAAAACAACCAGAATTAGAACAATTATCCAGCGGTGGTTCAAAGAAAATGCGAGCATTCTTTTGTAGTTGCGGGTCACAAATCCCTGTTTGCTTTCTCTATCTAAATCTTTTTGGCTAACTTTCAAAAATGTAGAAGCAAGCATTGGGATTAAGGTTAGGGCAACTGCCAGGGAAGCAAATAAGGAGAAACTAACAGTTAGGGCCAGCTCTTTAAATAATCGAGCTGCTATTCCCTCCACAAAAAATACAGGTAAAAATACAACGATTGTAGTCAGTGTTGAAGCTGTAATTGCCATTCCAACTTCAGAACTTCCTTCTTTAGCTGCTTCTATCTTACCAACACCCATGCTCCGATAACGATAAATATTCTCCAGCACCACTATCGCATTATCAACCAGCATACCGACACCCAGGGCAAGTCCACCCAGGGAAATAATATTAATATTTAAATCAGCAAAGAACATGAGCACAAAGGTTGCTATAATGGAAACTGGAATTGCCGTTCCTATAACAATTGTACTTCTTATATTCCTTAAAAAGATAAATAAAATTAATACTGCTAAAAGTCCACCGATTACAGCATTCCGCTGCACACTTTCAATAGCCTTCTCAATAAAATCAGACTGGTCCATTGCAGTAATAATATTTAAATCATCATATTCATTCTGAATTTTTTCAATCTCTGCTTTAACCGCATTGGCAGCCTGAACAGTATTGGCATCTGTCTGTTTCTGAATTGAAAGACCAATACTTGAATTACCATTAACTCGAGAAATAGTACTTCTTTCAGCATAGGTATCCTGGATTGATCCCAGATCAGAAAGTTTAACTGTATTTCCATTTCCGGCCGGAATGTTGATATTTCTAATATCATCTATGCTGTTAAACTTACCCATAGTTCTGATTAATAAATTCCTGTCGCCCCGCTGAATTTCACCGGCTGAGACATTTACATTTTCCTGAGCTAAAATTCCATTAACTGTAGAAAAATCTATACCATAATTATATAACTTGTCTCCTTCTAAAGAAACCAGGATTTCTCTGGTTAGACCACCATCTAAATTTACCTGAGCAACTCCAGGCAGTCTCTCTAAACGGGGAACAATGTTATCTTCAACCTCTGTTTTTAAATCTGCCAGGTTCTGCTCTCCTGTAATACCATAACTTAAAATTGGAAACATTGCCGGGTCAAATTTAAAGATGAGGGTGTCTTCTGCTTCATCAGGCAGAAAACCACTGATTAAATCAATCTGCTGCCGTAAATCTAAAACTGCAAAATCCATATCGGTTCCCCATTCAAATTCGACCACAATTGTTGACTGGCCCGTATCTGAGGTGGAAGAAACAGATTTAACACCGGTAACTGTAGAAACTGAACTCTCTACAGGTTTTGTAATTAAATTTTCAATTTCTTCTGGCCCAACCCCGGAATAAGAAGTTACTATGGCAGCTCCGGGAAAGGTAACATCTGGATAAAGATCAACTTTCAAGCGACTAAAAGCTATAATCCCAATCAAAACCACTAACAGTACTATCATTGCTGTAGTGATTCTGCGGGAAATAGAAAAGTTTGAGATTTTCATTAGTTAATCACCTCAACTTCTTCCCCGGCTGTAAGTCGATTTTGACCTCGGGTGATTATCTGATCATCTTCTTCTATACCTGATAGTATTTCTACTAAATTATCTGAAACAATACCTATTTTGATATCTTTTTTTACTGCCTGCTTATCTTCAACTGCAAAAACATAGGGTTCTGCAGAATCAAAACCAATTATCGAAGAAATAGGTAAAACTAAGGTATCTGCTGCTGACTGGACACTAAAAACTGCATCTGCAAACATGCCCGGCTTTATTTTATGCTCAGAATTATCGAGCAGCATTTTGACCGGGAAATTTTTGCTTGCTGGATCTGCTTCCGGACTAATAGTATCAATCTCTGCAGTTAATTCCTCATCTCTGACTGCTTCCGGAATAATCCGCACCTGATCACCTTTATTTAGTCTGCTCATAGTTGCTGCTGTTACAGAAACTTCCAGATAAAGCTGATCAATATCAATCACAGTAATTATCGGCTGGCCGGGAGATAGTATTTCTCCTTCTTCAGTCCGCACCGCAGAAACAATCCCTTTAATCGGACTTTTAACAATTGAATTACTGAGACTTAGCTTAGCCTGTTCCAGTCCTGCTTCTGCCTGTCTAACCTGAGCTAAGCTGGCATTTAACTGTTCCTGTGTTGCTCCTTTTTTCACCTGCTCTAAATTGGCTTCAGCTACTGCCAGACCTGCCTCTGCAGATTCAACCTGGCTGCGGGCATTTTCAAGCTGCTGTTTTAATTGGGTTGGATTATTAAAAGTCTGCTCAGTCAGTTCATAGCTCTGCTGAGCAGTGTTTAAACCAATTTTTGCCTGCTCTAAACCAATCTGAGCTGAATTAAGAGCTGACTTAGCATTTTTATACTGACTTTCTGCACCCTCAAACTGTTTTTCTGTTATTACTTTTTCTTCAAATAAATACTGCATTCTCTCATATTCTCTTTCAGCCTGTTCAAAATTAATTTCGGCCTGGTTATAACTTTCTCTGGCACTTGCCAGCTGCTGCTCAGCATTGGCCAGCTGACTTTCGGCAGAAGTTAACTGCTGTTTTAAACTAATTTTATCATTAAACATTTCTTCCATTAATTTTAAATTGGATCTGGCTCCTTCTAAAGAAGCCTGAGCCTGTTCATAGGATGCCTGAGCTCGATTCAATTCTTCCTGGCTGGCTCCATTTTTTAACTGCTGATAATTTGCTCTGGCCGCTGCCAGTGAAGCCTCAGCCTGCTTAAGCTGAATATTTAACTTATCCTGATTTAACTGCAGTAATTCCTTGCCCTCTTCTACACTATCGCCTACCCTTACTTTAATCTGATCAACAATTCCTCCCAATTCTGTTGGAATATTTACCTTTTTAAAAGCTGAAAAATTACCGGTTATTCTATCTCTAACAGAAATTTCTGTTCTTTCCGGAGTGGTTACCTCTACCGGTGCCTGGGCTGATACATTTAAAGATAAAAAACTTAAGATTAAGACTAAAATAATTGTTTTTTTCATTTATATCACATCCTTAAATAATTCACTGATTCTACCTGTATTGTATAGTAGTTTATAAAGATTAATTTCGTAATTATATTCTGCCTGCAGCAGAGAAATCTGAGCCTGCTCATAGGAAGTCTGGGCATTAATTACATCAATGTTGGTGCCTATACCTGCCTGATAGCTTTTGTTGGTCAGCTCCAAGTTTTCTTCTGCATTCTCTAAAGAAAGCTGTTCTAATTCTATCATTTCTTCTGAATGCTTAAGTGACAATAGAGTGTCTTCAATTTCAATCTTAATTGATTCTTCTAAATCAACTTTTGAATTCTGAAGATTGCTGGCTTCAATTTCTTTTTTCTCTTCATTTAGATTAGCCTTTCCACCATCATAAAGAGGTATAGAACCGCTCAATGTTAGATTCCAGCTGCCGTCACTGAAATCAAGTTCTGAACCCTGCCAGTTATAGGACCCATTTAGAGAGATTTGGGGGCGGTAGGGATTACCCTCCAGCTCTTTTTGTTTTTCAATCATTTTCTGGTTAATATTTAGAGAACGCAGTTCAGCTCTATTTTCTAAAGCAATATTAATCAACTTATCTAATTCTGTTTCTGGATCTGGATTTTTCTCCGGTGTGGAGACTGCATAACTTTGGCTGCTGTCACCTAATAGCTGAGCCAGACGCTTGCGGGCAATCTGCAGCTGATTTTCTGCTGCTATTAGATCTTTTTCTGCTTTCCGCTGCTCAATCTGAGTCTGCAGTAAATCCTGTCTTAAACTTGTACCGGCCTCATTATTAACCTTAACTATTCTAAGATGCTCATTAACTACATCTAAAGCATTCTGTCTAATTTCGACCATTCCCTGTGCCTGGAGTACACCATAATAGGACTGAACCAGATTGAATAAACTCTGATCAAGCTGTTTTTGATATTCAATTCTGCTCATTTCAAGTCCCAGTTCAGAGATATCTTTTCCAATTCGTACTCTTCCCCCAAGATAGAGAGGTTGGTTGAGTGAAAGTGAGGTTCTGTAGTTTTCATCAGGACCTTCAACAAAAAGTTCGGAGTTAGGATTAGTAAAACTAAAATCAGGATTAAATGTCATCTGTCCAGATTCCATTTTAGTATAAGACGTCTGTAGATTAGCAGTTGGATAGTAGCCTCTACCGCTTAAATCTACATCCTTTTCTGCCTTCTCTATATTCTGACGACTGTTCTGCAGCTGTCTGTTATTTTCAAGCAAAATTTCTGCTGCCTCAGTTAAAGAAATCTCCATTTCTTCTGCAGTGGCGGAAAGACTGAAAAAAGTAATTATTAATAATGCAGATATTAAAACTAAAAATTTAGATTTGTGCATGTTAAGCCTCCTTTGAAATTCCCTGCATAATAAAGTTATAAATAAAATCAACATCTTCTTTAATCGTCTCAAAATTATAATATAATTCCTGAGAATGAGTATTAAAAATTAATGTCAAAATCATTACCGCTGTATTATGAGGATTATCTGTTTTAATAGTTTCTTCCTCAATTCCCTGTTCAATAACCAATTTTATTACTTTAATTGCAGATTTATGTCTTTCAATCATTTTTTTCTGAAATTCACTGCTGATCAGTTGAATATTATTCTGCAGTATATTTCCCATTTTTAAATTTTCAGATAGCATTTTGATGCTAAAATAAATGATTTCATGTAATTTTTCTTTTGCGTTTAATTTTTCTGACTGTATTTTTTTGTAATTTTCATTAAAATAGTCAAATCCAGCTAAAACTAGCTCTCTAAATAAATCCTCCTTACTATCAAAATGCCAGTAAAGAGTACCTTTACTTACTCCAGCTTCTTCGGCAATCATTGACATTGATGTTGCATGATAATTATTTATTGAAAACATATTTAAAGCTGCCTCTAATATTTCTTCTCTAGTATCTTTTGCCATAAGATCCTCCTCTCGACTAACCGGTCAGTATAGAGTTATTATATTTAATTTGAGTATTAAAATCAAGTAAATTAGCTTACAATCTGTTAAAAATTAATCCAATTACATCTCTCCCTCTATTGTGATATACTAATTTGTATTGTTTTAATAATATAATACCTGATTAAGTAATTCACCTATCAAAAGTTAGGTCTTAATTAAGTATATTCAACCTCCCAATCATTAATAGTGCATTAGTTAACTGGTACACTGTTAGTATAATTCTATTTTAAACATTTGTCAAGAGGAAATTTAAATAAAAAAAGGACCAAGCAGAGAATAAACTCCACTCAGTCCTTTAGTTAATTTATAATGTTTTAATCTTATCTTATTCAATCAATTTTACTTAAGGTTAAAGAATGCTTCTTTACCTGCATACTGAGCTGCATCTCCTAAGCTTTCTTCAATTCTTAGAAGCTGGTTATACTTAGCAACTCTTTCGGAACGTGCAGGAGCACCAGTTTTAATCTGGCCAGTATTCATTGCTACAACAAGGTCAGCAATTGTTACATCTTCTGTTTCACCAGAACGGTGAGACACAACAGAAGTAAATCCTGCTCTTGTAGCCATCTTAATTGTATCTAAAGTCTCAGTTAAGGAACCAATCTGGTTAACCTTAATTAAGATTGAGTTAGCACTATCTTCTTCAATACCTCTGCTTAATCTTTCTACATTAGTAACAAAGAGGTCATCTCCAACAATCTGTAGACGGTCACCTAAACGTTCAGTTAACTGAGCCCAACCGTCCCAGTCATCTTCGTCAAGACCATCTTCAAGTGAGATAATAGGATACTTATCAATTAACTCTGCATAGAAATCTACCATTTCTTCGGAAGTCTTTTCTACACCTTCGCCAGCAAGTACATACTTACCATCTTTGTAAATTTCAGATGCTGCTGCATCAATAGCAAGATAGAAGTCTTCTCCAGCTTCATAACCTGCAGCTTCGATAGCTTCTACAATTACCTGCAGAGCTTCTTCGTTGGAGCCTAAGTCAGGTGCAAATCCACCTTCATCACCAACACCAGTACCCAGACCTTTTTCCTGCAGAACTTTCTTTAAGTTGTGATAAACTTCTGCACCCATCTGCAGAGCTTCACGGAAGCTTACTGCACCAACAGGCATAATCATAAACTCCTGTAAGTCTACATTATTATCAGCATGTTCTCCACCATTTAAAATGTTCATCATTGGAACTGGCAGAGTTTTAGCATTCATCCCACCAATATAGTTATAGAGGAAAGTACCTGTAGCTTCTGCTGCTGCTTTAGCAACTGCCATTGATACACCTAAAATTGCGTTGGCACCTAATTTACCTTTGTTGTCAGTACCATCTAATTCGCGCATTAAGTTATCAATATCAACCTGCTCTCTAACATCAAAACCGATTAGCTCAGGTGCAATTACTTCATTTACATTTTCGATTGCATCTAAAACCCCCTTACCCATGTAGCGGTCGCCACCATCTCTTAATTCTACAGCTTCGTACTCACCAGTTGAAGCTCCAGAAGGAACAGCGGCTCTACCCATTACACCATCTTCTAAGACTACTTCTACCTCTACAGTTGGGTTACCACGTGAATCTAAAATTTCGCGAGCATAAACATCTACAATTGTTGTGTTTAACATTATTAATTGACCTCCTTATAATTTTACAGTGAATCTTTTTTAATGAAACTATTTTTAATTTATATTTCAGCAGAGACAGCAGAAACTGCCCCTGCTTGATAATTTATTAAAGCGTTACTTTGCTTAAACTTTAATTAGCTCTGATTTAGAAAATTATTCATTATCTATAATTAGTGATTCTCCTGTCATTTTTTCTGGTTTTTCAATTCCCAGAATTTCTAACATTGTTGGAGCTAAATCAGCTAATTTACCGGAAGCTATACCTTTATTTTTTGGTCCACCTACATAATAGAGGGGAACAATATTGGAAGTATGAGCTGTAAATGGAGAACCATCATCCTCTTTCATTTTTTCTCCATTACCGTGGTCAGCTGTAATTAAAGCCTGACCTCCCTTATCTAAAATAGCCGGAACTATTTTAGAGAGGCACTCATCTACAGTTTCCACAGCCTTAATAGCTGCATCCATGTAGCCGGTATGTCCAACCATATCGATATTGGCATAGTTAAGAATAATTACATCATATTCTTCAGCCTCAATTTTTTCTAAGAGCTTATCAGTTACCTCATAAGCACTCATTTCCGGCTGCATCTCATAGGTTGCAACCTGAGGTGAAGGAATTAAAAGTCTGTCTTCACCTTCATTAGGCTCCTCAACTCCTCCATTAAAGAAGAAGGTTACATGAGCATATTTTTCGGTTTCAGCGATTCTGAGCTGTTTTAAACCTTCCCGGCTTAATACTTCACCCAGTCCATCCTCGATTTCTACCGGTTCAAAAGCAACTGGCAGATCGAATTCTTCATCATACTCTGTCATAGTGACATAGTATAAATCTTTTGGATGTTCTGGAGCCCGCTCAAAGCCATCAAAACCGTCAATAGTTAAGGCCTGAGTAATCTGGCGCGCTCTATCAGCTCTGAAGTTGAAGAAGATGACTGAATCATGATCATTCATTGGACCTACAGCTTCACCGTTTTCAGTAATTACTGTGGGCACAACAAACTCATCTTCTACATCTTCTGCATATGATGCTTCTACTGCTTTAACAGCATCTTCAGCTTGATTGCCTTCACCTAGTACTAACATATCATATGCTTTTTTGGTTCTCTCCCAGCGGTTGTCACGGTCCATTGTGTAATAACGGCCGCTGACAGTTGCAATTTTACCTGTTCCAACCTCATCTAATTCTTCCTGCAGTTCTTTTAAATAACCTGTACCGCTGGAAGGTGGAGTATCTCTACCATCCAGGATAGGATGAATATATACTTTTTCTAAACCGGCCCGATCGGCCATCTCAATTAAACCAAAGAGATGTTTGATGTGGCTGTGAACACCACCATCAGATAAAAGACCAATTAAATGCAGAGCACCATCATTTTCTTTAGCGTGGTCTACTGCTTTTTTAAGTGCTTTATTTTCAAGCAGGTGTTTTTCTTCTACAGCTTTATTAATTCTTGTAAAATCCTGATAAACTATCCGGCCGGCACCAATATTTAGATGTCCAACCTCAGAGTTACCCATCTGTCCCTCCGGCAGGCCAACAGCCTCTCCGGATGGCTTTAAAATTGAATGTGGATACTCATTATTTAATTTATCTAAGAAAGGAGTATCTGCCTGATAGACAGCATTCCCTTCTGCGTTTTCGTTTATTCCCAGCCCATCTGCAATAATCAGGGCCAGTGGTTTAGGTCTTGCCATAATAATCCTCCTTATAATCTTAGTTATTTACTTATAGATTTCGGCAGTTTTTAAGATAATCTCAGAGAAAGAATCTGCTGCTAAGCTGGCTCCACCAACTAAAGCACCATCGATCTCATCCTGAGCCATAATTTCTTCTACATTATGTGGTTTAACACTACCACCATATTGAATTCTAATCTTATCAGCAGCTTCAGGATATTCTTTTCTAATATTTTCTCTAATGATTCCAATTACTCGGTTAGCTTCTTCAGCAGAAGCAGTCTCTCCAGTACCGATGGCCCAGATTGGCTCATAAGCTATTACTACATCTGCAACCTCATCTTCATCAAGTCCTGCCAGAGCAGAATCTACCTGAAAGTTAACCTTTGCTTCAATCTGATCAGCTTTTCTTTCTTCTAAAGTCTCTCCAACACAGACAATTGGCTTCACACCATGTGAAAGTGCAGATAAAACTTTTTTATTTACTTCATAATCTGTTTCACCAAAAATTTCTCTTCTTTCGGAGTGGCCAACAATTGTATATTCAATATTGCTGTCAGCCAGCATCTTAGCAGAAATTTCTCCGGTATAAGCACCAGAATCCTTCCAGTAGATATTTTCAGCACCAGTAACAATGTCGCTGCCTGCTGCAGCTTCTTTAACTGTTGTTAAACAGAGAGCTGTCGGGCAAATACCCATTTCAACATTCTCTACACCTTTAACTTTATCTTTTAAAGCAGTAATCATTGCTTCAGCTTCTTCAACATTTTTGTTCATTTTCCAGTTTCCACAAATAAATGGTTTACGCATTAATATTCCTCCTCAAACTCTGCCCAAATGCAAAGTTTTGTTTAGAATTTTTTTAACTAATTAAGCTTTAGTTTAAATTTTTCCATCTAGAACTGTATCTTAAAATTACTCAACATCGTCAAGTGCAGCTACACCAGGAAGTTCTTTACCTTCAAAGAACATCAGAGAAGCTCCACCACCGGTAGAAATATGGCTCATCTTATCAGCTACTCCAGCTTCATTAATTGCAGCAGCAGAATCTCCGCCACCAATTACTGAATGAGCATCTGATTCAGCCAGTGCTTTCGCCAATTCAACAGTACCGTGAGCAAATTTCTCCATCTCAAATACTCCCAGTGGTCCATTCCAGATAACTGTTTTAGCATTCTTAATAATTTCTTTGTAGTTCTCTAAGCTCTGAGGGCCACCACAGTCAAGAACCTGCCAGCCAGCAGGAATTTCGTCTGCAGCTACAGTTTGAGTATTTGCATCATTGGAGAAATCGTCAGCAATTACTACATCAATCGGAAGTACTATTTCTACTCCCTTTTCTTCAGCTTCGGCCATTAATTCTTTAGCTAGATCTACTTTATCGGCTTCAACTAAAGAATCTCCTACTTCATAACCCTTTGCCAGTAAGAAGGTGTTTGCAATTCCACCAGCAACGATTAATTTATCCACTTTATTGATTAAGTTTTTAATTACATCAATTTTATCAGAAACCTTAGCTCCACCCATAATTGCCACAAAAGGACTTTCAGGGTTTTCCATCACTTCACCTAAGGCATTTAATTCTCTCTGCATTAAGAAACCTGCAGCAGCTGGTAAGTATTCTGTAACTCCAACTGTTGTTGCATGAGCTCTATGAGCTGCACCAAAAGCATCATTTACATATAAATCAGCAAGTGAAGCAAGTTCTTTGGCAAATTCAGGATCATTTTTCTTTTCGCCAGCATGGAAGCGGCTGTTTTCTAGAACTAATACTTCACCATTTTTTAGGCTGTCTGCAGCTTTTTTAACTTCTTCACCGATACAGTCATCAGCTTTTTTAACTTCTTTATTTAATAAATTAGCCAGTTCTTTGGCAACTGGATCCATTCTTAATTCATCTTTGGGCTCTCCCCCTGGACGGCCAAGGTGAGAAATAAGTAAAACTTTTGCATCTTCTTTGATTAAGTACTCAATTGTAGGCAGAGCTGCTTTAATTCTGGTTTTATCACCAACAACTCCATCTTTAAGAGGAACATTAAAATCTACTCTAACTAAAACTTTCTTTCCTTTAAAATCCATATCTTTAAGTGTTTTTTTCATTTTTAATACCTCCATATTAATTAGCAGTTACTAATTTTTTGACAATTTGTTTAAAAGGGTTAATTTTATCTTTAAAAATAAGGCAAAAAAATTTATTGAGAAAATTTCAGGGCAGGCAAAGATGCCCCACCCTGAAATAATTTATATATTTAAATTACAGCTTTAATGTTAAGTCTACAACTCTATTTGTGTAACTTAACTCATTGTCATACCAGGAGATAACTTTAACCATGTTGCCGTTAACAACCATAGTTGACTGAGCATCAATTTTAGAAGATTCGAACTGTCCCATAATATCTCTGGAAACTAATTCTTCTTCAGTGTAACCTAAGATACCCTTCATTTCACCTTCTGCTTTTTCTTTAAACATTGCATTTACTTCTTCAACAGTTACATCTTTTTCTAAAGTAAATACTCCGTCTACACAGGAACCATTAGGTACTGGAACACGGACAGCCATACCATCAATTTTACCATCTAACTCAGGCAGTACTTTTGTAGTTGCAATAGCAGCACCTGTAGTTGTAGGAATGATGTTTTCAGCAGCAGTTCTACCTCTTCTAGTTTTGCTAGCTGGCATATCTAAGATAGCCTGACTTGTTGTATAACCGTGAATTGTTGTAATTAGACCTTTTTCGATTCCAAACTCATCATTTAATGCTTTAGCTAAAGGAGCTAAGCAGTTTGTTGTACAGGAAGCATTGGATACGATTAAGTCATCATCACTTAAGTCGTCATCATTAACACCTAATACAATTGTGTTATCAATTTCATCTTTAGCAGGAACTGTTAAAAGAACTTTCTTAGCTCCAGCTTCGATATGCTGCATACACTGAGCTTTTTTGCGGAATACACCAGTTGATTCGATTACAACATCAATGTCATATTCGCCCCATGGTAATTCTTTAGGATCTTTAATAGCAGAAACTTTGATCTTCTTACCATTAACTACTAAGTCACCATCTTTAACTTCTACTGTTCCGTCAAAACGTCCATGTACAGAATCATACTTAAGTAAGTAAGCTAAGTTTTCAACATTTACTAAATCGTTGATTGCAACGATTTCGATTTCATCAGTATCTCTACCTTCTACCAGTCTTAAGTAACCTCTACCAATACGGCCAAATCCATTAATTGCTACTTTTTTTGTCATTATTTTATTCCTCCTTAGAATATGATGAAGCATTTACAAAAATTAATTTATTAAACAAAGACTTAAAAATTTTGAAAGTTTTATAACCTGCTGATTTTAATTTGCCAGCCTGTCTTCGGCCTCACCCCCCTTAAGAGAGATAATTTTTCGGGCTGTAATTTCGTCAGTAATCAAAATATCCTGGTATTTAGGAGAAACTGCAGAAATTATTGCTTCTGCCTTGTTTTCTCCCCCTGCGACAACAATCACTTTATTGATTGCCTGCAGATCATCCAGATTTAAACCAACACTTGTTGTCGAGTAGATTATCTCACCCTGAGCATTGAAATAAAAACCAAAGGCTTCTCCAACTGCACCTGCATTCAGGAGGTCTTCAATTTCTTTTTGCTCCATCCCCCGGCGACCTGCCATATCTTCAGCAGTTCCTACTCCGTGAATTAAGATGTTGGCTCTTTTTAAAATTTCTAAAGTTTTTTTAATTGTGGGTTCTTTTGTAATATGATAAATATTTTCTTCAGCCATATTGTCCGGTATATGCAGCAGGTGATAGCTGCCACCAAGTTTTTTAGCAATTTTAGCAGCAATAGTATTTGCCTGAATTTCAACATCCTCACCCAATCCACCACGACCGGGTACTACTGTTACATCTCTTGCTTCAGCAGCATAAGTCATCTCTGCTGCAACCTGGGCCAGTGTTGTCCCTCCAGTAACAGCAAGAATGTCACCATTCTTAATTTCCTGCTGTAAAAGCTGTGAGGCCATCCGGCCAATCTCAGCTTTTAAATCTCCAGCTGGAACAGCTCCATTGACAAGTTTTACTTTTTCGATCCCCAGAATATTTTCCAGTCTATTTTCTAAATAACTGATATTTCTTAATTCTTTGATGTACTCATCTAATTCTATCAGAAAATCCTCTCCAATTCTAGTTATCTGAGTACCTGCCGGGGTAATAGTAATAAAAGCGTTTTTTTCAAAAAACTCAAGATCATTGCGAATTGTTCTTTCGCTTAATCCAAGAGTTTTTGCTAGAGCTCTTCTTCCAATCGGCTGATTATAATAGATACCACGTAAAATATTATATCTTTGTTGGGCTGTCTTGACAATTTCTGGAACTATTTTTTGCTGAATTTTAAACAGTTTATTCATGTTTAACCTCCGAGCTGGAACGTTTTTGTCCAAATGGAACAAAATTGTCCCGATACAGCCAAAAACAAAGCTGATATTTAAATCAGCAGCAAGTTTGATATATTTTTTTCAACTTCCAAGTGTATTATATCATCTTTTCAGATTATTTCAAGTTAAATTTTGAGCAATTTTTTTAATTCTCCGCAAACGATGATTGACACCTGATTTACTGAGGTCTAAAATTTCTCCCAGCTCCTTTAAGGAAGCATAGGGATTTTCCCTCCTAAGCTCTGCCATCTCCCTCAGCCCCGGACTTAAGGAATCCAGTCCTTCTTCTCTTTCTATAATATCTATATATTCCAGCTGATCCATAGCTGCCGAAACTGATTTCTCCAGATTTGCAGTTTCAAAATTGACCCGGCGGTTAACATCATTTTTTAATCCTTTGACAATATGATCATTTTCCATTTTTAACATTGCCTGATGAGCGCCAATAATATTTAGCACCTTTACTACTTCGGCGTAACTTTTGAAATATATTACATAATAGCCTTTGTGCTCAGTCTGATGGGCTTCTAAGTCAAACTTAGCCAGCAGGGTTTTTAAATCTTCAGCCACACTTTCGCGCTGACAGCGGAACTCCAGATGATACTCACTCTGAGGTTTATTGACCGAGCCCCCTCCCAAAAATAACCCCCTTAAATAGGCCTGAGATAATTTGCGGGAATTTAAGTATTCCTCTTTAATATGAAAAACAAGACTGTTATCCGGACTCAAAAATCCAAGCTCTAATAAAAATTCTCTCACTCCGGGCTGAGGAGTGACAATAATATCATAGCTGTGGCTTAAGTTAAACCTTTTATCCTGTCTGACCCTGATTTCAATACTGAAGCCAAAGCGTTCTTTAATTAAAGAATAAATTCGGCGGGCCAGATTGCCGTGGTAAAGAGTTACTTTAACAGCCAGATGCTTATTTGAAATTTGAATTGAACCATCTATCCTGATTAAGGCAGCCAGTTCAGCCAGCTGCTCAGAATAATCATATTTATCCTTATGTGTTAATTCTTCTTTAACCTGGTCAGTAAAAGACATTTTAATCTCCTTTTTAAAATTTATAATAATCTTTGCTTATATTGTTAAATTCAAGTCGAATTTTCAGCAGCTCTAATTATACTTTTTATTTAACTTATAAATTAGCTCTGCCAGTGCTTCCGGATCATGACGCAGATAACTATCTTTTTTTAGGAGGTCAGCTTCGATAACTTTAACTCCCAGCCTCTTTATCCGCTGGTGGTCGATCTGAACCGGATAGGCGCCTTCGGCTTCATATCTTTTTCGCAGCTCAGGTGTTCCCTGGCTGTTATTAACAACTATATAATCAAAAACTCCTCTACCACAGTGATCAATTATTGCCCGGGCGTGATCTGCAGCAGTATAACCATCAGTTTCACCCGGCTGTGTCATCACATTACAGATATATAACTTTAAGGCATCACTTTTTTTAATTTCCTCTGCAATCCCTTTAACCAGCAGATTGGGTAAAATACTGGTATAGAGGCTTCCGGGACCAATTACCAGGACATCTGCCTTTCTAATTGATTCCCTCACTTCCGGAGTTGTGCTTGCGTTTTCTGGATATAAAAAAACTTTATTGATTTCTTTATCATAAACTGGAATTGCTGATTCTCCCATTCTTTCTTCCTGATCATGGTAAACAGCCCCCAGCTTAATATCCTCGTTTGTAGCCGGCAGCACCTTACCTCTGATCGCCAGTACCTTACTGGAAGCTCTAACTGCTTCCTCAAAATCACCAAGTACTTCAGTCATAGCGGCAATGTATAGGTTGCCAAAACTGTGTCCTTCCAGGCCACCTTCAGATTCAAAGCGGTGCTGAAAGAGTTTTTCCATCAGAGGTTCCCGGTCAGCAAGTGCAACCAGACAGTTGCGGATATCTCCAGGAGGTAAAATCCCCATCTCATCCCGCAGCCTGCCAGAACTGCCGCCATCATCAGCAACTGTGACGACTGCTGTCAGATTATCACTATTCGTTTTTAACCCCCGCAGCAGGTTGGAAAGCCCGGTTCCACCACCAAAAGCAACTATCTCCGGTCCTTTATTTGAGCGTCTCTTTTCATATAAGAGATCCAGTATCTCTCCATTTGGGGTAATGTGGGTATTAAATTCTGCCCTTATTTTTAAGAGCGAATAGTAGGTTAAACTGATACCGGCTAAAATCATAAATGAAGCAGTTAATTTAAGCACAAAGCCGGCCTGCTGTCCAAATAAACCATTGAGCATTAAAAGCAGCTGTTCTGTTACATATATACTTAGATCAAAACCAAATAATGGTGTTATTCCAACACTTATTAAAATAAAAGCAAATATGATAACCAAAAACCACCGTTTAACACCTAAACCTGGGAAAAACCATTTTGGCAGGTTCATAATTACACTTCCTTATTTTTCAATATCTCGATGTTCAATATTTATGTTAAAATCTTTATCTCGTAAAAATTCTGCCAGCTTATTAACTGTAGTGACAGAACGGTGCTTGCCGCCAGTACAGCCGATTGCTATCGACAGGTGACTTTTACCTTCACGCTTATATTCAGGCAGCAGAAAATCAATCAGATCAAAAAACTTACTGTAAAACTTATCAGTTAAGGACCATTTTAAGACATAATCCTGAACTTCCTGGTCATTACCAGTTTTTTCTCTTAAAGATTCTACATAATAAGGATTTGGCAAAAACCTGACATCCATTACTAAGTCGGCATCTCTAGGGATTCCATATTTAAAGCCAAAAGAAATTAAACTTAAATGCAGTAAATTTTTATCTTCCTCAGCCAGAAATAACTGGTTCAGCTCTTCCTGTAATTCTGAAATCTTTAATTCTCCGGTATCAATAATTTTTGTTGCTCGACCTCTTAATTCTTCCAGCATTTTTCTTTCTCTTTCAATCGCATCCAGAATTCTACCTTCTTCATCCAGCGGATGCCTCCTTCTGCTCTCCTTATACCTTCTAATTAAGACATCATCTGAGGCTTCCAGAAAAAGTATATTATAATTTAAATTCATTTTTTCTATATTTGTCAGCTCTTCAAAAAGTTCATTAAAAAACTCCCGGCCTCTAATATCACTGACCAGTGCTATTTTATCGAGATCTGACTGCAGACATAATTCTGCAAACTTCGAAATTAACGCTGGAGGTAAATTATCTACACAGAAATAACCTCTGTCCTCAAAATAATTTAAGGCAAGAGATTTTCCGGCTCCAGACATTCCTGTAATTAACAAAAAATCCATAAAAATTTTGCTCCTTTCTCCTCCAATAAATCTACTCTTCTAATTGAGCGGTCTGTTTAAGAAAATATTTTTCCGGAGCCCTCATAATATTTAAAAAAGTCAATTTTGAGGTTTTAACCGGTTTATTTCCATAAAAAACATCTGCATTATCCTCAAGCTTATCCATAGTAGCCAGCCCAAGTGCATTGTTAACAGCAAAAAACTTTTTATAACCTTTAAGCTCATCCGGCAGAGCCTGGTAGTATTTTTTTAAAGCGGGAACATGAGTTCTTAAATCTGAAAGCATTTCTTCCAGAGCTTTTAGGGCCTGGTCTTTATAATCCGGGTCAGCCAGCTGCTCCTCACTAATTTCTAAATCTTTAAGGGGCCAGAAGTGCTTATCTCTACTCTCTAAATCTTCTCTGATATCCCTGATTAAATTAACTTTCTGTAGAAAAAGACCCGCCTCATTAAAATTATTCATCAGAATTTCCTGCTGCTCAGAATCAATTCCAAATTTATAAATTATAGTTTCGGTCAAAAAACCACCAACTGTTCCGGCAACATAATAACAGTATTCATCAAGTTCTGCAAAAGTTTTAACTTCTTTAGTTAAATATTTCTGCATCCCCTGATTCATTTCTGCTAGCCATTTATGAGAAATCTTTTGAACTTGAGGGACCAAACTCTGATAACCCCGATATATCAAATCTATGTTTTCCGTTAATTCCTGCAGTGATTCTTTTTCGATAAGCTGACTATTTTCTTTAATGATTTTAAAATCAGAACTGCGGTCATAGTCGGCAGTCGAAAAAATCCTGCTGATCCGGTCCATCATTTCCTGCTGCAGTTTTAGATTGGGCGGATGAATCTCATCTTCAAAATTGTCCAGAATTCTATCCTGAAGATAGGCCAGTAGAACTTCATCTTTTATCTGCTGATCGAGCATCGGAATTGTTAAAGCAAAACTTCGAGAAACTTTTTTTAAGATTTTTCTAGCGTACTGCATTGGCTCGGCTGACATTATTTCACCTCATCCCAAATCTATTTATTATATTTAAACTTATAAATTACAAAAATTATTAAAACTATGTAAGAAAAAAGTATTGAAAGTGAAATTCTATTAATCGGCTTTAAATAATCAATAATCGTCGGCTCACTCTCAGCAAAATCTGTATCAACCTCAAGGTGGGGTAGTTCCGGTAGTTTCCCTGCTAATACTTTTCTCTGGCTGCTGCCACCAGGAACCAGGATGTCAAGAACTCTAGGGGCTCCAGCTGCTGGAATCTCAATCTCTGAATAAATCTGCCAGTAACTTTTGGAATTTGATAAAGAACGGAAATGATCATAACCAAAAGGATCAAAACTTCCAACCAGGACAATCATTTTACTGTTTTGAAATGAATTGATTTCGCTTTTAGGCATTCTTAAAATAATATCGTTTTCAACTTTATTCAAAGTGAAATTGTTATTTGTTCCGGGTTCATTGAGCGATAATTCATTGATGTTTAAGATGTTTTCTTTCTGACTGTTCGGATTAAAAACTCTGATCCACCAGCCGCTTATCTTTATAAATTTATTCCACTTAAAATCGGGATTAAAGCTCACATTGGCTCCGCTGTGAAAGAGCTGATTACTGCCTCCCTGATCATTATCTAAATAGATTTCTAAAAGCGGCAGAGAAAATCCATATTCAGCCCCCCAGGGATCAGTTAAATTAGAAAAAGAAAAACGAATTTTATATTCACTCTCAGATTCAAAAATAGTTGCTGCCTGGAGATCAAAAAGATGGCCCTTATTCTGGAAAATATGATTTTGCGGATACTGATAATCTCCCGGGCCATAATCATCACCAGCGGCATCGAGGTGATTAAAAATCACTCTATAATCTTCTGCTCTAACAGCTGCAGGTAGGATAAAAAGACAGATTATAAATAAAATAATAATTTTTTGCCATTTAATTTTTATATCTTCTAGAGCCATTTTTACACCTCTAATAATCTAACATTTTTATCTCTTCATAATATTTTCGGTAAAATCGACTGCAGCATTATAACCCATAGTTTTCATTCTATAATTCATGGCTGCGACTTCTAAAACTAAAGCCAGATTTCGTCCTGGTTTAACTGGAATTACTATTTCATCGATTTCTAAGTCCATTATTTCCGTTTTGCGGCTGTCAATACCAAGTCTTTCATATTCTTCTCCTTCTTCCCATTTTTCTAATTTAATGGTTAAATTGATTGGAGAATCATGTTTGACGGCACCAGCTCCAAATAAAGTTTTAACATTAATAATTCCAATGCCCCGCATTTCAAGAAAATAACGCGAATTATTGGGAGCTGAACCGCTCAAGCGCAGCTCACCAATTTTCTTAATTTCAATAATATCATCAGCAACCAGCCGGTGTCCTCTTTTTACCAGTTCAATAGCAGTTTCACTTTTACCAATTCCACTCTGACCTCTAATTAAAACTCCAATTCCATAGATATCTACCAGCACACCATGGATTACCTTAACTGGAGCTAATTTTTCTTCCAGGTAGTTTAAAAGCATACTGCTGAATCTGGTTGTGGAAATTTCGGTTGAAAGCACCGGAATCCCTTTTTCATTTGCTTTTTCCAGCAAACAGTCAGGAATATCCTCACCTCTGGCAACTATAATACAGACAGGATTATAATCCACATATTCTTTAATCCGTTTTTTTAAGATTTTTTCATCAAGCCCGCGCAGAAATGAAAGCTCTGTTCTCCCGATTAGATTGACCCGCTCAGGCACAAAATGTTTCCAGAAACCGGCAAGCTCAATCCCCGGCCGCTTAATATCACTAACTTTAACCTCTCTTTTAATCCCAGAACGCCCGGCCTGAAGTTCAAGATCAAAGCGGTTAAAGATATCAAGGACTAAGACTTTATCTTCGTCAATCATTTTTTACTAACCTGTCTTCCATAGCTACAGCTATAGCTCCCTTTAAGCCAATATCAGAGCCCAGCTCAGCTTCCTTAACTGTAACCATCTCTAAAGATCCTGCTAGAGAAATGTCTTCCATAGTTTTTATCGCCTCATCCAAAAATAAATCTGAAGCTTTCATAACTCCTCCACCAAGAATAATCATCTCTGTATTAAAGGTATTAACAACATTACCCATTCCAATTCCTAAATGATAACCAGCATTTTTAAAGATATCTTTGGCCACCTGATCACCCTGATGAGCAGCCTGAGCACAAATAACAGCATCAATATCTTCAACAATGTTATCTGCGAGCTCCAGCATCTCTTTGCTCTGACCGGCAGCTGCAGCTTCTCTTGCCCGCTTACCGATTGAAGTCCCAGAAGCAAAAGCTTCCAGACAGCCGTGATTTCCACAGCCGCAGAGTGGGCCATTAGGATCAATTACTGTATGACCAATCTCACAGGCGTTATCATTAACTCCAGTAAATAACTCTTTGTTAATAATAGCTCCCCCACCAATCCCGGTAGAAATAGTTATGTAAACCATATTCTCAACATTTTTTCCGGCTCCAAACCATTTTTCACCCAGAGCAGCAGCATTGGCATCATTCTGTAAGAGAGTCTTAATCCCCAGAGCTGATTCCATGCGCTCAACTAATGGTACGTTCTTCCAGGGTAAGTTTGCATTTTCAATTATAATTCCTTTTTTAGAATCCAGAGGTCCCGGACTTCCAATTCCCAGAGTAATAATCTGTTCTTTTGTAACCTCAGTTTTTTCTAATACATCCTCTATAGTAGCTATCATATTTTCTATTATTTTATCTTCACCAAGATCGGCTTCAGTATCTCTGCGTGATCTGGCAATTATCTTTCCTTCACTATCTGCAAGACCTGTTAAAATTTTTGTGCCGCCAAGATCCAGTCCTAAATAATATTCTTTCATTATTATTCCCCTCTCAATTAATCTTATAAAATTAATGTTTTAATATTTTGCAAGCATCTCTTTTGTTCCCTGAATAATCAGAATACCAATTATCCCTATAAACCCAGCCGGGAGTCCAATTCCGGTTACAAATAATATTATACTCAGCAAAAAGATTGCCAGAAACCAGAGCAGTGAAAATATTATGTTGTCCAGGCTGAGAATAACTGCATTTTTTAAAATATCTTTAAGTGATCTATCTCCCTGAATAATCAGCAAACCCCATAAGTAAGCCTGATAAATTGAAAAATAAATCAGTAAATAGGCAAATAAAAAAGCAAAAGCTAAAAGCCAGATATTTTCCTGTCCTTTTAATAAAAAGAAACGCAGATCAACTATAAAGACAGTATATAAAATAACTGAAATTAAAA